>JACCEB011365460.1_pt1 | contig 50896 bp, 52 predicted proteins | sample 7454761 | NCBI WGS metagenome assembly JACCEB01 (sample SAMN15323454, study PRJNA562643) | freshwater metagenome | isolation source: river surface water | place: USA:Blue River Watershed | collected 2017-08-18
CGCATACGCGTTCCCATACATCGACCGGTTCCTTGATAAATATCACGCTGGCATCACCGTGATATTTTTCTTCCAATTTGGATAATATGGTGGTCTTACCCGCCCCAATGTTTCCTTCGATACTGATGATTTTAGGCATGTTGTCTTTGTTGAATCGATAATATTTGTTGTGTGTTGTATATTACATTTCCATTTTAGTCAAACGACTTTCAATTTTTTGGATAAACTAACCGCCGAAATAAATATAAAAATGATGTATTTATAGTTTATCGTAGAAAATAGACCCCCTATTTACGCAATTCATTATATTTAGCATCACATTCGGTATATTTTTATAATATTTATCGGTTTATTATTATATATTTATATATGGCGTTTTCGCAAATAAATTCATTTAGTTCATCATTTTTACACAAAAATCCAACTACAACTACATACGACGACATTTCATCAACTTCACTTACGTACTGGTATAAATTTAATAGCGGTGATATTAACAGTAGCAATCGGGTATATAATTATGCGAAATCAACATATGATGCGACTGCTAATTCTGGTGCATCTATCGATACGTCAACCTATAAAACAGGTTCAGGTTCATTGTATGTGAATGGCGGCAGTTATGTTTGGATTGACCCCTTTACTAGTACACTTACTGGAATTACGATTGCATGTTGGTTTAAAATAACAACCAGTGGTTGGGCTCGGTTATTTGATTTTGGAAACAATTCTACCAGTAACAATATATTGTTTGCTATGAATGGTATTCCATCTGTATATCGAGGAACAGGTGAAAATCAACCAGGAAGCATTGGAACATATGCCGATGGAAATTGGTATCATATAGTATGGACACTATCTGCATCATCCGTAACTAACTGCACCTGGCGTATATATATTAACGGCATCCAGATATACACAGCTTCCAATTATTATCCAAATGCAGTTAGTCGCTCGAGATGTTATATAGGTAAAAGTAATTGGTCTAATGATCCTTCTACAACTGGTTATATTGACGATTTTCGGTATTATACTAGAGCAATATCTGCAAGTGAAGCGTTGCAATTATATAATCATACAAAATAAAGAAGATAAAGATTTGTTCGTGTTTGAATACAACAATAAAATAAATGAGTATTTATCAAATATTCCAGGCAATCTCAATGTTGCAGCTTACGAACCCATTCCGCCATTTTTGCCATCGCTATATTTGCAATAAACCCGTTGAACATATAATGAATAAAATGAATATCCATCCGCTGCAATGTGAATATCATGAAATATGTAAAGGTGTAAAATCGCCCATATCTTGTCCAAAAAAGAAACAACGGCCTTTATCATTTATATCTCCTTGATTTTATGGCGCGATTTTTTCTACCTCCCCTCTTTCGCGATTTCTTTGATTTAGATATATATGGTTTCTTTGATTTAGGTGATGATTTCTTTGATTTGGATGGGCCCTGCGACTTTTTTTTATACTCATTAAATTCTATAAATTTACTACTTGAACTACTGCAAAGAAAGTGTTCTTTTTCTAAACATGGTATTAACAATTTTGCCATATTAAAAAATTTATCGTAGTTCATATGTTTTTTATCTGCACTAGGATTTGCAGTAATAACTAGGATTCGTATATTTGGTTTTTTACACATTGCGTTTAAAAAATGTTGTAATATAAGATACCTCTCTTCTCCGCCCATTAAATATATCAACATATCATTATATATTTGGTTATCGTTATAATTCTCTCCGTAGAAAAAATCATTTTGTTCATCACTCAACATTCGAAACCCTTCACATACAGATAATGTTCTATCCCAATCAAATATTAAATATAAAGGTTTATCTGCCTTATGTGCATTTATCCAATGATTCACAATATCTATATGGCGTTTGTTAAAACCTTCTACCGGCATGGGTGTTTCAGTTTCTTTATAGTATAATAATGCATTTATATAAGGGTTATTATGCTCGCTATTCTCTTTCAATTTAGTTGGAAATGGTGTCTTTACAAATTGAAGCGGCATTTTTTGTTGCATATCGATAATATGTTCATTTGGAATTGAATCGTCTATCAATATGTTTAGATTATTATCATCAAAACCTTTGAAATTTTTGGGGTCGTTATCAAAAAATAATGTATTATATTTGGATAAATCATCTTTTCTATCTATTAAATTTGATAATCCTGTATTACTAATATAATTTGTTGTATCTTCATCCATTGACTATACAATATCCTCATACTTTTATTTCAATAAAAGATTTTTCGAAAATGTTTTTGAAACCCGGTATTTCAAAATATCAGCGTCTTTCGCCGTTGTAGGAAATTCGCTAAATCCATAAATATCCTGCAACAACAACCATTCAAATAAACCCCCCACATAAATATAAATGTGGCTAAATCCCAATTTACGTAATTGGTCATATTTGGTATCTACCGAATGGTCACATGAATTTCTCCCATAAATCAAAAACGTCTTTGTTTGAAAATCAAACTTATCCAATAAATCATTCACTATTTTTTCCTCTAAATGGCATGGTATCGTATGCTGTATCAAACATTCTTGTTCATTCATGGGTAATGTATTTATAATCAAATAATTCTCTCTATCATTGAGACCTATTTTCATGTCTTCAAAACCTATTTTTTGAAGGGTATTGGAACTAAACCATCCCGTAAACATTATTTTATATACTGATGATATCTATATTTACCTATTTATACTGTTTTTGACCGAAAAAATCAACCATCTTACAAAATTGAAAAAAATTTATGAAAACAATATACATATAAAATCATACACTATATTAATCAATAAATCACTTTTGAAACATGGACCTGAATCAATCGAAATTAACCAAGGATGAATGGAATAGTATTGAAACCCCCGTTTCCAACGATGAAAAACAGATTCTCAAACTCATTTCCGACGGATACGGTGATGTAAATGTGAAATACAATAACAATCTCTCCCTCTTATCGATTGTCAAAATCGAGTTTACCGATGAAATCGAGGCGTTTTTATACGTCAATTATTTCGAAGAAACCATAAAAAAAATGATTATAAAATATGAAAAAAAAACGGGCACTACCGAAAATATCATCGAATTACCCCTCATATCACAAAAAACCATAAAAAAATTAAAAAAGGCCGACATTATCCGCTTACAAAATGTGGAAAACACCGTCCAAAAATTCCGCGATAAAATTGTCGAATTTGTCCAAATCGATTTATGTCAACAAATGTTGGAATCTCTGGGCGAACGCACCAAAATCGACGTTTCCGCCACAAAATCCCACCAAAAAAACTACATCTCCTGTGTATATACTCTTATTCAAATGAAACGGGCAACAATAAATCATAAAAATCAATACGTGCAACAAGTCGTCGAGAATTGTATAAATCACGTATTGCAAAACATCGATACGAAGGATTTCATATATCAAACGCCGGAAATCATCGAACGAAACGCGGATATACTGAAATATGAAGACCGCCAATTATTCAATCACCAAAAACAGCTCTTTTCGATTCTAAAACGGAACCCGGAACAATCGAAATTAATTCTATATACAGCACCCACCGGAACCGGGAAAACTCTTTCGCCCATCGGCCTTACCCAACAATTCAAGGTGATTTTCGTTTGTGTAGCGAGACACGTCGGCCTAGCATTGGCAAAATCCGCGATTTCGGTAGAGAAGAAAATCGCCTTCGCCTTTGGTTGCGAAACGGCGTCAGATATTCGCCTCCATAATTATGCGGCCATTGATTTCGTAAGAAACAAGAAATCGGGTGCCATTGCCAAAATAGATAATAGTGTGGGGAATAATGTCGAAATGATTATATGTGACGTGAAATCATATTTAGTGGCGATGCGATATATGTTGGCATTCAACCAGGAACCCGAGATTATTACCTATTGGGACGAACCGACCATTACGATGGATTATGAAAACCACGACTTACACCAAATTATACACGAAAATTGGATACAAAACCGAATCTCGAAAGTGGTTTTATCGTGTGCAACGTTGCCAAAGGAGGAGGAGATTTGTGACACGATAATGGATTTCCGGTCCAGATTCGAAAATGCCGAAATATTCACGATTAAAAGTTATGATTGCCGGAAGACGATATCGCTCACCAATAAAAATGGCTATTGTGTATTGCCCCATCTATTATTTGCAGAGTATTCCGTGATTAGACAAAGTGTTCGACATTGTGAAGAAAATAAATCATTGTTACGCTATTTTGATTTAGGTGAAGTGGTCCGGTTCTTGAAATATGTCAACGACAATGAGTGGGTCGATACTGAATATAATATAGATTCGTATTTCGGCACGGACATTGCAAGTATATCGATGGATTCGGTCAAAACATATTATTTAGAAGTATTGAAACATGTAGCTGAGGAATCGTGGCCAAAGATATACGATGATTTGAAAACGAGTCAGCGACCCAAATTTGGTAAAGCGGGTATTCAAAAATCGAAAAGTATGGAGACGACGACGAACGCGGGTCGCGGTGCTGGCACGGTATTGACCCGTATGGCGAGTGTATCGGCAACGAATTTGGGCCCGGGTCCGGTCCCTGGTCCTGGTACCCAGCAACCCACGAATGCATCGAAAGGAATTTTGTTGACGACGGAAGATGCATATACATTGACGGACGGACCGACCCTGTTTTTAGTCGAAGATGTAGAAAAAATCGCCAAATTTTATATTCAACAATCCAAAATTCCGGAAAAAGTATTTAGCAATTTATTGGAAAAGATGGACAAGAATTTGGCGGTGCAGAGAGAAATTGACGGATTACAAAGAACATTAGAAGACAAATTAGGTAAGGAAATCGATAAATCGAAGAAAATGGAGCGAGAACAATTTAATGGCGAAACCCATAAGGTAATGAATGAAATCGCCCGTTTGAAAGAACAATTCAACAACATTTGTTTAGAATCATTGTATGTTCCAAATACGAAACAGCATCAGCAATTATGGATACCTGGCGGCGAAATCGTGGCCAACGCGTTTGTACCGGATATAGACGAAGATACGGTAAAGGATATTATGCGGTTGAACATAGATAACTCGATGAAAATGCTGTTGTTGATGGGTATTGGCGTATTTGCAAATAATCCACATGTGCCCTATATGGAGATAATGAAACGTTTAGCATATAATCAGCAATTGTATATGATTGTCGGGTCGAGTGATTACATATATGGAACGAATTATCAGTTTTGCCATGGATTTTTAGGAAAAGATTTGACTTTAATGACCCAACAGAAGATTATACAATCTTTAGGAAGAATTGGGCGAAATAATATTCAACAAGAATACAGCGTTCGATTTCGGGATGATACTATGTTGGCGGGTTTATTCTTGATGCCGGGAGAAAACAAGGAGGCACAAAAAATGTCGGTCTTATTTTGTGAATAAGAATATCTAGACATAATTTATAGGAATGTCTAAGTGGACAAAATTCGCGACCAAATTTTACAAAAACAAAAAGAGAACAAACAAGAATTACAAATTCAGTGATGCATTGAAGGAAGCCGCTGAAGTATATAATGGTGGCGATGATAAAAAAGCGAACCAGAATGGAGGCGATGAAGTAGTACCAGCAGTTGAACCAGTTGAAGTAAAACCAGTTGAAGAAGTAAAACCAGAAGCAGTTGAAGGTGAAGTAAAGCCACCATCAATTGGTTCAGAAGAAGTGAAAAATATGAATGCCGAAGAAGTTAAACCAGTTGATGAAGAAGTAAAGCCACCATCAATTGGTTCAGAAGAAGTGAAGAATATGAATGCCGAAGAAGTTAAACCAGTAGAAGGTGGAAAGAAAGCCAAGAAATCCGCCAAAAAAGCCAAGAAATCAGCCAAGAAAGGAGGAAAGAAAGGCAAAAAATCAGCCAAAAAAGGAAAACGTTAAATAATATTTAGGGATAATCTTTTTTATGATATTAAATAAATATTTAGTATCATACTATTATATATGCAAACTAGAAAAAATAAGAAAAATAAATCTAAAAAATGGTATGGTGGCGGACCAAAATCAAATATATCAAAAAATAAATCAAAAAAAACAAAATCAAAATCACCTGAAAAAAAAATTGAAAAGATAGCATCTGCCGAAAAAATAAATATTCATCCAATCCCCCTATCAAAATCACCACAATCCCCTAGTTTTTTTCTTTCGCTTTTACCAAATAAAAAAAAAGAATATGAAAACAAAAAAATAGAGCGCGAAACAAAAAAGGAAAATAATAAAAAATATGAAAAACTGAATGAAATATACGGTGGCTTTTTTGAAAAACTAAACGAATTGATTGTATTGTTTAAAAGCGTAGATACAGATTATATAAACGATAATAAACTACAGAGTATCATTGATTCCTATAATAATGTTAAGGCAAATATATTAGATGGACTAAAATTGTATCATGGGATAACCCACTTGGAGAACGAACCCGATATTAATATTGATAATCTTATTACTGAAAGACAAAATTATATAGATAAAATCGAAGGGTATAAAACAAAAATAAATAAGATAATTGAAAGAATAAATCAGGCAAAAGCAGAAGAAATTAAAAAGGAAGAAGAAGATGCTATAAAAAGGCGACTAGAAGAAGAAGAAAAAAAACGAAAGGAAGAAGAAAAAAAACAAAAGGAAGAAGAATACAAGAAAAAAAAAACTGCAAAAAAAGAAGAAAAAAAAGCGGCAACAAAAATAGAAAGTGCTGCAACAAAAATACAAAGTTTTGTTAGAGGGAGAACCTCACGTAAAAGATATAATATTAAAACGATGAGAGAATCCGCAAAAAAGAAACAAGCACTAATGAAAATGATAGATAAAACACCACAAGAGATAACTCGTGAAGAATGGTCAGCATTTTTCAAAGAAAACGTAAACCAAATAAAGGAAAAAATACGAGACATAAACAGTATAATAGAAAAAAATGAAACAAATGGTTTTAGAGAAGATTATCGAAATAAGGGAGCAAAATATTATTCACATGTCATTTTTTTCATATTAGGATTTCTAACACCACTTCTAGAAAAAAAAGGCGTTACAATGTATTTAAAAGGAGGCCAAGCAATCCATTTGAATAAACAAACGTCTACATATCCGGATTACAAAAGTAATGATATAGATATAGATTTCATCGTTGACCCAAATTCGAATTTGAAAAAAATAGATGTTTGTTATATGATTCGAAATTTTATATACTGGTGCGTAAGTGACAATGACATCGTGAATATAGAAAATATCAAATATTCCAAAAATTTAACGTCCATCGAAAACGAAACAAATGTATTGAAAATGAGTTTTAGAGAATTTCCTACCAGCGGCCAAATATTTGCACTGATGGATATGTCATTCAAAGACGGATTACCAGATATAAAGAAATTATTTACAAGAGATTATCTAGAACGAAAGGAATTCGAAATAAATGGAATTAGCCACAGGTATAATTATCAATCGGTATTGAGTATGATTCTTGAAAAAATGTTCATACTTTTACATACCGATGATAAAATGATTGCTATCGAAAATAAACCAGATATTATCAATAAGTTTAAAGCAACGTTGCAATATACTTTGCAATTATATATTGCCCAACCAGATAATACGACCGAAAAGATATCTACTGAATATAGTAAATTATTTAATGTAGATGAAAAGGCAATTCAAGAATTTATAAATGATGTATTATATCCAGGAAAACGAGAACAACAAAAACAAGAAGAACGAGAACTAGAAAGACAAAAACAAGAACTAGAAAGAGAAGAAAACCGAAAACTAGAAAGTTTAATAGCAACACTTTTAAATAATATAAGAACGTTTCAAACAAAATATGAAAATTTATTCAATAATTTAAGTAATAATTGTCCAGTAAATAATGTTAATGCTACTATAGATTTTTCATTAACAGAAATGAATAAAATACCCACATTAGAAGAAAAAAAGAATTATATTTTAAATAAACTCCGGACAAATGTTGTAGAGAATATTAATAAATATTTAAAAAATGAAAAATGTTCAAAATATTTAGAAAGAAACAAAAATATAAATCTAAAAAAAGTGATACATGAATGGAACGATATAACAAATATCCATAAATATAAACCGTTATCACAAGGAATGCCTCCACTACGACAACCAACCTATATATAGACATCCATCTCAATAAATAATATCTTTTACGCTATTCTACAAAAGATACTATTTCAGTTTGAACTGCATCGGTAAGTTCAATATTCATGGAACTAGTTCTTCTTTTTATACCCCCTTCCAAAAACCTTAAAATAAATGGAAGGATTATCGGCGATTCTGACATTTTATTTTGTCAGAGAAAATGTCAGAAATGAAATATGGGGTCCTTCAATTTATCAAAAAAAGTGGTTGTGACTGGGACCGTGCGAAACATGTAATTATAAATTTTGTATGACTGCATAACTTTTTTTATTATTTTTTTGAAAAAGGATTTAGGCATTTTTTATATTACCTTTTATATAATCTATTGTTATCATTATGATAAATGATTTAATGCACAAACAATATACATGCATTTCATGCAACTTTACATGCAGCAAAAAAAGTAATTATGATACACATTTATTGACACGCAAGCATAAAAAGATAACTGATGGTAATAATTTTGATGCTAAAAAAATATACAAGTGTATTTGTGGGTCTATTTATAAATATGCATCTGGGTATTGTCGTCACAAAAAAAATTGCAATTATGACCCTGAAAAAATACAAACACCAATTGTAGAATCCCGAGAACCAGAAACACCCAAACAATCAATTGAAAACGAACCCAATTGGATTGAAATGATGCAAATGCTAATGAAAGAAAACCAAGAAATACGCAATTTCATGGTAACACAGCATAATACAATTGTTGAACAAACAAATACAATTATCGAGCAAAATAAAAAACTCAATGACCATAATTTGGCCGTCGTTGAACAAAACAAAACTCTTACGGATGTGGTGAAGACGCTAAAACCTGCCAACAATTCGTATAATACCACTAATAATAATCAGTCCTACACTATCAATATGTTTCTCAATGAAAAATGCAAGGATGCCCTCAACTTCAGTAAGTTCATTGAAGAATTGAAAACAAAGGTCGATATGTTGAAAATCTACGAAAACGGTTACGTAGATGGTATTTCCAAGTTGTTTATTGATGGCTTGTCTTCCATGCAAATTACGGAACGACCTCTCCATTGCACCGATGAACGCCGTAATACTTTTTATGTTCACGATAACGATGAATGGAACAAAGACGAAGATTTGAAAGATACTAAGAAGGCCATTTTCCATATTAGCCAAGAAAATCTGAAACAATGTGTGGAATGGTCGAATGATATACCACCTAATGTAGACCCAGATGAACATATTACGCAATCCATAAAATTATGTAAAGTAGCATGGAGCGGAGATGATAAAAACACAGAAAAGATTATCAAGAACATTTCAAAGGAAATACCACTCAATAAACAAGTTATAAACGAACTATAGATGGAGATTTTTTACACCCGTAAAAAATATTATAATCCCCCCTTCCAAAAACCTAAAAATAAATGGAAGGATTATCGGCGATTCTGACATTTTATTTTGTCAGAGAAAATGTCAGAAATTGAATATGGGGTCCTTCAATTTATCAAAAAAAGTGGTTGTGACTGGGACCGTGCGAAACATGTAATTATAATTTTTGTATGACTGCATAAAATTTTTTAATGTATTTTTTGGAAAAGGATTTAGACGATTTTTTATATACCCAAATATATATAAAATGGTAACATCCAAAAATATAAAAAGTGAATCGAAATATATATGTATTAATTGTCACTACTATACGAGTAATATTTGTCATTACAATAAACATATATTGACACCAAAACATGTTAAAAGAGAAAATGATAACCAGAAATCGCAAAAGAGAGAACAAAAAAATACAATACAAGAGTCAAACCATTATACGTGTATGGATAGTATGACTAATGATTTTATTCAGCATGATATAACTATTATAGATGACAATGGTCAATATAAATCGCAAAACTCGCAAAACTCGCAAAAAAGTGAGTCAAAATATACATGCATCATTTGCAACTATCATACACATAATCAATATGATTATAATAAACATTTGCATACAACTAAACATAAAAATAATGAAATGAATAACCACAAATCATCAACCACCGAAACAATTTATTCATGTATATGTGGTTCTGTATACAAATATGCATCTGGATATTATCGCCACAAAAAAAATTGCAATTATGTTCCTGAAAAAATACAAACACCAACTATAGAACCCCAAAAAATCCAATCCATACCTAAACAATCAACCGAAAACGAACCCAATTGGATTGAAATGATACAAATGCTAATGAAAGAAAACCAAGAAATACGTAATTTCATGGTGACGCAGCATAATACAATTATCGAACAAAACAAAAAACTCAATGACCATAATTTGGCTGTCGTTGAACAAAACAAAACTCTCACGGATGTCGTCAAGACACTAAAACCCGCTAACAATTCGTATAACACAACCACTAATAATAATAATCAATCCTACACTATCAATATGTTTCTCAATGAAAAGTGCAAGGATGCCCTCAACTTCAGTAAGTTCATTGAAGAATTAAAATCAAAGGTCGATATGATGAAAATCTACGAAAATGGGTATGTTGATGGTATTTCCAAGCTATTCATCGACGGATTGTCTTCCATGCAAATTACGGAACGACCGCTCCATTGCACAGATGAACGGCGTAATACATTTTATGTTCACGACAATGATGAATGGAACAAAGACGAAAATCTAAAAGATATCAAAAAGGCAATTTTCCATATTAGCCAAGAAAATATGAAACAATGTATGGCATGGTCGAATGATATACCACCTAATGTAGAACATGATGACCATATTACAGAGTCCATAAAATTATGTAAAGTAGCCGGGAGCGGAGATGAGAAGAATACCGAGAAGATTATCAAGAACATTTCCAAAGAAATACCACTCAATAAACAACTAATGAACGAAATATAGATGGGTTGAGAAAGCCATTTTTATTTGCTAACAGCAAATAAAAACGATTATAGTGATTTTTTTTACCGACCGCTTATAGTCGTTTCGCCGTATTGATGGCATATGGATTGCTGTTCAACATGCTCAATATTTCCGGATTGCTACGGTCTAATTGTATATTGGAATACAACGATGAACCGCCATTTCCGGCAACGCGTCCCATGGCCGCTACGTCAGGGGCCTGGTAAGGCATCATCGGCGCGACGGAACGATTATTCTTCATATATGCATCACGATTCGTATTGGTGCGCATATTCACATCTCCATTCATCAAAGACATATTGCCCTTAACCATTCGCCCTTGAATGGTCGACGATTTCACATCATTGTTACGTTGATTATATTCCGCGTTATATGCCCGCATTTCCCGAGTTCCGGCACTGGCTCCAGCGTTACCGGAATAATAGAAATCACTCGTATTTTGACGATTGTTTTCAATCGCTTGGTGGTCAGTAACATTATAAGCACCGCCGCGCTGGTTCGCGTTGACGTTCAAATGGAATTTCGAATTCTCGGTAGTTTCGCGGATTGTTGTGCTAGGACGGTCTGCTGGATTGAAAATGTAGGATTGAGCCACTTCCGCCTTAGGGTTTTGGTAAGGGCGTAATGTGCCAATCGTGTTTTCTTTACGAGATGGACGTAATATATCTAGTAGAGGAGCGACGGCTGCACCAAATGCACCGCCAACTGCGCCAAAATAGTCGTCCTGTTGATTGGCCGAACGATTGTTAGGATAAGCGTGTTTGCTTTTGATACCATAATCACCATCATTGGCATATTGACGACCGCCCGCGTTTGCACCGGCCACTGGAACTGCGCCCAATTCAATGTTGGTCGATGGCATATATTCACCAGGAACGTAAGTGGTTGCACTGGCCAAACCGGCTCCGCCTACATAATCGGTAGTTGTTTCTGGGCGGGTAACATTGCGGTCAATAGGTATAGCATGAAGCATTGGCGCTTTTTCTGCACCGGTAGTCGTGAACCAGCGGTCTTCAAACATCTCAAAAGTAGTATCTGGACGGTTCTTCTCTTGTTGACCAATAGTGCCCAGATGAGTGACCTTACTCATGGCCGGACCTTCGTGACCATACAATCCTAATCCACTCGCCTTTGGTTTGTTTGCTACACGTAAACCATCGACGTCTTTGTCTAACCATTGGTCTCGCATCGCCATACCCGAATTGAAACCGCCCGAACCTTGAGTCGTATATCCTAAACCTAGACCAGGAGCGACTCGTTCTTCGGCAAATGGTTTTACATTGGCCATACGACTACCGACGTTGACACGCGATTGATAAAAATCAGTATTGACCGGGGCTCCATGGGCCCAATGATAATTTTCGGCAGGAGAGAAGAGAGGTGATTGCTCTTTTTTATTGTAATTTTGGGAGCCAGAACCATTCATATTATCTAATACGCTCTCATTTGAATTGGAATCGACATGACGGCTGCGTAAATTACTGCCGAAAAAAGGGACCATATTGTTATGTTGGAAATATCCCTGGTCCACTTGTTCCCCGGTCAATGAATAATATTTCGAAGAGGCCGCGTCACTCGATTTCACGTTTTGTCCATTCATAGGAACTTGGGTATTTACGATATCGGGATTGACTCTAGGGTTAAAATATTTATCCGTGTATACATAAGGTGCATCGAATTTGTTATCATGTGAGAGTTTACTGGTTTGGTCTGTTTCAGTCGAAACAATAGGAAATTCATCGGGATAATTTCTATTGGGAATATTTGTATTAGGTAATTCATTTTTATTTTGAAACGATTCTTCGCGATTCTTGCCCGGTTTTTTTTGATTATTCATAACATAAAGAGAACCTAAAGCTAATAGAGGTATTCCTAATTCCATTTATATTATATAATTATATATATCTTATATAATATTTGGCGAAACAATATTTCGAATTATTCAATTATTAAAATAATGAAAAAATCAAGGATTCAAAAAATCAAAGATTCAAAAATCATCTTTTACAAAGTTTCGCATTTAATATCTTTTCCTCCTAAACAATGAGAACGCCCCGATAAATAATATTCCATAGTATTGGACCCTTGTACAATAGGAATGGCGGGTATAAAATTGTCTTTCTCTAAAATACGGGTTTGAATATTGTTGGGGAATTTTTTCTCTAAATTAGCCAGAGGATTCAACCAAGGTTTTTCCCAACGAGAATGTTCTAAATCTCTATACATCCATGCTGGATGACTGGCTCTGGATTCTTCTACGAATTCGGGTTTATCTGCATAAGAAGGCATAGTCGAAATTGCCCGATGTTGTTTATAATCATTTATATCTACTACATCACGATTTAATCGGCGCGATAATCCAAATAAATCGCTCTCTAAATTTACGGTATTGGTCATGGTGTTCGCCCCCCAGCGCTCTAATCTTACGTGTGGGTCGGCAAAAAAAGGGAGGTCGGCACCGGGGCCGGGTGTGTTTAACTGATATCTGCCTGCAAACGTGCTTATATCGCTCTGTTTTTTAATACGATGTGGGTCATCATGAAATCTGGTAAATGCCATAGTATTTAGTTATATTATAGTTAAAAAATAAAATGGCAAAAAGATTTAAATAAAAAGAAACAATACTATTTATAATTCGAAAACCGAATGAGTGAAACTATCCATATTGACCTGTCCGCTAAAACGCCTAAATTATGTTTAAACATGATTGTAAAGAATGAAAGTAAAATCATCGGGCGTTTATTAGAATCAGTGACCCCAATCATTGATTCCTATTGCATTTGCGATACGGGTAGCACGGACAATACGAAAGAAATCATTCAAGATTTTTTCAAATCTAAAAATATTCCCGGTAAAATTGTTGAAGAGCCATTCAAAGATTTCGGCCATAACCGAAGTTTCGCTCTAAAAGCATGTGAAAATATGGAATTAGCCGATTATATTTTATTATTAGATGCAGATATGGTATTATGCCTAAATCCTAAAATGAATGTGGAAGAATTTAAGAGAAGTTTAACGGCCGAGGTATATCATGTATTCCAAGGTAGTGACGATTTCTATTATAAAAATACACGTATCGTCAAAAATAATTGCGGTATGTATTATTGGGGCGTAACTCATGAATATGTGAAATCACCCGATTGGTGCAAAGCCGAACGTATTGAAAAAGAGGTATTGTTTATCAATGATATTGGGGACGGTGGCAGCAAGGCGGACAAATTTATTCGTGATATAAAATTATTGTCAAAGGGACTCGAAGAAAATCCTAATAACGACCGTTATACATTTTATTTAGCCAATAGTTATCGCGATTCGGGAAATTATGAAAAGGCCATCGAATTTTTCAAAAAGAGAATCGATTTAGGTGGTTGGCACGAAGAAGTGTGGTTTAGTTATTATAGTATTGGTAAATGCTATCGATACATGAACGATATGGCAAGCGCTGTCTATTATTGGATGGAGGGATACAATTTTTTCCCCAACCGTATTGAAAATTTATATGAAATTGTGCAACACTATCGTAATTCCGGTAAGAATAAATTGGCCTATTTGTATTTCACATTAGCAAACAAGATGCGTGTCAATCATCCCGAACGCGATTATTTGTTTATGCAGAAGGACGTCTATGATTATAAATTAGATTATGAATTTACTATCATTGGATACTACTGCAATGAAGACCGATTGAATTTACCACAATATTGCATGAAAGTATTAGCCCATCATACATGCGAGGAAGGAATCGCTAAAAATGTGTTGAGTAATTACAAATTTTATACTTCAAAATTAAAGGACTACGATGTGCCAAATGATGGAAATGTGAAATTATTGCAAAATGTAGGTAAAACCATGTTGGAAGCATTTATGCCAACGTTTTTATCAAGCACACCCACCATGTGTATTAACGCGGCCGGAGATTTAGTAGTAAATATGAGATATGTGAACTATAAAATCGATGATAATGGCGGATACGTAAATCAACAATATATTGAGACGAAAAATATAATTGCCGTCTTTGACATATCGAATCCGCTCCAGTGGAAGCAAAAGGACGAATTCTTGTTACAATATAATTCCGAATTAGACAATGTATATGTCGGGTTAGAAGATGTCCGGGTGCATTCTCATAATGACGAAATATTGTATAATGCTAACCGCGGTCTAGGTCAACATAAAATCGTGGTTGAACATGGTAAAATTGATTTGGTCGATGGATGCACAAAATCCGGTTTTATCTCAAAAGAGAACCAACACGAGGTTGAAAAGAATTGGGTATTATTTAATGACTCTAAAAATAAATTGAAATCGATTTATGGATGGCATCCATTGGTCATTGGTGATATTGAGGGCGGTATGGAGAATATGGTATTTAAACAAACAAATTCGATTCAAACGCCTAAATTATTCCGTTTCTTGCGCGGTTCTACCAACGGCATCAATATTGGAAATGAAATCTGGTTTTTATGTCATGTGGTGAGTTACGAAGACCGTCGTTATTACTATCATATTTTCGTAGTATTGGACGCCGAAACATACCAATTAAAAAAATATTCGAATCTATTTACCTTCGAAAAACAAAAAGTAGAATACACATTAGGTTTTATTCATCTAAAAGAAACCAATCAATTCTTCATTGGTTATAGTATTATGGACCGAGAGAGTCACTTTATCACCGTTTCTAAGAAGGTGGTGGAAGGGATGATGATATCTATGTAATTATATATAACATTATGAGAACTACAAAAAATAGAAAAACGCGCAAAAATAAAACACGTAAACAAACGAAACAATTTTTATTTAACCCAAATGACCCCAAAAAATCATTTGATGTATATATTGATAAAAATCCAAAAGACACTATACCTATAAAATATACGACAATTGAAGACGTGAGACATACGATACAACATTTAGAAAAACTTTATAAACGTAAGAAATACCCACATAAACGTATTTGGCAAGTAGGTATGATTATGAAAGTTCGGCTCGAAGTATTGAAAGAGAAAAAACCGGAACAATATTCTTTAGCAAAAAAGTATTTTGAATTTTTGGGAAAGAGAACAAAATTAGAAGAAAAAGAAAGATATCGTTTTTCTTTTGTAGAAATAGGTGCATAATCATCAAATTGGTGAATATTTAGCCGTTTTACAACAACCAAAACTGCGCCGGTGCCACTGGGTAATCCCGTGTTCCCGTATGCCGTCCAAATGCTTTTTAGTTCCATAGCCGACGTGAGTATCTAAACTATATCGTTCGACAAGTATAGGATATTTAGCACACATATCGGCGATATATTCGTCATGAGCAACTTTAGCCAAAATACTTGCGGCGGCAATACAAGTATATTTATTATCACCACCCTCCACCGTTTCATAAGGTATTTCGCGTAAACTTTGACTCGTTTCGTCAAATACCATATGAGGGGTAAAATAGTTTCCATCAATGAGTAACATATATTTATCTATATCACCGTTCGTTTTTGCATCCACTTGTTCAGTGACGGCACGTATGGCGGCGTGCATGCCTACCATGACGGATTGTAATATATTTGTATTGTCAATGACCGTGTTTTCTACATATTGAATATTCCAAGCTATCGCGTGTTGCTTGATATATTCAGCCGTTTCCTTGATTTTAGTTTTATTTGTGAATTTTTTACTATCCTTCATATCGCCATGTTTGAAATCGCCGTCTTTAGGTAAAACAACGGCGGCAACATATAATCGGCCAAACATGGGCCCTCGACCAGCTTCATCGACCCCAATTTCATATTGATTTTTTATATCAAAATAGGTTTGTAAGGGAGCGTGTTCTTTTTTGATTCGGGGTTTTTTGATTTTTGGTATTTCATCGGTAGATTTAGACATATTTATCTAGTATGAATGTGCTAGTTATATGAATGCGCCCGTTTCTTTCAATTTTATACCGACTTTAGGAGATATTCGAAACGAGAAAAAGGTGTAAATTCGGTAGCAAATAAACATATAGCAAAATAATGAAAATTCTTTTCGGCAATATAATATATATTATTGTATAAATGTTATCTATTAAATTAAGTCCATTATTGTTGTTTATTATATTATTAGTTGTATTAGTATTTACGACAATGATTTGTAAAAATTGTATGAAAGAGGGATTTGTCAGTTTCCAGTATGAGATTGACCCAACCTCCAGTTCAAATGCATTATTAATGACTAACATTCCCCAATATTCAAATGAACATAGTGTAGCTAAATTATATGATAATTTATATTTTGACCAGATAAACGCGAATCTTGTGGAAGTAGATTCGACCAATTATTCGAATGTCAGTGGTAATGTAGATAGCACTTATTCCAGTATAAGTAAAATATATGTTACTACCCGTAATAATGCAGTTCATTCATATACAACTACCTACACTGATGGTACCGTTGTTCCAAAAGATACTAGTGAAAGTTTATTAACTACCGTGAGTAGCACCAATAGTTCATGGAGTTATGTAACTTATGGTTCCAATACGGACCGATATCAATTGTTCTACATGCCATGGGTAGATAGTACCTATATGCATATTATTAAATTGAGAGATTATGGCAGTAGTGATAATTCGCCAGTTCATTTGATGAGTTATATGTTTGGACCTGGTGGAACAATGGCCAATAAAAACCATAGTTCAACTAGCTTTACATTATCTACACAAAATGACGATAATGATACAAATAATGGAAAATACGTATATGATAGTTACTATGACCCAAATAAAACGGTATATCAACTAAGTAAATACGTGAAATTCGATACCGCGAATGGTAATTTGATTATCCGTTCATCGAGTGGTATTACCATTTACAACAGAACGGGTAGTTATTCGAATTATACTTCGACTGGTCAAGTGAGTTCAACTTCCAATACTATTACCAGCGTAGATTTCAATGCTTTTGTATACAGTGATGATTATAAATACATTGTATTGTATATGCCAAATTCAACGAAAACAGTGGTTGCCTTAATCAAAGTAGATTCCTCAGATTCTACCAAATACGCGATTGAAAAGGTGGCCCGTTTCAACAGTAATGGGGTAGATAATTCGAGTGGAACAGATACTGGTTCATCGGGCAACAGTCAATCAGATTATTATCGTTTCTGGTATGATTATTATAGATACTTCAATAGTGGAAACAATGGTAGTGATTATAATTTTTCGGATGATTACATGTTGAAAACCCAAATCGTCCCACCGGTATGTCCATCATGCCCATCGTGCACCGGGTCATGTGGTAGCACTTGCACCAATTGTGGAGGAAATGGTGGTTCAGGAACATTGTCCAGTTCTGGTTCTTCTATGGCCGCTACACCATCCAATATTTCATCTTCCGTAAATGTGAATTCGGCCGGAGTTAGTGCGGTAGGAACGACTGGTTCCAAAAATATGGTGAACAATACAGTAGACCAAACTGGCGCAGTGGTAAGTGGAACCGTAAATACCGCCGGTAATTTGGTAAATAAAACCGTTGACACGACAAGCAATTTATTAACATCTGCCGGTAGCGGGGCGACCGATTTAGTGAAGTCAGGTGTCAGTGGTGCGGTCGATTTACTGAAATCGGGAACTGGTGGAGCAGTTGACTTGGTGAAATCGGGAACGGGTGGAGCAGTTGACTTGGTAAAATCCGGCGTTAGCGGAACAGTTGACCTAGTGAAATCCGCCGGAACCGGATTAAAAGAAATGGCGAAAGATAGTAATGGAAATACTGTTTATGTTCAAGGAACCGGAACGGGTACTAGTGCTGGCGCTAGTGCCGGTGTATATGGCCGAAGTGTTTCCGGCGTTGATAATTATTCTTATTATGGAGCATTGCCAACAAAAGGTTCTAGTTTTATGCCAATTACCGCGGACTTCAGTGCGTTTTCCAAATAAAACCAATTATCTAATTCGTTAAAAATAGATTAAAAATAAATAGTTATTTTGTAAATAACTATTTATGGAAAATTTGAATCAAATATTAAATCGAGAATCATTAGTCAATGAAATCAAAGAGATATTGCAAAATTTCGATGCAAATTGTAAAAATATTAATTTCAAAAAAGGTATTTATTTGTATGGTTCTCCCGGCTCCGGTAAAACTCATTTTATAATGAACATTTTGAGAGAAATGAATTATGATATTATAAAATACGATGCCGGAGACGTACGAAATAAATCTCTCATCGATACTATTACGAGTAATAACATATCGAACCAAAATGTATTGCAAATGATGACGAAAACAAAAAAGAAGATTGCAATTGTCATGGATGAAATCGATGGTATGAATAATGGAGACAAGGGAGGTATTACATCTCTCATCAAATTAATACGTCAAAAAAAGACAAAAAAACAGAAATTAGAGAGCACGACTCTCAATCCCATTATTTGCATCGGCAATTATTATGTGGATAAAAAAATAAAGGAACTAATGAAGGTATGTAATATATTTGAACTAAAAAGACCCACCGGACCCCAAATACATAAATTATTAGAATCGATTGATTTTCCAAAAATAAATAAGACATTCATACCACCATTGGTAGAGCATATACAAGGAGATATGCGAAAACTCATCTTTGTGAGAGACATGCACCGAAAAAAACCGGAATTGATAAACATTGACATTATCTCTCAAATATTCCATAATAAATCCTTTAATGAAGATACCAAAACAATTACTAAAACATTGTTGACAAAACCGGTGGCCATGTCTCAACATAATTTGTTTATGAACGAAACCGACCGAACGATTGTCGCGCTTCTATGGCATGAAAACATTATCGATGCAATTGAAAAGGGGGATAAACGAGAGACCGTTCCCTTTTATCTTAAAATATTAGATAATATATGTTTCGCGGATTATACCGACCGAATTACTTTCCAAAATCAAATATGGCAATTCAATGAGATGTCTTCTCTCATCAAAACCTTTCATAATAATAAAATATATCACGATGCATTTCCAAACAACAAACATAAAATTACCGATGTACGTTTTACCAAAGTGTTGACCAAATATTCCACCGAATATAACAATCAATTGTTCATATACAATTTATGTCAAACATTGGATATGGATAAGAAAGATTTAGTAGCATTTTTTCAAGAGTTGAGATTATTTTATGGAAATGATTTTTACGACGATGCAACGAAAATGGGAGAAATAGAGCAATTGTTTGAGAATTATAGTATTAATAAATTGGATATTAAACGGATGTATAGATATTTAGACAAAAATGTTAAAAAAGATGCAGTATTGGAGGATGATAATTTAGAAGATTTCGATGATGATTTTGCATAAAATTGAAAATAGGTATTTGAATATATTCTTGTTTCAATCAAAAAACAAATATACAATGACAACCAATTTTACTCCCAAAATTTTCGCAAAATTTATGCAAACGGTCTTTCATTTCACTTTAGATGAATCGAATGCCATGGCGGACAATGAATTTATTCTACATTCGATTCCTCTATTGTATGGCGAAGATGAAGATATTCCGTTCATGCAAGAATGTTTAGGCAATATTTTCGCTAAATCAAGTAATGTATATAATTATATCAAATATCAACATATATTAAAAAAATTATTATTATTCGCTGCATTATACCTCAACAAACATAAGGAATGTGTTGGAAAATTTCAAATGGCACATGCACTAACGCTTGTCATTGCTTTAGCGAAAAAGAATACAGCGGATTCGACTGAACAAGCCGAACAAAATGAATTAAATCATCGTAGGTGTATTTTAATCCAAAAAGTGTTTGAATATGTAGTAGAATTATCAAAAAAAATAGTGGATGGTCACCATATCGATATGTTGAAAGATGTTGTTATTTATTACGAAAAAGATGAATTAAATCCAGACAAATACGATATTAGCCGATTGATTGAACCGCTTGAACCCGCGAAATTAGAACGGTTGTCTGCCAAAACATATATGCATGTTTCGCCGTATCAGGCATATTTAGTAAGGAACGAAGATAAAATAAAAAATGATATTCATCCCATTTATGACAAGAATGACGAAATCAAAGAATATATGATTCCGGTAATTTAGATTTTGCATGGGATAGATTCAATAATACAAAAATAACTGTTCTCATATGTGAGCACTTATTTTTAATTCATAAACGTTACATGTTTTTTTTGATTTAACTGTAAATCAGCTTTTTCTGTTTGCAAATTATTAATAGTAATTTTTTGTGTTTCAGATAAACGTTTATATTTCTGTAATTCATTAAAAGTTTGGCTAAATTTAGTATTTAATTCAATATTTTGTTTTTCTAATTCGGCAATACGTTGTTCAGCCATTTCAATATCCGCTTGTTTATTTTGCTGGGACGAGGGTTGGACAACTGGAGTTTGTTGTGTAGTTGGTGGTTGTGTAAATGGACTTTGGGTAGTTGGTGTTTGAACAAACGGACTTTGTGGAGGCATTGACTGGGTAAATGGACTTTGTGTAGTTGGTGTTTGAACAAACGGACTTTGTGGAGGCATTGACTGGGTAAATGGACTTTTTGGTGGCATTGGATATGTAAATGGACTTTGCGCATTTGGATTTTTAACAAATGGACTTTGTGGCGGCATTGGTTGGGTAAATGGACTTTGTGGTGGCATTGGTTGTGTAAACGGACTTTGTGGTGGCATTGGTTGGGTAAACGGACTTTGTCCAAATGGATGCGTAAACTGACTTTGTGGTGGCCATGTGCCCGGTTTATTCATTTCTAATCGTTGTATGTGTTCGCTCATTTCCTGCAATTGTCTCTGCTGTTGTTCTATAATACCAATCACTTCTTGCGATGATAATGCAACTGGTTCTTTACCTGGCTGTTGTAACATAATAGGTGCATTACGATTTTGTTCTTCCATCATTTTTGAACGTTGAGCATCAATTTCTTTAATTTGTTTCAATACATCCGGTTTCATTTTTGGAAGTCCCGGTTCATATTTTGATAACAAAGAATCAATATCCTTTAGGAAAAAGTCCTTTATTTTTTCTTCCTTCGCATTTTTAATAAACATATCAACCGTTTTATTGGATGGTTTAAATACGTCCGGGTGAGGATTTTTCAAGAGTTCGCGTTTGTCGAAAGAATTGTGTTCATGAGAAAATACCAAAATGGTTTTTAATGAATCCAATTGAACAAATGGGACCGTATAATTTTTCAAGAAGGCCTTTTCTTCCGCCAATGACGCATGATTTTCATATTGAGTTTCCTTCAATAATTCAACACGAAAGGCAAAGGTAGCGGCGGTTGCATGGTTTGGACCATAGGGACCACATTGATACATTTGTTGAATATGTTTGAAATAAATATACATCTCACTCGAACCTGCACATAATGCATGCGGATTATCTAATAAACGGTCTACTGCATGGGATACTCTCTCGGGTGGATAATAATCATCATCGTCCATATAGACAATAATGGAACCCTTTGATTGTTTGTGCATGTAATTACGTTTTTCGCCCAAAGTCATCTTCTTTTCTACCCGGAAATATTTGATTTGTGGAATATTTGCGGCAGATATTAAATCATTGATACAATCTGTGCCGTCATCCACAATAATCCATTCTAATCGGTCTTTTGGATACGTTTGATTTTTAAAACACTCAAACATGATAGGAATGAACGGGCGACGATTAAAAGTTGGGGTGCATACACTTACAAATGGGCGGTATTTTTTGTTTTTTGACATATTTGTATATTTAAACGACTCATTTTTTATATTCTTTATTTCATAATTCTATTTTCTTTTATTTGTCTTTTTTTCGATGGTTCGGTAATTCTATAATTTATAGCTTTCTGGATTATCTCTTTCGGTTATGAAACGGTCAAACAATTCCTTTAGAACATTTTTTAGTTTCATGTAATAAGTAACCATTGAAACTGTTATTATTATCAAAGAGTTTATTACAGAAAATATCATTTTACATTTCATGGATTTCATGTACATGCTATACACGAATATACCTACGACAAGTACCATTATAAATATGAATTCATACAAACACTTATATATGATTTCGACCAATATACGGAACAATTTTTCAAACCATGTCATTGAACCCGGTGGACAATGTTGCACATTTAGATTCTTTAATGAGGTATACAAATATTCGTTAATTTTTTGAATAGTACCCTTGTATCCATGATTTGAATATAACAACAAAGAAAAGAATGAATGAAATAGAATAAATATGGTCAAAAATAGTCCGGCCAATTTAATGGATGAAAATGTAAATACCATTTTTATTATCCAAGCCACTATAGTTATAGGTAAAATGGATATTGAAATTGCAAATTCGGCCATTCCAAATATAGTGGTGGGGAAAAACCCCATAATAATATAAAAAACGATTATTGGATATACAATACTTGAAAATGGGACCGTTTTCGATGCAAAATTAATACAGGCAAATACCGCGTTTTTTATCTCACTCGAATAATGCATGACAACATACATAATCGTTGATAATGTAATAAAAAAGAGTATTAATGGATTCAAATATGTTTTTACCGTATCATTGTCTTCCGCTAGAGTATTTATAGTATTTGGAATAAAATTCAATACATAGTAATTAAATACTTCGGCGGGCTTTCTTAAATAATAAAATAAAAAGTTTAGAATGGAATCAAATTGAGAGGTATCTATATTTATATCTCTAGATACGCGTTCATTCGATTCATCTTTATAAAACGTTATGTAAAACCAATTGTAGGTAATTAATAATGCGATGGGTACAGCAAATAAATAATATATTTGGTTTTTGATAAGTGTTATGTCAGCGGTTCTATTTTTCGAACTGGCGGATGATTTTGTTTTCCCTTCAACTGTATCATATACTGCACCCACCCCGGTAGTTAAATATTTATCAAAATTATTGAATAATAATTTATCTATATACGAAACCCCCTTATTTATTTTGTCAACGATTCCGGCAATTGCAGTATTACGTTTACATTTTCCGCCAGATGTTGTTGCTGCAGATGTTGTTGCTGCAGATGTTGTTCCGCCTACTCTCGTTGCTTCTGCTTCTTTTTTTGCTTTTTCTATTTTTTTCTCTAGTTTATTTTTTTTTCCTATTTTAAAAGATTCTTTATTTATTAGATTTGGTTCATATAAATTATTGGCTTCTTCCGGAATATCACCATTCAATATATCAGTAATTTCATTCATGGTTTTTTCGATTTCCTCAAATCCATCATCATCATCATCTTCTTTTTCGTATATATTATCTAGTTTTGGTATATTTTTATAATTTGGATTCGATTTTTTGCGTTCTTTGTTTCTAGATATTTCTTTTATTTTTTGAATAATAATATCCGGTTCTTCTTTGAATCCTTCAGTGATTGGAATGTTTGATTCATCTTGACTAAATGTTTTTATTCCTGGTTCTACATTCTTTTTTTTCCATTTTGTATCATTCATATTCTAATATATACTATTATATTATTACGTATATAATAGTATCTTATAAAAAACCTAATTATCTGGCATATAACATACCACAATTTCCACTTACAAAAGATAATACGTTGTATCGTTCTTCGTAAAGTGTCATATTGAAATTATATTCATACAACCGCCAATTTTGTTTAGATATACCAATTGCTTGACCATCTTGGTCACATATGACGCCAAAGGTGGAATTCACCGTATCTATATCTGGAACATATGTCATTATTTCGAGTTCCACCGTTTTAAATTTGCTTAAATTGATAGCACCCGATGGTTGATATTCAAAAGGACTCGTATTTAGACAAAAATTATAACAATATAATCCGTCTTTTGCTGAACCCTGGGTTCGAGTATATTTTTCAATATAATCGTATACTCCGCGCGTTAAAATGTTCTCTCGATAATCGCCATTTAAAAGTATACCCATTGTCTCTAAAATTTCTTTTCTGTTCCCGGAATAAAAATTGCCCGTATAAAAAAATCCGGTATTTGTTCCGTCTGGATTATATTGTGGACCATATTGAATATCGGTGTCAACTGAACTATCGGGTGCTTCTATAATATCAGAAGGTATGGAGCGATATGGCCAATTGGTATAATTACTCCACTCATTTCGTAAATTCACGTCATTTCTCTGCAAAAACCACATCCAATTGGCAACCATACCATTCGACGTCAATTTCAATTTCTTACTACCCGTTATATTTTCGAATTTATATTCAAATACATCTTTGACTAAATATACTTGGTCTTCGGCGGCAAATAATTGGCGTTCTTCTTTCGATAAAAAACAATAGGTGCATAATAAATGCACGTCTGCGTTCCAGGTATTTATTTTATTTTCATAATTTCCTGGGGAAATATTTACCGCCGGAGGGCTTTGTAAATATCGATACATTTGAAATTGCGATTTGTTAAAATCGGGTTGGACATATGGAAAATTGTTTTCCGTATCGAATACATCGCGGACCTGAAATAATTCTTGTATAGGACGTAATGTGACACTAATCGATAATTCATTATATTGCAATGAAATGAGAGGGAATGCACATCGACTATCTAAAGTGAACCAGGTGTTTATTGGAATATATAAATTCCGTCCGCGAATCGATGGTTCCGCTCCGGTATTACTTCCGGTATAATAGGCGGATGGATATGTATTGGTGCGGCCAAGAGCATTCGCCGGGTCATTTAATTCATCTATATTTCCACTCATACGATTGAATAGTTCCTTCTTTTCTGCACTAAAATCTCTATCAACCATTGCTGCTAAATATTCGCCCGTATATCTTTGGATAGTCAATGAACCACATGTAATCAATATTTCTTTAATCATATGAGTTCCTAAATCTTTTATCCAGCGAAAATCATAAGGACACCATACATTGCCGTTTAAATCTGCATCGGGATGATAAAATGGACTCCATATATCTGGTATTGTAACAACTAAATAAGTATCCATCAATAATTCTGCGTATCTGGGTATTTTGAAAGTAAACGTAGAGGTATCCGTCGTTCTTAATTCTCTCAATCCATCATAATCAATCCGGAATTTTTGCAGACCAAAATTCGTATATTTAGAATAAGTTACTTTGAAAAAGGTTTTCGTAGGATTTCCGGTTAAAATTAAATTGTTATTTCCAATAGATATAAGATTTAGTAATCCTCCGGCCATAGTTATAATATAATATATTATATTGTTTTTATTATATTATTTTTGTTTATAGGTATTATATATAATGGACAATAGTTTTAGATTATTTATTCTTTTCTTGATACTTTTCCTATTTTTTTATATTGTATATCGAATGATTCAAAAATATCGGGCAAAATATAGCATATTGGAAGGGTATGAAGATCCTACCGTAACTCAACTGCATGATAATAATTTGATATCCCCTTCTGTTTCGAATGCATCTAATACGACGCAAAATCTACCTCTAAAAGAGCTATGTATCAAAGCATCTTACAATACTGCATATAATGGGTATGATATAGTAGATAACACTACATATGACATGATAGAATATGTATTGAGTCGCGGTTGTCGTTTTTTAGATTTTGAATTGTATTATGATTCGAATAGCTCATCGACTAGTACTATAGATAAAGTTGTAGTAAACTATACTGCCGACCCTACATTTACCACGTTCACAAATGCAACCCCCAATAATGTTACATTTAATTCAGTCATGTCGTATATTACTAGTAATTATAGCAGCGGTGATTTTATTCCAAATAAATCAGACCCGTTATTTATACATTTACGAATAAAGAGCGATAATCCAGCTATATATGGTATTATTGCAGATATAATTAATGGAAATTCAACAAATGTCTTGAAAGACAAACAAATCAATGGCGATACTACGTTGAGTGAAATATATGGTAAAATTGTTATTCTCATGGACCGTTCAATAAGACCGGATGATGATATTAGTATTCAATCATCTAATAAAAATTCATTACCTACATATATTAGTGCATTTACTGGAATGTCAAATTGGGAGATTGATACCTATAGTGAAATCAAAAATCAAAAAACAACACCTCCAAAAATAACGAACAATGATACAAACGAAACCAATGTTACAAATTTGCGAATCGCTCTACCCGATATTGACCCCAATAGTGCAAATCCAACGAGTCCATTTAATTTCATTGAAAAACATGGTATACAAACAATTGCTTGTCGATTTTATAAAAACGATATATTTTTGGATTTATACGAGGATTTATTCGCGGAACATCAATCGGCCTTTGTTCCTTTAGCAAAAGCAATAAAATATATAAAACGCAAAAAGGAAGACATGGGTAGTCGAAAAATGAAATTAGGTCCAAACATTGTGCATGAATAAAGAATGGATAAAGAATGGATAAAGAATGGATAAAGAATGGATAAAGAATGAATAAAGAATGAATAAAGAATATTTAGGACAGATATTCTTTATCCGTATATATAAATGAGTAAAAAAATTAGAAATCACAATAAATATAGAACCGAATATTGCAGTGATGATATGACATTTCAAGATTGTGAATTAGCCGTATTACGTCATGCAGTCGATGAAAACGAATTGTTGCAAGGTCAAAAAATCGCGAATAGTGAAGACGTGAAACAAATCATTAAAATCGTCGAAGATTTTTTAATGCAAAAAAAACTGGTATGCTACGGCGGAACCGCGATAAATGCCATATTGCCCAAATATGCCCAATTCTATAACCGCGATGTTGAAGTCCCCGATTACGATTTCTTCTCGAATCATGCATTAGATGATGCCAAAGAATTAGCCGATATTTATTTCAAAGCCGGATATACCGACGTAGAGGCAAAATCCGGGGTTCATGCCGGCACTTACAAAGTATTCGTGAATTTCATACCGGTTGCCGATATCACCTATTTAGAAGATGAGATATATAAAGCCATTAAAAAAGACGCCATTACGCGTATGGGTATATTATATGCTCCACCCAATTTTTTACGAATGAGTATGTATTTAGAATTGTCTCGACCTCACGGGGATACGAGTCGATGGGAGAAAGTATTAAAACGGCTGAATCTATTAAACAAACATTATCCATTAATGAGTGCAGTCGATTGTAATACCGTAGATTTCCAACGTCAAATGGAAAAAAACGAAGAAGAATCGACCAAATTATATTTTTTGGTGAGAGATTCGCTCATTGACCAAGGCGTCATTTTCTTCGGCGGATATGCCAGTTCGTTATATTCTAGATATATGTCAACAAATCAACGAAATTTATTGAAAAAAATACCGGATTTCGACGTATTGAGCGAAGATAATGAAAAAACCGCCATGATTGTTATGGAAAGATTGAATGAAAACGGATTTAAAAATGTGAAAATTGTGAATCATGAACCTATTGGCGAGATTATCCCGGAGCGAACCGAGATACGCGTGGGCAAAGATACATTAGCATTCATATATAAACCAATTGCCTGTCATAGTTATAATACTATAAATATCGCGGAAAAGGACATTAACGTGGCGACAATCGACACTATGTTGAGTTTTTATTTAGCATTTATTTATGCCGATAAACCGTTCCCTTATTTCAACAAAGACCGTATTATATGTATGGCCAAGTTTTTATTTGATGTCGAAGAGGAAAACCGTTTAGAACAAAAAGGACTTCTAAAGAGGTTTACGACGACATGTTATGGAAATCAAACCACGTTAGAAACCATTCGTGCAGAAAAGGCCGAAAAATTCAAAGAACTTGCAGGAAAACGAGGGACGCGTGAATATGAAATGTGGTTTTTGAAATATGTTCCGGCAAATGCAAAGGAAAAAGAAGAAGATGTAGAGGAAGGTGTAAAAAAACCAATCAAAAATAAAACGCGTAAGGTTCGTAAATCTAAAAAGAATGGCATTACAAAGTTGTTGAATAAATTTATCAAATAAAGAATAAACAAAATAACAATACACAAAACTAAACAATAAAAAATTGAAATTACAAAAATTTTATAATATTTTCTACAAATATTACAAAAATGAATCCAAAAGAATATTACGGAAGGACTATAGAGGATGGTATGTTACGTAGTCCATTGATATCATATGATAAGATTTATCCAAATAATGAAGATGAAGAATCCAAATATCAAGAATACAAATATGAAGAAATAGGTAAATATGATGAAGAAAACAACATATGTCTACATAAACAAACCAAATTATTGTTGTATATTATAGTAGTTTCGGGAACCATTACCGCGATAACATACATCATCATATTCTCTCTGCGTCATCACAATTCACTAATATAATTGGTAAATTTAGAAAATCCTAAATAAAACAAACCGAACATTATACTCTTTATAAAAAGGCCGTAAAAATTCATGTTTCCATCACTGTTATAAATCGATAAAAACGACAAATTACTATACATTAATCGTGTCACTATAGGCATTTGAAAGATGAAAAACAAAATGGCGACAAAGAGTGGTCCTTGCAATTCAGTGAATACACGGTCAACCAATGATTCGCGATGCTTTTTTTGTTTATATTCTTGAATCGGTTTTTCATTCATATCTTCATATTCTCGAATATAATCAGCCGTTAATTTTACAGGAGGAATATAATTCGGTTGCACGCGCTCATCATTCGAATATTGAGTGGTATCTACCGGTATGTCTCTAGAAGGCAAACGATATTGAGGGACCTGGCTCATTTGTCCCTGTTGAGTGGCTTGAGGCAGAGGCATGATTTGGCCTTGTTGGGTATTACCATATGGATTAGGGTGAACATTCATTTGAGTATAATTCGTATTGGGGGTCTGGTCATAACTAGGTGCCGATTGATTAAAATCAAATGCCGCGCCGGGTGGCAATTGAACACTAATATTTTCTGGTAAATCCACGATACGCGTCGTGGCTATTTTTTCGGCCATATAAAACTATACTATATCAAAACGTCTAAAAATAGTATAGTTTACGCAAATTATCAATTATCCTTTTACAACTTCTCTAAAGTTCTACAATTATTCAGTGGGAGGAGAAGATACGTCAATAATTTTTTTATTTTTGTCGCATATAGTGGAGGCGGATGTATAGGTATAACATTTTTCCCCGTATTTATATATTTTATTATCAATATCAGTAATCACTGGTCCGTTAAATACGATGCAATTTTTATCGTGACAAGCTTTACGGAACATTGTTGCTAAACCGAATCCTAAAATGATTGAAAGAACAATTTTACCGAGAGGACTGTATAATAATCTCTTAATATTCATATATATACTATCTATATTATAAGATTACACTATTTTCACAACTCATCGTATGTCCTAAATATATTTCGTGGTCTTTTGTATTTGTCTCTTTGAGGTCATATTGATGAGAGCATGTAGAATCGGTGCAATCAGTTTCACTACATAGTTTGATATTGCCCTTTTCGTCTTCAAATACTTCTTGACACGAGTGCTGATAATTGAATTCTTCCGGAGGGACATGGGGAACCATATCTTTGTTATGCACAATTCTCCACAAATTGTCGATTTTTGTATTGACAAATGACGCATACACATTGTCCCCGACGAGAGGTTGGCCAAAATTATATACTGAACTTTTGATTCCTTTGGCATATAATTCCATGGCGGTCAGTTGACAAGTAGCCGCACCATATGAATGCCCGGTGACAATGATTTCATACCCGTATTGTTTTTGTAATAATGTTGCCGCGTTGGTCACTTGGTCAATTACATTTTTGGTGGATTTATAGAAGCCATCATGCACTTTACAATTACACTCGGGAAAAGTCGCATAATCAACCTTTTTTATTTCTAAATCTTCTATCCAATTACGGACGGAGGATGAACCGCGAAATACAATATATATTTTTTGTTGGGATGGTAAAATACCCACATATCCTTGCAAATCGCTTGTATAATCATATAGCACGTCTTTCACTACAAACCCGGTGGCCGGACCGGTGAGTTTCATGGTAAGGTAAGCATCTTTGCCGCAATAAGCAGCGGCACTTAACCAAACGGTTATATTGGCCTGTTCCATGGTGAATGCACTCACTTGTGCAACAAATAATAAAAAGAATATAATATACATCATTTTGAAGAATCTATATTATACTATGATACTTATTGTAGACAATTATCTATCAATGAGTAATAAAATAACCGATACTATTGCCTAAATACATGAGAGCATTCATTGCTAAAAATGTGATGATTTGATGGGACCAGGGCGATTGATAAGCAATGACTGAGTATACCGGGTCACCGGTGAAAAAACGCCAAGGAAGATAAATGAAAAATGCCCATGCATAGAACCACATATAGGAATACATAAGGTCATTCTGTGAAAATGGGTCGTAATGTATGGTATCGACCGGTAAACATATCACGCGATATAATATCAATAAATATACCAATCCATGATTGGATACTGTCCACATATTTGCAAACCAATCAATTACCTCGTCGTCTTTTTTGCTATCCCGGTCTTCCATATTGAAAATGATACGAGCAAACCAATAGGCAAAGGATATAGTAAAATGCACATTATGTGCAATTCCTATATATTGAGGGAAAAAATAATAAAGGAAGGATGCTATGTGTCCGGTATCGGTGTAGCGAATAAATTGTTTGACCCAATTATATGGATGTGGAACATAATGATATAAGTGTTCGAAATTATAGTAGTAATTGGCAACATATGCCTTTTGAATAATGATGGTAGATAAAAAGATGTCACCGGTAGCCAGGAACAATACTATTTTTAGTAAAGGGAAATACATTCCATTTTTTATGTATTTTTTTATATTTTTACTATGTGTATCGTAAATTTCTTGTAACATTGTTATATGCATATAGGCATATAGGTTTATATATTTTTTATTTATTATATATGCGTATACATAATAGATAATAGTGTTGGATATCTATGATTGAACTGGTATTTTCATAATATCATTTTCATTTTTTGGGCAAGGCACTTCTTTTTGTTTCATGCTAAAGCAACTATCGGTTTTATCGCGATATTGTAATATATCTATATTTTCGGGAGATGGATAAACAAATATTTTTCGTTGGTCGGGCATGGTTATATATACTAATAACAAGCCGATAACCAAACTTGCTAGAAATACCCGGATGTCAATAAATTTAATCAATGAAATCATATATAAATACTAGGACATTATTTCTTTCCCTTCTTTTTTTTATTCTTTTTTGCTTGAGTAGAAGGAGTTGGTGTATCGATAGGACCAATTTCTTCCATCATTTGTTCGACGGTTTTTTCCGTGTCTCTCTTAATGTATGATTTTTCTTGGACTCCTTCTTCTCCGGAGATTCTATATACAAATTGATTTGGTTCACTCGATTGAACGATGGACGAATTATTTTTCAATTCATTGATTTTGGATTGCATAAGTGCTTGTTGTTCTTTACGTTTTGCCAATTTGTTACGCATACGTTGTTTCATGGATTCTTGTTTTGTCATTCTCTCATAGGCATTTGTATCGAAACGCATATTTTTACCTAAATTACCCAAACCTCCTAATCCTTCCATACCAGCCATACTGGCTAATCCTCCTAATCCACCCATTCCACCCATATTTTTTGTAATATTCTTGAAAATTTCATTAAATTGGTCACTTCCTCCCATATCCTTCATTTTACTCATCCATTCACTTGCCTCTTTCATAATTTCATCCTTTGAAATCTCTCCACTTTTCATCTTGGAATCTAATTTACCACTGACTGTTTTCATTAAATTCATTATTTTTTTAGGATTTTTCAACATTTTCTTTAAGACATCTTGGGTAGAGGTTGATTCATCAATATCTCCGGTTTCTCCTAAAATATCTTGGAAATCGTGGGAAATTTCTTCGGCCAATTCTTTTGCTAAAGTTCCAATCTTTCCTTCAAAAAGTCCTTTTAAATGACCGTGCAATTCTTCGGGATTTGGCATGTTAAATCCTTCGAATCCATTCTCTCTCTCGGTCGTGTTGTCTGCGGTTTCACCGGATTCGCCAGTCATACCTTCACTCGCTTGGCTCATATTTTGCTCCATGTTTTTGAAAAAATCGCCAATACTACTAAATGTTTCATTTAGTTTGCTTTGTAATTCATTTTCGTCAATTCCGTTAAATAGATTCATTGTATCGCCAAAATCGGCCTTATCTTTAATCGAATTTACAATGGTAAATAATAATAATTGCAAGTATTTCCACAACGCCTTCTTCGTATTTTCCGTAACATTTTCTGTATTAAACAATACTTTGAAATCTACATTTGGTAAAAAAAAGGTATTCGCGCTATTCTCGGGTGTAAAGAGTTCATCATTTTGATACAAAATATCAAAAAACCTTTCGGGAAATACGCGAATACAGTATTCATACAGTTTTTGAATTTCGGTATCCGGTAATTTAGGGTCGGTCCATGATGCCCATAAGTAAATGTATTCGGGAAATGTTACGGACAAATCTTTCAAAAAGTCCCGGACGATAGATATAAAATTATCGGGAGCTACAATTGGTTCGTTTTTGGCCATTTAGCAAAAATATATATTTATATTTTATTTATTTTTATACTCTTCTAAACATATATTATTTATATTTAGCTTTTGAAATTATCGATTTTGAATTTATCGATGTATACATTTACTATAGATAAGCGAATTATTCTATTTTATTGAGCCATTCAGTAACTATTTTGTAATCGATGGGGTGGTTTGTTTCGCATACTTCTACTTTTGTATTATCGGTTGAAACCATTCCATACCCAGACCCCCATACTAATGCTATATGACCAAACCATTCTTTATTCGTCAATCGAATAATATATTTGTTGGGTTGTATCTTGATTGTATGTATGCAATTTGTATTCAATACTATATTCGTCAATCGAATAAATCGAGACATTATTATTGATTGGCCGGTTGTTTCTATATGTATTATGCTTTATGTATTATTTTGACAAATGTATTATGTAAAATTGAATCACTTTTTTACATAATAAAATAATCATACAACAAACACGCTTACCAAAATGTCGATTGAAAAACAACTGCTAATCAACTCACTAAATGCTCCCGTCGAATTATTGGATATTATAAAATCCTATTGTTTTTATGACAAAAAAACGTTTGAAATGATTCAATATGCAAAATTACAAAAAGAACGCACAAATGTTATAATCAAACGAGCAATCTCTCGTGCAAATAATTTCGACAACGACCCCGAATATCACGAGGATGATGGTCACTGGTTCTTTGGATACCACGATGAAATCGAAAAAATTCAAATACAAGCCACGAATTGTCGATTTTGTGGTAACTATCTATATTTTCATTATATAGATACCTTTTATCATTCTCCCATTATTCATTGTCAATGTATAGAAGAGGATGAGATGGATTATCATGATATGAACTATGATAGTGATGGGTATTACCAAAACTATTGGCCATAAAAACCCAATATTTTGCAGAAAATTGAACTACTTTTATTACAAAAATATATATGCAATCAAACAACAAAAACAATAACAAAGCGTTCAAACAGCCAAACAATTAAACAGTCAAACAATGAAATCATTAAGTATCTTCATTCCCCGTGTCTTATCTAATGTAACAAAAGTAGATATTGTAAATACATTCAATGAAATGAATATTGGGCACGTATCCTATATTGATTTAAAAAAGAGAGTCAACGATAACAAATTTTCGTATAGTATCGCGTTTTTAAAAGTAGAATTAAAGGATACTATTACAGCAAACGCGATATCTGATTTAATCGAATATAATGGTAGCACCAAATTATATTATGATGAAACCGATAAAAATTACTGGGAATTAAAAAGTTACATTCCAGTAGAGCAACGTGTAAAAGTATCAAAAGATGAGGATGAAGAGGTAGAAGATGGAGAAGTGGTTGAAGATATTCCAGAATTATGTAAACAATTGATGAAAATACCATCCATATTTACAGATGAAGTCATCGAAATCATGAATAAAGAATACGAAGAAATTGAGAGAGAAATCGAGCGTATGCGTGAGTTTGAGAGATGCACAACCACTACAAAGTTATATACATTATTCTAAGAGAACAAGAACAACAAAAACAAAAAACAAACAAAAATAAAAATATAAAAAATATTCCAGCAATCTGGGATATTTTTTACGGTGCGTAGAAACAATATCTAATGAGTGTATATATAAAAATGTCATATTTACATTCATATAATATTAACGAATTAAAAAATAGTTTTGAAAAACTCATTGAAATTGACGAAATCATTATTAATAAAAAAAATATTATTGCTGAAAATTTGAAAAAATTAAAAATAACATACAATTCTCTCATTAAACACAATAATAAAAAGATTTTCTTGTTTTCTCTCGATTCTTTTTATTTTCAATATAAAATTTTACATATCGAAATGGAAAATTTGACCAATTTCATTACTCTTATTAACAATCGTATGTATGGTGATTATTATAAATTATACAATATTATTATCATGCAAAATAAAGACAAAAACATTCAATTGAGCAATATACCAGATATTAAGAAAGTTCCGGTATATAAAGATTTAGAACCTTTTCATGAATACAAGATAAGTGACATTCGCGACATACACTCCATCATTTTACATGTCATAAATGAACTACATCTCTATTATACAACTTCGCAAAAGAAAATACAAAATTACAGTGATACCACAAAGGTTGGTATATCAATCACAAATTTTTTGACAACACTCGAACATGAAAACACCAACTTGGCCGAACAATTAAGTTTATATGTCAATTACGTTCAGTTTTTTCATTCATCCCAAGAGAATTATTTAGCAAAGTTATACACAAAAATGGATATGTTTCAACGCGAAATCGAAGATGATATTCTAAATAATAACAGAAGAAACGAATTGAATCAAAAAAATGATGTCGATTCATTTTTCTTATTATCACATGAATTAATTGATTTGAATTCGAATAGTGAGTTTAACGATAAAACATTTTCAAATATAGAAAATATATTAAACGATACCGACAAATTGATTGCAAATAGTGAAAAAATGATAGAGACAATTGAAATGAGCAAGACCGGTAAACCCTATGTTGATTTATCAAATGATGAGGATGAAGAAGAAGAAAAGGAAGGAGAACAAAAAGAAAAAGACGGAAAACAAAAAGACCCAGAATCGACCAATATAGAGATGATTATTACAGAAAATAAACCAGAAAATCTATAAATCATAAAATAATTCATACGCGAATTTCTATTTTGTGCGTATGAATTTCTATTGAATATGTATAGTATGAGTAAATCCAAAGAAGAAAAAGAAGACCCCCACGATAATGGCGATAATGGTAGCGTAACAACTACGACGAAAGTAATTGAATGGTCTCCCGAAAATGAAATGATTATGGTAGAGTGGTGTGATATAGCCCAGTGTTATAAATGGTTAAATACACGTGCACATAATAAATATTCGAGAATGCATGCTTGGTTTACTATACCAGCAATTACTCTATCTACGATTAGTGGAACTGCATCATTCGCCCAAGCAAGTTTACCCGTAAAATATCAAACATTTGCCCCTATGGTCATTGGCACCATCAATATTATGATTGGTATTTTAACCACGATACAACAATATTTAAAAATATCTGAGCTCAATGAATCCCATCGCGTATCGGCGATTTCTTGGGATAAATTTGCACGAAATATACGTATTGAATTGGCGAAAGCTCCGGCCGAACGTATGGATGCGGGTCATTTTTTGAAATTGAATCGTCAAGAATTCGACCGCTTAATGGAAACGAGTCCATCCATTCCTACTAAAATCATTAGTGACTTTAATACTACATTTGCAGGTAAACCAGGAACTGACCAGAGAAAACGTTTCGATGAATTAAAGAAACCGGATATATGTGATATTATAGTAACAGCGAATGAAAATCGTCATCAATGGTATAAAAATATTAACACCCATACCTTTGATGTATTGGATAATGCAGACGAATTGAAAACGCGCGAATCGATGATACAAACAAAGGTAGATGAAATTGTTCGTAAAGAAAGAGAGGAAAAACAAAGAATGAAAGAACGCGAAGATAAAATAAAAGCCAGAGAGAAAATGGAACATGAAAAACAATTGGCCGAAATGGCCATTGAACTGGCCAATAAAATGAATAAGGAACATATGAAAATCGACGATTTCGTCAATGCATTTGAGAACATGCACGGTAGAAAACCAATTAGTGATGAAATCTCTCGTAATTTTATGGTAGAAATAGATGAAGAAATTATCATGAAATATTTGGATAAATATGTTGGCAGTGTAGAAAACGTGTAAAACCCATTAAGGTGTTTGCGACTTGATTTGCATTTTGAAAAATAATATAAAAAACTCGGTTTGTTATATTATAACAAATAAAAAAAGACCAAATAAAAACGAAATGATGCATCGATTCAATATGGTTTGTAAAAAAATAAACAGTATATTCCGTACAAGACCATTGATTATTAAGGTGATTGATAATATTACATATGCAAATACAAAAAACGAGATGTTTACCGAATTATTTGCATTACATACAAAATATTTTGAGATGGTGGATTTTGATCATTTGTTTTTAGACACTCTAGACAGAGAATTTGTTATTGAAATTGATGACAGTCATTGTAGTTATCTTGATATTGCCTATGAAATTATTGCAGATGATGAAATACATGAAGATGAATTACGAACTGTATTATTGAAGTGGATTTACAATGAACCCTTGTTTAGAGATAGAATCATTCTTGAAACACCCCAAGCAGAGGTGGAAATCCAACCGGTTTTGACGGATGCAACAATGATTTGAGCGGTATATTTATCTTGATTACGTTTACAATGGATAAAAGAAGCTCTCTGGTTTTACACATAACAACTGCTTTTTATTTTCACTATATTCGATGACAGAATTCGTCAAAATATCACTAAAATATTCTGGTTCAAAACGTTCAAGTAAATCATCCAATACGATATTGTTTTCAGTAAATACAGCATATCGTGCCGAATTTGGTAAGGTCGATTCACGCGAAAAATAGTAAAATGGTCCAAATGTTGGATGATTACTTCGTAAAGCCATCTCGCCTCCTGGAACATTCACAAATTCATTATTTTCATATTTTCCTAAATAACATGAGATAGGCGTAAATGTAATCCCTTCATAATCGGTCCGGATTTCGTTCATATATCTATATTTTTTGAAAAATCGAACAACGATATCATCGATAGGGACATCATTGATTTGTTTATTCCAAATATCATACATGATGGCCCATTTGAAATCGGGTTTATTGGAAGGAGTGAATAGAGATAAATTAAAGGCATTGTTTGTATTGGCGTTTTTTCCTAAAGAAATGCTTTCAATGAGAGAAGTAAAGTCAAATACAACAAAAATGTTATCATTGTCGAATTCTAAAAATCCCTTGTATATTTTGTCTAAAGTTTCTTCGTCAATTTGAGGTATGGTGAATTTTTCAAGTAACAATTTGATGCATTCATTTTTGAAATAAACGTCTTCTTCATCTTCGTTTTGAGAGCATTGAAAATCCATGGTTATAAATTTATAGGTCCCGTTGTCAGGTTCGACGATAAATTGTAAAAAAGGCATCACAGTTCCCTTGAAACTACAGGTTCCATTCATTGCAAAAATACAAAAATGTACCTTATATTTGGATGACTCGGCAACCAAACATGCTGGTCCAAATGTTTTTGCTAATCGGTCATTTATATAGTGAAAACGAAGTTGTTCATTTGTATAGTGATGATTGAATATATATGGATTGTCATCGTATAAAGAATCATCATCTTCATCTCTTTCTAAATCATCACTCGACATATATGGAATACTTATGTTATCACTATTGTCATCTACATTTATATTTGGCAAAGGGGTTTCTTCTTCTTCCTCGACCGAATCTATCTTTGGTGAAGGGGTTTGTTCTTCTTCCTCGACCGAATCTATATTTGGCGAAGGCGCTTGTTCGGCAACATTTGTCTCAGGGGTAACCGTTTTCTCTTCATTCTCACTCTTTACTGGTTGATTTAATTCAATTGTAATTTCTTTTTCATCATCGAGTTCTTCTAAAACAATTTTTTCCTTAGTTTTATTAGCAATTTTATCTAAAGTATTCGTGAAATATTGACGGGCCTCTTTGATTTTATTTATAAAATATGACATATATATAATTAAATATAAATTTAAACCATATAAATACGTTAATATATATATATTATCTATTCGTTAGAATTCCCTAGCTCTATACAAGCAATCATCTAAAGATGTATTATGAACATGCACCCGCTGAACCAGAATATGAACCATCCATCAGTGAAGATAGTTTCCTATCCGGAATAGATAATGCATCTATCGGTTATCAATCTACTATCACGAATAATTCAGCCATGAAACGCCAATTAAAAATGTTGGAGGATTTAAGAAAACTGGATAAAGGTTACAACAAGACATACCGATACATGAATAAAAAACGTGTTCCGGTAGAATTTTATACAACCTGCATAACCCCTGGACATCCTATACGTAATGCAATTACCGGAGTATATCAACGGGATTATTTAGTTGGAAGTAAGGATGAAGACCTATTTTATAAGGTTGCGAATTGTGCCGACAAATGTAATAATGACCAACATGTAATGTTTTTTGATAGTCCAGAACAATATGAACGTCATTTTCATGCAACTGTCGACCAAGAGTCCAAAGAAAAATGGTTAGATAAATTTAATAAAGAACGCGCAAAACGTGTATAAATAATTTATTATATAGATAGTATATGAATATCGCGGTATACATATTTATAATATTGTATGTCTTCAAAATGCCTAAACGTGGTCTTAACAATGAATTACCAATAAACAAAACAACTACAAAAATAACAAATAAAACCAAAACGATAAATAAAAACAAATACAAAAAATATGAAGGATATAATTTTGCAAAAAACGATACAATTTCCAATTACACGATTAGCGAAATTATTTACAAAAAAATGTTGTTGGATAAACTGGTCGATGCAAATATACCTGATTTAGTAAAAATGGAAATTATAAAAAAAGAACATTCAATTACAGGAACTAATTTAGAAAAAGGTGGATTATTTAATGATTGGGAAATGGGAAATGATTTTTGATTTTACAAAATAATTTTTATTGTTTGAATGAAACAATAAAAATATGCATTCTTATATATAAAGGGTAAAATGATAGAAAATATGAATAATATGGAAGATATTATGACAAACATGTATGATTCATTTAATGTTTTTACAAACCGTCCAATTATCATGGTTGATAATGCAACTATATTTACATATGGTTCGATATTAATTACAAGTACGATTTTAGCAGTTGCAACGATATATGACGAAGGCGTTGATGATGATGATGATGATGATGATGATGAATCAAGTAATATATCAAATCAAATGATTCCTTCGACCAATGAAATGATTCCTTCGACCAATGAAATGATTCCTTCGACTAATGAAATGATTCCTTCGACCAATGAAATGATTCCTTCGACCAATGAAATGATTCCTTCCGCAAATGAAAACAGTCCTTCCACCAATGAAATAGAAGAAGATGAAGATAACAAAGAAGAAACAAATCAAAATGTTGGCGGTAAAAAACATAAAAAGAGAAAAAGAACCATAAAAAAACATAACAAACGTAATAATTAAATATATTTCGTTTCATCGTAATGACAATGATAACATCGCATATGATATGAACCCTGTCCATCATCATTATACCCTTCGGGTTTTTCTTCTATTGCCAACATTGGATATACTGCTACCCGTCGACCATCTTTGGTAATTGTCCAATCCGCCGCAAAGGGAGTGATAGATTGGTCCTTTATTGTTTTATAACCATACTCTATGGTATATTTTTCACATAATCGTTTCGCCGTTCGTTTATCTAACATATACATTTGAGCGCCCCATAAACGGTCAATATATGAAAAATAGATTAGGTTTTCGTCAATGACGTCCAATTTTTGATGATAAAATTCCGGTTCGTGATAAAATGATAATTCGACCGGTTTAAATGGAAATAAATAACCTAATAACATTATTTCTAGATTGTGGCGATTATATTTAGCAATTGTTTCCGGAATAATTTCTTTCATTCCTCTACGTATATGTATGTCATCTTCGCAAAATATACCGTATTCAGCGGGTGAATTCAAAAATTGTTGAATCATATCTAAATGACCCAACATACATGAAAATGACCTTTTATAATTTTGTGGTATATCATTTATACGCGGGTCAGTAAATTCTACTACCGGCGAAAAATTCGCCGAAATATTTTCGTTTTCAAAACGCTTTTTCATTTTATAATGACGTGTTGATTCTATATTGGTCAATACATAATATTCAACTTTTGGATTTGTCATAATGAACCTATGCTAATAAACAATAAATTGTAAAAGCTTTATATTTTTACAATTTATCTTTTTCTTTTTCTTTTTCTTTTTCGTTTTTCTTTTTACTTTTTACTTAGTTCGACCGCGGTTTTATACCATTGACCGAAATAAAAATTAAGTTCACCTACATTGGCGCCTACCACGACTTTATTTGGAATATAGGATGTATTTCCTTTTTCATAACATACAATGGTTGGAATTGAAGACACCATTTTTTTACTTTTCAAATACCCATATAGTTCAAATGAATCATCTACGTCGATAATTAATGATTGCACTGTGTCCGGCATTTGATTCATTGTTTGTTCAACAAATGTGGCTATTTTTTTACATGGCCCGCACCATTCGGCGCCAAATTTAGCAATCACTAAACCTGGATTCTTTTCTAATATAGTTACAAAATCTTGAATACTTACAGCGGTAGTAATGATTGGAAGAGTCATTATATATAAATTGAAAAACATTTTTTTATATTTTTATATAGTTAAATGCTTTTAGCCAAATTTAATTAAATGCAATAAAATATCAAAATACTTTTCCTAAAATACTATAAATAATGAATAAAGAAACTGCTAAAAACCATAATTTGGATAAAAATCATAATCTAAATATTCAATCCTATTCTTTAGAAGAAATATTTGGACTGTTCGATTTAACCCATCATATTAGCAGCGAAGATTTATTACGTGCTAAAAAGAAGGTTCTCATGTTGCATCCAGATAAATCTAAATTACCAGCGGATTATTTCCTCTTTTATAAAAAAGCATTTGATATAGTGGTTGGTATATACAATCATCAAAATAAACAAAACCAAGTCGTCAAAAATGTCGAATATACACCTCCCACCGATAAATCGCTGGCCAAAAATATTACTTCTAAAATGAAAGAAATGTCGGCGGAAGAATTTCAAGGAAAATTCAATAAATTATTTGATGAAAATATGGCTAAAAAACCCGACCCCCATAAAAATGAATGGTTCCAGAATGACGAGCCCGCTTATCAAATCGAACAAAATGTGAACGCGAGCAATATGGGAAGGGTCATCGAACATGTAAAAAGACAAAGTCAAAATAACGCGCTTACCAATTATAGAGGGGTACAAACATTATATTCCTCGGGAAATGGAACAAATGTATATGACGATGACGAAACTGAGGCCGGTTCATATGTTACCAGTGACCCTTTTAGCAAATTGAAATTTGACGATTTGCGAAAAGTGCATAAAGACCAAACCGTCTTTGCCGTGAGTGAACGCGATTTTGAAAACGTCCAACAATACTCATCGGTTGACCATTTTGTGAGAGAACGTAGCAGAATACCTCTAGACCCAATGGAGAAACAAAAGGCCGAACAAATGCTGGCAATGAAAGAACGTCAAATGCAAGAACAAATGATGCAACGGGGGTATTTAGCCAATTTACAAACAATGAAATATGAAGAAAAGAATAAAGCAGTTTTATCCGCGTTCATGATGTTGGAAAATGGTAAATCAAAATAAATCACCTACGAAACAACCACTCCTTTCTCATATCTAACATGAGAGGTTTATAATCGACCACTCTTTTTTCAATATCACTATAATCCACATATTGAATAACGGTTGGTGGAACAATCATTATCCAAATGCCAGTTTGTTGTAATCGTTTCCAATATATATCTAGAGCATATGATTTACGCTGATTCGGTTCGCGTATTAATTTTTGCACACTCTCTTTGAAATTCGAAATCAATATATCATAATAATGTGCCATTGCAATATAGCCCGTCGTAGTTTGATTGTTGAAGACACGAATACAATAATCCGTTACTTGCGTATATGGCGGGCTATTGTTTCCACCAATGACGAGGACATCCCACCGGTGTTGGTTCAATTCTTTCTCGAATCTTTCCATATTTCTTTTCAATAATTCTGGGTCTAAAAATGTAATATCGTCCTCGGCAATAAATACATATGGATATCCGCGTTCTTTGGCTAATTCCAAACATTTGATATGACTCAATGAACAGCCGATGGCGCCATCTTGCATTTTTATAGCATTCACTCTCTCGCCAGTGATATCCATTTTTTTCAATTCGCTTTCCACATGTTTCAGCCGGTCAGGTCTCGATTCTAAATTAATATACAATGTATGTTTGAATAATTCCATAAATATATTGTTTTTGTAAAAATATATTTATATTTGTTTTTCATTTCTTTAGTTTTCATATCCGCTATTGGCAATTATATTGGATTGACATACAAAAATCGTTTGTATAAACAATAATACGTGAAATCCTAAATGATTCATATGATAAAAGGGTCTTACTCTACTACAAATAAAAATTGATGCGGTGATGAATAACATATTATTTCGTGAATATATATTATCACTGCTGAATGCAATAACGAGAGAATCGAATAATATCGGTATTCCATGTAATGTATTTATGATTTCATACTTTGGCGGTATTCCTTCATTCACTTCCATCATTACATTGTCACATTTAATCTTGAATATATATTTTATAAAATGATATACCGCTATACTATGCAATAGAAACGACATATACAATTGACATATATGTATATTCATGTCGAGTGACATTGTAGTAAATGATTTGTATATATTTGTATTTGTAAAGAGAGCCATGAAACAACGGACATGTATAAATATTACATCGTTTACATAATACCATATCAAATCATCGTCTAATACATTTTTTCCAATCTTTTGTATAGACATTGCATTATGATATTCATATGATGATATGGAAAGCATCGCTATACAAATTGTATCCATATAGTATATCGAATGTTGGAATGGTCCATATAAAAAAAGTGTAGCAACTAATGACCCAAAATACATATATTTGATTATATTTTCACACTGATAAAAGGATAATTGTATATTTTTATCAATCAATTCTTTTACAACCGTTTTCATTATGATAGCTAACAAGTATAAATTTGAAAAATAAAGCAAATACAATGCACCCGTTATCATATCGTGGGTTTTATCCATTAACTTTATGCGTAATAACATTTAGATAAATAGTATTATTCGTATTTTTTAAGTTTATTTGTAAAATTATTTCTTCATTTTTTGGTCGATAATTTTTTCACTAGGTAATATATATTATATAATAGAGTATATAAAATATGTTTGGAAAAATAATAGTATTTATACATGCAATCATATCTATTATTCTTTCGTTTTATGGTTTTATTGTATCTAAAAATTTCATATATGATTTTTCATATATATCATTTATCATTTTAACCCAAGTTTTATGGTTGATATTCAATCATGAATGTATATTATCCTATATGTATAAACGATACCATAATAAAAATTATTCATGTGGAGACACGACGACTTTAGATGATTTCAAACAACTGAATATGAATCCATTAGATATTTCACAATATACAGGCGTTATATTTTGCATAGCATATGTATTTTCCGTATGGATTGTTGCATTCCGTGGCAATATTGCAAACCCATACTTGATTCTCTTTGTATGTGTGTTCTTAAGATTCTTTTATTTATTCTTCAATGACGCGAGTGGTTATGATACAAATCGTATTGGCAATTATGTATTTGGTAAAAACTATGCCATATTAGAAACTATATATTATAATTTGAGATTGAATAAATTACATAGCGAAATAAATACGGTAATTTTTAGTATTTTAATCGCGTTTTGGATACATATTTTGTATAAGAATCGTGCAAAATTGGCGGATTCATTACCCAAGAAAAAGGTGGACGATTCAACTTTAGAAAATCGTACAAAATCGGTATAATCGACAATTATTTTTCTTTTTGCCTTTTGCCCTTTTTGTAAAAATTACATTATAATTATATAAAAAATTTATATAATTATAGTAAATGGATAACTATGAATTTATTGAAAAGACAGATTTGGCAGAGAAGGAATCTCCGTATATACCGGAACCTGAAAAAACCAATGACGCTGAGAAGAACAGTAAAAAAATCATTTGTATTGGTGAATATGAATATGATATCACAGATTTCAAACATCCCGGAGGAAATGTCATTTATTACATGTCAAGCGGACAAGACGCGACAAATACATTTGAAGAATTTCATTATCGTTCCAAAAAAGCCAAATCGGTTCTCCAATCCCTTCCCAAAAAGAAAATAGAGGTTTCGAATGCCGATAATGGTATCGATAGAGACAATGCTATATTAGAAGATTTTAAGGTGTTTCGTCAATCACTCGAATCGCGTGGTTTTTTCACACCCTCTATACCCCATGTCATTTATCGTATTCTTGAACTGATATGTATCTATGGATTTGCCGTGAGAATGATTCAAATCAATATATATGTATCCATTCTTCTTTTTGGGTTGTTTGGAGGTCGATGTGGATGGATTCAACACGAAGGCGGTCATAATTCGTTGACTGGAAATATAAAAGTAGACAAGTGGATTCAAAATATATTTATTGGGTTTGGATTGTTGACAGATGGGTCGATGTGGAATAGTATGCACAATAAACACCATGCAACACCTCAAAAAATCGGCCATGATATGGATTTAGATACTGCGCCACTAGTAGCGTTTTATACCGATGCCGTTTACAAATATAGAAACAATTTTGCGGTACGTATGTGGTTAAAATACCAGAGTTATTCCTTTTTACCTATCACATCGGGTATGTTTGTAATGTTATTTTGGATATTGTATCTACATCCTCGAAAAATAATCCGCGATAAAAATGTAGTGCAAGGAGGCATCGTATTGTTTGCACACCTTTCTCGAATATTATTATTTATGAAATTAGGTAATGTTTCGTTATCCACTGCATTGTTCTACCATTTCTTGACGTTTTATTTATCAGGAATCTATTTGTTTGGTCAATTTTCATTATCTCATACATTTACACCAGTCATTCAAAATGACGAAAACCCATCATGGGTTCATTATGCTATCGAACATAGCGTAGACATTGAACCACAGAATCCAATTATTTCATGGGTAATGGGATACCTGAATTGTCAAGTGATTCATCATTTATTTCCATCTATGCCTCAGTATCGTGGTCCCGAAGTGTCATTGGAACTACAAGAATTTTGTAATAAATGGGGTATAAAATATACTATTATGACATACGTTGACGCTTGGTATTATATGTTCAAAAATCTAAATGATATTGGGAATAATATAGATATAGATATAGATAAAAACAAATTGGAGTGATATCTTCAGACCAATAATAAGATATAGATATATGTTATTATTTTCTTTTGGTTACCAGTTTACAATACTCTATTATTTGTTATTAGGTATGGTTATTTCTCTACTTTTAGTCGACAATGCATTTCTTAAATCTAATGAATAATAACCATTTTCCTCCGCCTCTTTACATATCTCGTCATTTTGTTGTATTATTTTTGTTATTTTATCATTCATTATATTCAAAATATCATATTTATCAATCTCTTTCTTCTCCTTAATGAATTTCATAAGTATATTATGTATTTTGTTGTAATAATCGGTATCAAATTCTGGTTCATTCAATGGTATATTATTTATAGTTTTGTAAAAATGGTTCATTATCACGATAGTATATATATCTCTTTCTGTTTTATTAATTTTTTCTGTATCAATGCCATATAAATAAGTAGGCATCATTTTTGAAATCATAACTAATATAGTAATACCCAAAGACCATATATCTCCTTTTTTCAAATCTTCAAACGTAACATTCGTTGTATTTTTTTTACTACGTATAATTGGGTCAAGATACATTGCAGTCCCTAATGATGTTTCGTTACAATTTATTTTATTTACATTATCATTATCACATGAAAGGCCAAAATCAATGTATTTAATATTGATATTATCTTCATTTTCAAATTGAATCATTATATTTTCAGGTTTAATATCACGATGTGCAATATTTTGTTCATGTATTTCAATTAACCCTCTGCACAATTTATCTATTATTTTTGCGTATATTTCATTTGTTATATTGTCATTATTTGATATAAAATCGAATAATTCTACATAACCAGTCAAAAATTCTGTTATTATATAAATTTTGTTTCCTTCTATAAAGAATTGTTCATAACATTGTATATATGGTTGACATGTATTTTTTAATTTTTTGAGAACAATTATTTCACTATATGTTTTTTCTCTATTTCTTTCGTCATTTTCTATAATTTTTAGAAAATATTCTTTTCCATTTTTCATTATTACCTTAGATGCGGTTCCAAATCCACCTTGATTTTGAAGGGTTTCCATCATTTTTATATTATTTTTAAAATCAACATAACTTTTGTATTTGGCAGACGATGATTCACTGGATTGCATATCGTTGAGTAAACTAGTATATGATAGTTGCTGTTGATTTGTCAGCGATAATGAGTCCGGTAGTTGTTCTTCACTTATGAATGATAATGATTTTTTTGTATTTGAACTTGAAGAACGAGTTTTTTTTTGTCGTGAACTACTGGTTGACCGGGACCGGCGCCTGGTCCTGGACTTGGAACGTGACCTGGAACGCGAAGTGGAATGCATATTTTTCGAAGGTGAACCAATGCCGCCAATTGCTGCATCGTGTAGATGACTAATATCTTCAATGGATGAAATATTAGAAGATTTACGTATTGTTTTTGATTTCAGTTGTTTATGTCTTATTTTTGAATGAATATCCATTTTTATATATATTTTCTAAATATTATAATTTACTGATAAATGATATTAGGTCGTAAATCATTTTTATTATAATTGATTTTGATTGATTATTTTGAACAGCAGATACTATTTTATACAATGAATCGATAATGACTCGTTTATTTGTTTGAAACGGATTGGGCAAAGGAGGTATTGGTATGGGTGTAGGCGTTGGCGTTGGCGTTGGCGTAGGTGTGGGTCCGGGACCGGGCCCCGGTCCTAGTGGTGGCAGCACATTATCCTTAAATTGTCCTACATAATTACCTGGCGGGTAAGTATTCATAACAATATCTACCTCACCAGTTGATGCATTGATTGCTATACCCATGCCATACGTCGTGCTCGATTTCCATACCAAACAGGTAAAATGCCCCGTTGCCGATGAAAATACCGGATTATTATAATCATATGCACTCACTTCGTTATACCAATTATCGACCGCTTTTTTTAATAAAACCATCACGTCGTTACCATACCCTTTATAATAGGCCAAATTTTCGCCATATTTCGCTGTGTTTGTGCTGTGTTGGAATAAATTGTTGGCTAATAAATAATCAGCCCATTGTTGCGATATTGTCGCGATTTCTCCTGCCCATGCTAGGTCCGGGGCTTGGTGCCGTGCTCGATACACATTTATATACTTGGTGATTTCGGTGATTTGTTGAATAGTAATCATAATATTTGTTTTTGTTATATAGTATATAGTATATATATTATATCCCCGGGTGCATTTTTGCTAAATAATTTCGGCTGCATCAATGCAGTGATTGTAATTACATATTCACAATTGTATTTATTGATTTTACAATATTGATACGAACATATTCTTCACTACATGCCATTAGTTCCGCCACATGTTTGTTCGAGCGAATTATATTAAGGTCATGTGAATATTTGTAATGAAAAATACGACGCTGAAATGGTGGAAGTCGGTTTATGTTTTCCCATATTTTCATTAGATTTTCCTTTGTTTCCGCGGTTTCTAATAAAATATTGTTATTTGCACTCTGCACATTTTTGTTCAATTTGTAATCGTCAAATCCTAGATAAACCGGTTTCATATAAACATTGTGTATTTTTTTAGTTTCTTCGAGTAAATGTTTTTTCCGCAAATAACTTTTTGGTAATATATTGATGGGCTGTTGCTCGGTCATTCCTTTATACAATTCCCCCTTTACATGGAGATAGGCATATACATTAAATGCATGTTTTCCATCGTATTTTAGAATAGATTTATGCAAACCGACCAAAGCAAACATTGCACATTCATGTAGTGATATATTCCGGCATTTATGTTTATGTAACCGTTTGAAACGGAACGCTTGGACAATTGCCCATTTTTTGTAGTATGTAAAAAGTATCTTGTTTATTTTTGTTCGTAAATCGGTGGACGTTTTTGGATGTTGTATTATATAATTGATTCGGTCTTTTTGCATTTGTGTCAAATAGGTTGGCCTTGTAAATGCATTCACTACATTTGCAAAGAAAAATAGATTTAGTATTAAAAATATAGCTAGCATTTCGTTAGATATATTTAGAGGGTTTTTATTATATAGTTTATGAAAATATTTTTCCAGAGCACATAAAATTGATTTATTTGTAGAATATTACAAACAATTTACAATAAAACATGTTACAAATACAAGTATCTTTCGAAACCATTACCCCCCAACAAACTTCGGCCGTCATCGATTATTACAATCAACACAAAAACGCGGATTGGAACCGAAAACGCCTACTATGTGGTAGGTATGGCAAATATTTGAATGTATTTACCGACGACGAAACGAACCTATTATATAATGCAATGGTGAGTGTATTTGGAAAAGAGGTAGTTGAATTAGAAAACTTATAGTCGAAGTGAAAAATATTTTACAATTCTGTATGCAATGGATTTATCGTTTCATTCTCTCCTATTTTCAAAGATTCTTTTTGTTGATTTCTTTCATCTACAATTTTTTGATTTAAACTCGTTATATAGTTTCTTTTATTTTCTACTAATTTGCTATCGTCATATACTCCACCTTTTTCTAGTAAAAGAGTCATTATTTGGTTAAATGGTTTGTATGACTTCCAAGTGTAAGAATCGTTATTTTGCATTAATATATCGAGAGGAGTATTGCCGGATGTAGTTTTTGCATTAATGTCTGCACCATTGTCTATAAAAAAACGAATAATATCAGTTCTCAATGTTTTTTGTGAACATAATATATGTAATGGTGTTAGTTTTTCTTCACTATCATCTGGCGCATTTATCAAATTTTCGTTTATATATTCATTAAATTTGTCCACTTCTTCTTTTGTAAATGTTTTATTTTCGGTATAAATTAATAAATCGGTTAACGGAGTTCCGCCATGCATTTTTTTTATATTTTTTCTAGTCCTTTTTCCTCCTTTCAATGATTTTTTTCCTCCTTTCAAGGATTTTCTTCCTTTTCTCAATGATTTTCTAGAACCATTTGAACGCTTCAATGATTTTGCCATGAATTCTATATAAAATGTAAATATTTTATTATATCATGTTTTGTAAAAAAACATCGCCCGTAATAGTCGTGCTATTTACCAACAAATCCACCATCCTAGTAACATTTTCCCGATTATCGGCCAAAATCTGTTTTGCCTGATTTAATGCA
>JACCEB010470915.1_pt1 | contig 50867 bp, 46 predicted proteins | sample 7454761 | NCBI WGS metagenome assembly JACCEB01 (sample SAMN15323454, study PRJNA562643) | freshwater metagenome | isolation source: river surface water | place: USA:Blue River Watershed | collected 2017-08-18
AACATGATGTCTTCGATCAGGCGCACACCGTGGCCAAGACGCAGCGCACGGCCGCTAACAATGGCGTCGCGAATGCTCTCAACACCGTCTGCTTCGCCCGCGTGAACGGTTACCGGGAACAACTCTGAAGCTAAGTAGTCGAAGGCAGCCTTGTGACGGTTTGGCAAGAAGCCTTTTTCGGCCCCGGCGATGTCAAAACCAACAACACCAGCATCGCGGTGACGAACAGCCAGCTCGGCAATCTCCATGGCCCGGTCTGCGTGACGCATGGCAGTGATTAGCTGGCCGGTACGAATGTAACCACCCTGCTTCTCGATGATAGCTGCGCCCTCTTCTAGACCGTCCTGAACTGCTTCAACAACCTCATCGAGAGTTAGGCCGCGGCTGAGGTGCTGCTCTGGAGCCCACCGAACCTCACCGTAGATAACACCATCGTTGGCTAGGTCAACCACGAATTCACGTGCAACGCGGGTCAGGTGTTCCCGGGTCTGCATCACTGCGGTAGTTACATCAAAAGTCTTGAGGTAATCAACCAGTGAGCCCGAGTCGGCAGATTTTTCAAACCAGGCCTTTAGGTCTTTGGCATTATTTGCCGGTAACTCGTAGCCAATTTCTGCTGCCATCTCGATGATGCTCTGCGGGCGCAGACCACCGTCCAGGTGATCGTGAAGTGAAATCTTTGGCAGTGATTGAATGTCGAATTTCGCCATTTTGGGTTTCTCTTTTCTTGGCGTTAGCCGTTAATTTTTTCAAGCACGATTTTGCGAGCAGATGCAGAAGCCTCAATCTTAAACGAACCTTCGAGAGCTTCGAGGGCGCGTTCGAAACGCTCGGGTTCATCGGTGTGCAAAGTCATAAGTGGAGCGCCGGCTTGGACCGCCTGCCCCTGTTGAGCGTGCAGCGTGATGCCAGCACCAAACTGCACGGCGTCTTCTTTGCGGGCACGGCCTGCGCCCAAGCGCCAAGATGCTGTGCCTACCTGAAGTGCGTCTAGCTGACTCAAGTAACCACTAGCCGGAGCCGTAATCACGTGGTGCTCTTTGGCCTCTGGCAAGGCTGCAGCTGGGTCGCCCCCCTGTGCCTTAATCATTTGGCGCCACTTGTCCATGGCTCGGCCATCTTTGAGAGCGGCCTCAACATCGGCATCTGGCTGACCCGCAAGGCGGAGCATTTCTCGAGCCAGCTCAACCGTGATCTCAACCACATCGGCAGGGCCACCACCGGCCAAAACTTCAATTGACTCTTTAACCTCAAGGGCGTTGCCAATTTCAAGACCCAACGGCGTTGACATGTCAGTCAACAGCGCAGAGGTGTTTACACCGGCGTCCTGTCCGAGCTGAACCATTACCGTGGCAAGCTCGCGAGCACGATCAATGTTCTTCATGAACGCACCCGACCCCACCTTGACATCAAGAACCAGCGACTCGGTGCCTTCAGCAATCTTCTTGGACATAATCGACGATGCAATTAGAGGAATCGCCTCCACGGTTCCGGTTACATCGCGGAGCGAATAAAGCTTGCGGTCTGCCGGAGCCAAGCCAGAACCGGCAGCGCAAATTACCGCACCAACCTCGCCTAGTTGACGGTGGAATTCCTCGTTTGAAAGTTGCGCCCGCCAGCCTGGAATTGACTCAAGTTTGTCGAGTGTGCCTCCGGTGTGACCCAAACCACGGCCAGAAAGCTGCGGAACTGCAACTCCAAAGGCAGCAACTAGTGGGGCTAATGGAAGCGTGATTTTGTCGCCCACGCCACCGGTTGAGTGCTTGTCTGAGGTCGGTGCCTGCAACTCCGCGTAGTCCAATCGCTCGCCCGAGGCAATCATGGCCAGAGTAAGGTCTTTGATCTCGCGACGGTTCATGCCGTTTAGCAAAATGGCCATGGCCATGGCCGACATCTGCTCGTCTGCTACGACACCGGTCGTGTAGTTGGCAATCAGCCAGTTGATTTGATCGGTGGTTAATTCACCCTTGTCACGTTTGGTGACAATTAGTTCGGGAGCCGAAAACTGAGACATTACTTTCTCTCTTCAAGGTCGCGAGGCCCAAACGCATCTGGAATTACCTCGTCAATAGTTTTGAAACCTGAAACAGTTTCAAGAATCATGCCGCTGGTTGAGTGCTCAAACAACAACTGACGGCACCGACCGCAGGGCATCAAAATGTTGCCATGACCGTCAACGCAGGTGAATGCCACCAACTTGGCCGGACCGCTGCCATCTTCAGCATTCATGGCAAGCTGGCCGACCAATGAGCATTCGGCGCAAAGGGTTAGGCCATAAGACGCGTTTTCAACGTTGCAGCCAGACACCACCCTGCCGTCGTCAGTGAGAGCGGCTGCACCCACCGGAAATTTTGAGTAAGGCACGTATGCCTTCTTCATTGCCGAATTGGCAGCCTCCCGAAGGGCATCCCAGTTAATTTCAGACAATTTCAGACCTAACTCTTTATATAGGCTTTGCCCGTTGCTGCTGGGCCGGTGACCTTGCCAACTAGGCCGGCCACTGCAATAACAGTCAGTGCGTAAGGCAACATCAGCAAGAACTGGCTAGGCACGTCAGAGCCAATAATGCTCAGCACCGACTGCAGATTCTGCGCGAAGCCAAACATGAGTGCGGCAAGAGTTGCCAGGATTGGGTTCCAGCGGCCAAAGATGAGTGCGGCCAGAGCAATGTATCCGGCACCTGCGGTCATCTCTTTGCTGAACGAACCAACGGCACCCAGGGTGAAGAACGCACCACCGATACCAGCCAAGGCTCCACCAAGCATCACGCTGATGTAGCGGGTGCGGTAAACCTTGATGCCAACGGTGTCGGCTGCCTTTGGGTATTCGCCAACGGCACGAACGCGTAAGCCCCAACGAGTCTTGAATAGCGCAATGTAGACCACGGCCACGGCTAGGTACATGAGGTAGACAATCAGGGTCTGCGAGAACAGCAGTGGGCCAACGATTGGAATCTGAGACAAGAACGGAATGTCAATCTGGTCAAAGCGCTCTGGCTGGTTCAGCAAGACCAGGTCGCGAGTCATCACAGTTGAGTACAAGAAGCTGGTTAGACCAATCACCAAAACGTTCACGACCACACCAACGATGATTTGATCCACAACATACTTGATGGCAAATACGGCCAGGATTCCAGCAATAAGCCCACCGGCAATAGCTGCTGCCAATAGACCTAGGGTCAGGCTGTGCGTAATCGAGGTAACCATTGCCGAGGCAAAAGCACCGGCTAGCAGTTGGCCCTCAATGGCGATGTTGATAACGCCAACGCGCTCTGAAAGCACACCGGCCAACGAACCAAAGATCAGTGGGACAGCAAGTGCCAGCGAGCCCTGCAGGGTTGTGGTGACAGGGAACATTTCACCAACAAAGAGCAGCACCAGAACCTGCTGAACGAAGGCAAATGCAAACAGGCCGGTTACCCAAAGCGGAGTTTTTTTGCGTTGCATGGCTAGCCACCACGATGCAGCGGTGGTCAAGGCTAGCAGTGCAAAAATTAGCCAGCCAGCACCGGCAACTGGAATGTTGAAGTCAGGTACTGCAAATAGCTCTTTTCCGGCATTGAAGCTGAATAGCGTGGTTCCGGCCGGAGCAGTGGCAGCCAACCAAAGGCTTAGTGCGGCAAAAATGCTGAAGGCAATTGGAGTCTTAATCGAGCGCTTCATTATGCAGCCACCTGCTTCTTCTGGGCCTGCTTCTTAGCTAGGTCAGGCACTCGGAACATAAATCGGACCAACGGCGGTGCTGCGATGAACAACACGACCAGAGATTGAACGATCAACACGATGTCAATTGGCACCTTCTGGTTTGCCTGCATGATGACGGCACCGGCACGAAGCGCACCAAACAATACACCGGCAGCTAGAACACCGAGCGGCTTTGACCGGCCCAGCAGCGCCACTGTGATGGCGTCAAAACCAAAGCTGGCTGCAACGCTTGGGGTTAGGTACTTCTCGGCACCCAAAACCTGAGCGGTACCGGCCAAACCGGCCAACGCACCAGAAATGGCCATGACCAAAACATAGGTAAGACCCACGTTGATTCCCGCAACCTTCGCGGCATTTGGGTTGTGACCAAGAGCCCTGAATTGGAAGCCGATTGAAGAACGGTTGAGCAACCACCAAACCGTCGCCACCATCGCCAACATCACAAAAAATGCTGCGTTGATGCGGTAATCGTCACCCATAAAACGCCAGTACTTGGCAGTCTCAGAAATCTCAGGAGAGATTGGGTTGGTCGCATTCGGCGCCTGGAAAAGCGGAGTGGTCAGAATCCAGAACAGCAACAGGCTGGCAATGTAGTTCATCATGATGGTCACGATTACCTCGTTGGCGCCAGTGGCTGCCTTCAAGAAACCTACGAAGCCACCAAAGGCTGCTGCGGCCACGATGCCTGCCAAAATTGCCACCGGTAGGTGAATGATTGCTGGCAACTCAAGGGTGAAACCAACCCAGGCCGCACCCATTGCACCAAAGATAATTTGACCGGTTCCACCAATGTTGAATAGGCCAGATCGGAATGCCACAGCCATTCCCAAACCAGCCAAAGTAATCGGTGTTGCATAGGTCAGAGTCTCGGTAAGAGGCTTGATCATGCCAACAGTGTCATTGGCTTTGTAGTTAAAAATTGAGCCGCGGAACAGCGCGTCGTAGGCGCCGAACACTGCGTTCCAGACTGCGCTCAAAAAATCAGCGGGGCGGGCAAAAAGGTACGCGGAGGTTGCCTGGACGTCCTCGTTGGCAAATGCGATTAGCAAACCGCCGATGATGAAAGAGGCCAGGATGGCCAGGACAGTAACCAACGAACTTGGGTTGAAGATTTGCTTGACTACTTTGTTCATGCGCTGATACCTGCCATCATTTGACCCAAAACTGATCTTGGAGTGCTGGCTGGCACAACGCCAACCACCTTGCCGCGATACATAACTGCAATGCGGTCACCCAACTGAGTTGCTTCATCTAGCTCGGTGGCAACGATGAGCACCGGAATGCCACTGTCACGGGTTGCCACGATTTGTTCGTGCACAAACTCAATAGAGCCAACATCAAGACCGCGGGTTGGTTGTGAGGCAACCAAGAGACGCAGGTCGCGGGCCAACTCACGAGCCAAAACCACTTTCTGCTGGTTACCGCCGGAAAGCTCTGAAGCCTTTGAGTTGATGCCCTGAGCACGAATATCAAACTGTTTTAGTTTTTCTTCAGCAAACTTTTTCAAGACGTTGAGTTGCAAACTAATGCCCTTGGCAAACGGTTTGCGGTCACTTCGGTCCAGCATTAGGTTTTCGGCGATTGTGAAATCAGCAACCAAGCCGTCTTCGGTGCGGTCCTCAGGAACAAAACCCACACCCAGGTCAAGAACCTGCTTAACGTTCTTGCCGATTAGCTGGTTTCCATCAAGCTCAATCGATCCTGTGGTGCGGCCATGCATTCCAATAATCGCCTCGGTGAGTTCGGTCTGGCCGTTACCTTGAACTCCGGCAATAACCAGAATCTCGCCCTCTCGAATCTCAAGATTCACGTCATCTAGAACCTGGGCGCCAGCGTGGTTCCAGCTAGAAAGCCCAGAAATCTTAAAGGTAGCGTTGCCAAGTTTTGGCTCACCCTTGTTTACGTCTAGGTCAACCGCGCGGCCAACCATCATTGAAGCCAGTTCGTTTGCCGAGGCCTTAGGGTCGGCTTCGCCAACTACCTTGCCCAAACGGATTACGGTGATTTTGTCGGCTACTTCTTTTACCTCACGAAGCTTGTGGGTAATGAAAACAATGGCTTTACCCTCGGCGCGAAGCTGCTTCATGATGGCCATGAGTTCGTCGGTTTCTTGAGGGGTAAGCACTGCAGTTGGTTCATCGAAAACCAAGACCTGGGCGTCACCCATCAGAGCCTTGATGATCTCTACGCGCTGCTGAACACCCACCGGCAAATCGCCGACGATTGCGTCTGGGTCTACCTCAAAACCAAATCGGTCCGAGATTTCACGCACCTGCTTGCGTGCGGCTTCAAGGTCTAGCAAACCGCCAAACTTGGTTGGCTCGTGCCCAAGAATCACATTCTCGGCCACGGTAAAAACTGGGATCAGCATGAAGTGCTGGTGGACCATGCCAATTCCGGCAGCCATGGCATCGCCCGGGCCAGAGAATTTGACAACCTTGTCGTCAAGCAAAATGTCGCCACCGTCGGCCTGGTAAAGACCGTAAAGCACGTTCATGAGGGTTGACTTGCCCGCACCGTTCTCACCAAGAAGGCAGTGAATCTGCCCTGGTTCCGCAACTAGGTTGACATTGTCATTTGCGGTCATGGTGCCAAAGCGTTTGGTGATGCCGCGGAGTTCCAGCTTCATTGCTATTTCCCGTTTCAGTTTTTCGTGATTTCCACGAGGGATTTTCAGTCTAATTGGGGTAAAAGAATTCGTTTGTTGCCTGACAAAAAAAGTTGGGGGCCGACAGAATCGACCCCCAACTTTCGTCAGATTTTGTTGCTACCTACTAATTAGTAAGAAGAAACTACGTCTACATCGCCAGCAACGATGGCAGCCTCAAGAGCTGCAACTTCGTCGGCTAGGCCAGCAGCCCACTTGACATCGTGCTCAGGTGAAATTGCAACACCCTTGTTCGCCAAGGTACCTACGTAGATGTCCTCGCCACCGGTGAAGTTGCCGTTTAGAGCAGCCTCAATGGTCTCGAATACAGCAACACTCATGTTCTTCTGGATTGAGGTCAAGATCAATGACTTGAACTCGTCGAACTTAGGTGCGTTGTACCAGTCGGTGTCAACACCGATAACGTAAACACCCTCAGCCTCTAGAGCTGCCTGACCAGCACCGGCACCAACTGGGCCAGCAACTGGAAGGATGATGTCTGCGCCCTGCTTGATGAAGTTAGCGCTGGTGGTCTTGCCCTTGGCAACGTCGGCGAAGTCACCGGTCATTGCCCACTTTGACTGGTCGTCACCCTCGGCACCTAGAACCTCAACTGCGGTTCCCTTTGCCTCGTTGTAGTAAGCGACACCCTGCTTGAAGCCATCCATGAAGATGGTTACAGATGGGAAGGCCATACCACCGAAGGTGGCAACCTTACCGGTCTTGGTGGTTGCAGCCGCAACGTAACCTGCAAGGAATGCAGCTTCAGCGGTGTCAAACAAAAGTGGCTTTACGTTGTCAACGTACTTAGGGCTGAAGTCAGCGTTGCTAAGTGCGGTGTCAACTGGTGCAAAGAAGACCTCTGGGTTTGCAGCAGATGCAACGTCAGTTGCAGCGCCTAGAGCAAAACCAACTGGAACCACAATGTTGCAGCCTTCAGAAACCATGGCGTCAACGTTTGGCTGGAAGTCGGCGTCTGACTGTGACTGAGCCTCAGCTGACTGAACGCCTAGAACAGCGATTGCCTTCTTTAGACCGTTGTAGGCCTCTTCGTTGAATGAACCGTCGTCAAAACCACCCTGGTCAGAGACCATGCAAGCCTTGAAGTCAACTGGCTCAGCTGATGGCTCTGCAGGAGCAGCAGCACAACCAGCTAGGGTTACGGCAGCAACAGTTGCCAGCGCCAAACCCTTAAGAATGTTGTTGTTCATTTGAATTCCTCCCGGAATATCGGCACATGGCTTTCATGAGCCGTCGCTGGCTAGCCTAATTGGCTTGAGGAAGGATTTTTTGGGGGTTCTAGAAAGATTTAGAAAACTTAACTGATTTGAAACAATCGATATTCGGTTAGCCGTATTTATAGAACGTCCGAGTGACCGGTCGCTTTGAGTGCATCAACCAGACTTTTTACCCGCTGCGCGTGCTCTTTGGTGGTAACCAAAAGGGCATCTGGGGTGTCAACCACAATGATGTCTTCGACACCGATTAGCGCGATGAGACGGTCGGTGTCACTTACCAAAATGCCGCTCGAAGAATCAGCCAAAACCTTGGCGTTGCCTAGGACAGCCAAATTGCCGCGGCGGCCCTGCGACTGCAACTCTGCGATTGCCGCGAAGTCACCGACATCGTGCCAGGTGAATGTAGCCGGAACCACGGCCACTAGACCGGACGCTGCGGCTGGCTCGGCAACCGAATAGTCAATCGCCACCTTCTTGAGTTTTGGCCAGATCTTTTCAAGAGCCGCCTTGCGCTCATCGGTGTCCCAGGCTTCAGCCAACTCAAGAATTGCTGCGTGCAATGCCGGCTCAGACTTCTCGAGCTGCCCAAGCAAAACAGAGGCGGGTGCAATAAACATTCCGGCGTTCCACAGGTACTCGCCAGACTCCACATACTTGCGCGCCTTGGCAATGTTTGGCTTCTCAACAAACTTGACTACCCCGCGAGCATTTGGCGCTGCACTGAGGTTCAGCGAATCACCTGATTTGATGTAGCCAAAACCCACCGATGGCTCGGTCGGTTCGATGCCAATGGTGACAATCTTGCCGGTGGCCGCAACCTCGACTGCCTCGCGAACGGTGGCCCTAAACAGCTCATCTTCATTGATCACGTGGTCAGCGGCGAACGAGCCGATGATCACATCTGGTTCGCGCTTCATAAGAATGGCAGCAGCCAGCGCAATTGCGGCGGTTGAGTCTTTTGGTGATAGCTCAAGCACCAAGTTGTCAGTCGAAAGGTCCTCGATCTGTTCCAGCACTGCTGATTTATGAACCTTGCCGGTAACCACCAAGATGCGGTCACGGCCAGCAATTGGAGTGAGTCGGTCCCAGGTGTCTTGAAGCAGTGTTTGGCCAGAGCCAGTGAGGTCGTGCAAAAACTTTGGTGCGGATGCGCGCGATAGCGGCCAAAGTCGGCTGCCAATTCCGCCGGCGGGAATAATGCTGAAGAATCTATCGATTGGATTTCTCTGGGTACCCATATGAATGAAACCCTAGTCGACTAGGCGTCAAACGGCGAGGTCGCCCAGTCAATAGGCGTAGACTTAAACCGAATTTTCTTTTCAGAAAAACGCCAATCCAGGAGGATTTTCGTGCCATCAATGCCAGCAGGTACTTTGTACCGCGGAAAAGTTGGAATGTGGTCTTGGGTGTTGCACCGCATCACCGGAGTCGCAATTTTCTTTTTCTTACTCGTCCACGTTCTTGACACGGCTTTGGTTCGCCTGAGCCCAGAGGCTTACAACGCTGTAATCGCCACTTACAAGACTCCACTAATCGGTGTTGCCGAACTTGGCCTAGTTGCCGCAATTCTGTTCCACGCACTCAACGGTGTCCGGGTCATCTTGATTGACTTCTGGCGCAAGGGTGTCAAGTACCAGAACGTAATGTTCTGGGTTGTGGTTGCCCTAGCTGCGCTTACCTTCATCGGTTTCGCGCCTCGCCACCTAGCTCACGTATTCGGTTAAGGAGAAGCGAATGTCAGTAGTTATTGAACAGCCTCGTGCCCCTCGAAGCCGCAACCAGGCCAACCTAGAGAAATACGGCTGGCTATACATGCGCGCCTCTGGCGTGCTACTTGTCATCTTGATCTTTGGCCACCTCTTCACCAACTTGTTCTTGGGCGAGGGCATTAAGGCAATCGACTTTGCCTTTGTAGGTGGCAAGTGGTCAGACCCATTCTGGAAGGTTTGGGACCTAGCCATGCTTTGGCTAGCCATGATTCACGGAACCAACGGCATGCGAACCATCGTCAACGACTACACCTCAAAGGAATCAACTCGAAAAGTTTTGGTTGTGTCTCTTTGGGCTGTTTGTGCTGTCTTGGTAGTTCTAGGCACTCTCGTGGTCTTCACATTTGATCCATGCCCTGCCGGTGCCGCCGCAGAGCTTCTTCCATCTTTCTGTTCGGCAAAGTAGCCACAAAGGAATCTATAAATTGTCTAGCGCAACTCCAAAGGTTCACCACTACCAGTACGACGTTGTGATTGTTGGCGCCGGTGGCGCCGGCATGCGTGCCGCCATTGAGGCCGGCCCACACGCTAAGACTGCAGTGATTTCAAAGCTGTTCCCAACCCGTTCACACACGGGTGCCGCTCAGGGTGGCATGGCAGCAGCACTTGCCAACGTTGAAGAGGACAGCTGGGAGTGGCACACCTTCGACACCGTGAAGGGTGGCGACTACCTGGTTGACCAAGATGCCGCTGAGATTCTGGCCAAGGAATCAGTACAAGCAGTAATCGACCTGGAAAACATGGGTTTGCCTTTCAACCGCACCCCAGACGGAAAGATTGACCAACGCCGTTTTGGTGGCCACACTCGTGACCACGGTAAGGCACCGGTTCGCCGTTCTTGCTACGCTGCCGACCGCACCGGACACATGATTCTTCAGACTTTGTATCAGAACTGCGTCAAGCTGGGCATTGAGTTCTACAACGAGTTCTACGTTCTTGACCTAGTGATGAACAAGGTGGACGGCGAAGAACGCCCATCTGCCGTGGTTGCCTACGAGCTGGCCACCGGAGAGATTCACGTGTTCCAGGGCAAGAGCATCATTTTTGCAACCGGTGGTTTCGGCAAGATCTTCAAGACCACCTCTAACGCTCACACTCTTACCGGTGATGGCGTTGGCATCATCTATCGCAAGGGTCTTCCGCTAGAAGACATGGAGTTCTACCAGTTCCACCCAACCGGTCTTGCAGGCCTGGGCATTTTGCTTTCAGAGGCAGCTCGCGGCGAGGGCGGCATTCTGCGCAACGCCAGCGGAGAACGCTTTATGGAGCGCTACGCACCGACCATTAAAGACTTGGCTCCGCGTGACATGGTTGCGCGCGCTATGGCTAACGAGGTTCGTGAAGGCCGCGGTGCTGGCCCAAACAAGGACTACGTGCTGCTTGACCTTACCCACCTTCCGCCAGCCGTGATTGACGAGAAGCTGCCTGACATCACCGAGTTTGCGCGCACCTACCTAGGTGTAGAGCCTTACACCGAGCCAGTGCCAGTATTCCCAACCGCACACTACGCAATGGGTGGAATTCCTACCAACGTCCAGGCAGAGGTTTTGCGTGACAACAAGACTGTTGTTCCGGGTCTCTACGCTGCCGGTGAATGTGCCTGTGTGTCAGTTCACGGTGCAAACCGCTTGGGCACCAACTCGCTGCTAGACATCAACGTGTTTGGAAAGCGTGCGGGTATCGCTGCCGTTGAATACGCAAAGGCAGCTAAGCACGTTGCTGTTCCAGCAAACGCAGCCGACGAAGTGATCTCGATGATCGAGAAGGTTCGCAACTCAAAGGGCACCGAGAAGGTTGCAGTTCTTCGCAAAGAGCTGCAGGAAACCATGGACAAAAATGCCCAGGTTTACCGCACCGAAGAGTCACTAAACGAAGCCCTCGAGAAGATCGCCGAATTGCGCGTGCGCTACGAGAACATTTCAGTTCAGGACAAGGGTCAGCGTTTCAACACTGACCTACTTGAAGCAATTGAGCTTGGTTTCTTGCTTGACCTAGCCGAGGTTCTAGCGTTCACATCTCGTGAGCGTCGCGAAAGCCGCGGTGGCCACTTCCGTGAAGACTACGAGACCCGTGATGACAAGAAGTTCATGGTGCACTCAATGGCTTACCTCACCGACAAGCCAGCCAAGAAGCCTGGCGACAACATCAAGATTGACTGGAAGCCAGTCACAATCACCAACTACCAGCCAATGGAGCGTAAGTACTAATGGCCGCTACTAACCTGACCCCGGCACCGGCAGTTGCTGCCTCAAGCGCTCCAACTGCCTTCGAAGAGATGGGCGCCGTCCCGTCGTTCCAGGTAACCCTGTTCGTGCGCCGCTACAACCCAGAAGACGGCCAAGAGGCACGCTGGGAGGACTTTGACGTTCAGGTTCACGGCACTGACCGTGTGCTTGACGCGCTACACAAGATCAAGTGGGAGATGGACGGTTCTCTAACCTTCCGCCGCTCATGTGCTCACGGTGTTTGTGGTTCTGACGCCATGCGCATCAACGGCCGCAACCGCCTGGCTTGCAAGACTCTGATCAAAGACCTTGACATCACTCAGCCAATCTATGTTGAGCCAATCAAGGGCCTTGAGGTTGAAAAAGACCTAGTCGTAGACATGAACCCGTTCTACCAGGCCTACCGCGACATCAAACCATTCTTGATTGCCAGCGACAACCCTGAGAAAGAACGACTACAGAGCGCAGCTCAGCACTCAAAGTTTGAAGACACCACCAAGTGCATCTTGTGTGCTGCCTGCACCACCTCTTGCCCTGTGTTCTGGACTGACGGTCAGTACTTTGGCCCAGCTGCAATTGTCAACGCACACCGCTTTATCTTTGACTCTCGCGACGAGGCTGCAGATGTTCGTATTGACATCTTGAACGATAAAGAGGGTGTCTGGCGTTGCCGCACCACCTTCAACTGCACCGAGGCCTGCCCTCGCGGCATTGAGGTAACCAAGGCTATTGCCGAGGTAAAGCAGGCAATCCTTCGCGGCAAGCCATAACCTATGGCCCTAACTGTAGCGACGGTTAACGTCAATGGTGTTCGTGCTGCCTTCAAGAAGGGCATGGCCGAGTGGTTGGCCGCAAACCCAGACATCGATGTAATTGCGCTGCAAGAAGTTCGTGCAGAAACCAAAGACCTGGTTGAGCTGTTCGAAGCCAACCCGCCGGCAAATGGTAGCTGGCACTTTCTGCACGATGCGGCGAGCGCAAAGGGCCGTGCCGGTGTGGCGATTGTGAGCAAGGTCGCACCGGTTGCTCAGCGCACCGAACTTGGTCCCGATGAGTTTGATTCTGCCGGCCGCTGGCTTGAGGCAGATTTTGAAATTGATGGCGAACTAGTCACCGTAGTCAGCACCTACGTGCACTCTGGTGAGGTTGACACCCCAAAGCAGGTTGAGAAGTACAAATTTCTTGAGGCAATGACTGCGCGCATGCAGCAGCTAATTGAGTCAGGCAGCAAGGCTGTGGTGGTTGGTGATCTCAATGTGGGCCACACTGAGCTAGACATCAAGAACTGGAAGGGCAACCTAAAGAACGCCGGTTTCTTGCCAGAAGAACGCGCTTATTTTGACACCCTGATGCACAAGCAGGGCTGGGTTGATGTTGGCCGTGCTGCTCACCCAGATGTAGCCGGCCCTTACACGTGGTGGTCTTACCGAGGGCAAGCCTTTGACACCGATGCCGGTTGGCGAATCGACTACCACCTAGCCACCCCGGCTTTGGCCGCAGGAGCTAGCAACTATCTGGTGCACCGCGCAGCTTCTTATGACACCCGCTGGACAGACCACTCCCCTGTGGTGGTTGACTACCTGTCTAAGTAGTTGACGCACAGGCTGGCCACCGCCGGCTCGTCTAAACTTGCCCTATGACTAAGCCAAACCTGCTCAGTGGCATGCAGCCTTCTGCCGGATCTCTTCACCTTGGAAACTACCTAGGCGCACTGGTCAACTGGACCAAGATGCAGGATGACTACAACGCTTTCTACTGTGTTGTTGATCTGCACGCAATCACGGTTCCGCAGGACCCAGCTCAGTTGCGCCAGAACACTCGCATCACTGCCGCCCAGTACCTAGCCGCAGGCATCGATGAAAATAAGTCAGCACTTTTTGTGCAGTCACACGTACCTGCCCACGCACAGTTGGCTTGGGTTTTGATGACTTTGACCGGTTTTGGTGAGGCCGGTCGCATGACTCAGTTCAAAGACAAGTCTCAGAAGAACGGTGCCGAGGCGGCGTCTGTAGGCCTGTTCACCTATCCGGTTCTACAAGCCGCAGACATCTTGTTGTACCAACCTAAGGTGGTGCCGGTTGGCGAGGACCAGCGTCAGCACCTTGAACTAACCCGCGATCTTGCCACGCGTTTCAACTCACGCTTTGGTGAAACTTTTGTAATTCCCGAGGCCGTGATCTTGAAAGAAACTGCCAAAATTTATGACCTACAAAACCCAGAGGCCAAGATGTCAAAGTCTGGTGACCCAAAGGGTTTGGTAAACATCATGGACGAAACCTCGGTTATCTCTAAGAAAATCAAGAGCGCCGTTACCGATACCGATGGCGTGGTGCGATTTGACAGGGAAACCAAGCCGGGTGTCTCTAACCTGTTGGGCATTCACTCGGCAATTAGTGGCCAAAGCATTGATGAATTGACTGCTCACTTTGAAGGTCAGGGCTACGGTGCGCTGAAGAGCGAGGTGCTCGAGGTGGTGTTGGCCGCAATCGAGCCAATTCGTGACCGCGCAAACGAGCTTTTGGCCGATCCTGCTGAACTTGACCGCTTGCTGGCAAAGGGTGCTGACAAAGCCAATGAACTTGCCGAGAAGACTCTGGGAATTGTTTACGACCGAATTGGGTTTATTCCTGCAGGGCGTTAGCCTTGAATTAGCAACAAAACGTTCTTCGGGGTCAGTGAAAATCTGAGCCGGCGGTTACAGCCCGCGACCCGTCTGCCAAGTGAACTCTTGGTGGCCGGTTGAATCTGTGAAATTCAGATGCCGACGGTTAAAGTCCGGATGGGAGAAGAACAGGCCTAGTCGCGCCTTTTTTTGGCGTTGGCGTAGGCCTAGTTTTCCTACCCCGCGAGTACGTTCAATCAGAACGGAAGCAGCGGATGACCACAGCAATTTACGAAGCGGCGATGACTCGCGCGCTGGAACTTGCGCTGCTTGGACCAGCCCACGGGGTGAACCCTCAGGTGGGCGCGGTTATTTTGAACCAAGACGGCGAGATTGTTGCCGAGGGTTGGCACCAGGGCTCTGGCACCGATCACGCCGAGGTTGCGGCGCTAAAGAATTTGGCTGCGGCTTCTGCCGCCGGCTTGACCGCGGTAGTAACCCTTGAACCTTGCAACCACACCGGAGTTACCGGCCCATGCGCTCAAGCTTTGATCCAAGCCGGCATTGCCAAGGTTGTCTACGCCTCAAGTGACCCAGGTGACGCCTCTGGCGGTGGCGCAGCCACCCTAAAGCAGGCTGGCATCGAGGTGATTGCTGGAGTCATGAAGACCCAGGCAGATGAGCAGAACCGCATTTGGCTAACCTCAGCAAAACTCGGCCGACCATTTGTGACTCTCAAGTGGGCAAGCAGCCTTGACGGCCGCAGCGCCGCGACCGACGGAACCAGCAAGTGGATTAGCGGCTCAGAGTCTCGTGCCGATGCCCACCGCCGGCGCTCTGAGCTAGACGCAATTTTGGTCGGTACCGCCACCGTGCGCGCCGACAACCCAGAACTTACCGCTCGCAAGGCAGACGGCTCATTATATGAACACCAACCACTGCGCGTGGTTTTGGGTGAAAGCACACTCGAGGGTGAGTTCCGGGTTTTCAACGACGATGCTCCGACTGTTCAGTACCGCACTCATTCAATTCACGGTGTTTTGGCTGAGCTCAAGGCCCGTGGAGTCAAGCACTTGATGGTAGAAGGTGGACCAAAGGTAGCCAGTGCTTTCATCAAGCACGGATTGGTTGATGAGTTCATCACCTACCTGGCACCAATGCTGATTGGCGGTCCTCGGACATCGGTGTCAGACATTGCCGTGGCAACTATGGCTGATGCCATAGAACTCAATTTCGTCGAGGTAAAACCACTCGGCCAAGACTTATTCATTCGCTCTGTACCGAAAGGCAACTAATGTTCACCGGAATTGTCGAAGAACTAGGAAAAGTAAAGTCGATCGAGGTGTTGGCCGATTCATTGCGGCTAACCATCGAGGGGCCGACCGTGGTCTCTGACATCAAGCGCGGCGACTCCATCGCGGTTAGTGGCACCTGCCTCACCGCTGTTGAATTCGACGACCGCACTTTCACGGCTGATGTCATGCAAGAGACTTTGCGCCTGACCAGCTTGAACGGAATTCAGGTTGGCGACCCAGTAAATCTAGAACGGGCCATGACCGCGGCTACCCGCTTTGGCGGCCACGTTGTGCAGGGACACGTAGATGGCGTTGGTGAAGTCGTTTCACGCCAGCCTTCAGAGAACTGGGAGTGGGTTCGAGTATCTATTCCAGAGCAACTAATGAAGTACGTGGTGCTCAAGGGATCAATCACTGTTGATGGCGTCTCACTGACAGTGAACGAGGTTGGCAACGACTGGATTGGACTCAGCCTGATTCCCGAAACGCTAGCACTGACCACTTTGGGCTCCAAGAAGCCTGGAGACAAAGTGAACATTGAAGCCGACATCATGGCCAAACACATCGAACGCCTTCTAGAAGCAAGGAACAGCTAATGCCTATTTCAACTATTGATGCGGCTCTAGCTGCCCTGCGCGCTGGCAAGCCAGTATTGGTTGCCGATGACGAAAACCGCGAGAACGAAGGCGATGCCGTAATGGCCGCCGAGTTTGCTACCCCTGAGTGGATTGCCTGGATGGTCAACCACACCTCGGGCTACATTTGTGCACCGATGACTGAACAGATTGCCAACCGCCTGGAATTGCCGTTGATGACCACGACTAACCAGGACCGCCACCGCACCCAGTACACCATCTCGGTAGATGCCGCCGAAGGGGTAACTACCGGTATCAGTGCCGCTGACCGGGCAACCACCCTTCGCGCCTTGGCTGCAACCGATGCAACCCCGGAGTCCTTGGTCAGACCCGGACACATCATTCCTTTGCGTGCACACCACGAAGGTGTTTTGGCTCGCGCCGGACACACCGAGGCAACGGTTGATTTGCTCAAACTTGCTGGCTTGAACCCGGTGGGTGTCATTGCCGAGATGGTAGACCCTGATGGTTCCATGACCCGCCTTCCGAGACTGCTAGAGATTGGTGAGCGCGAAGGCCTCGAGGTAATCACCGTTGCCCAGCTGGTCGAATACCGCAAGCAGTTGACCGACTTCAACGCCGAGCGACCAAATAACCGAATTCGCCTAGAAGCCGAGGCCAAATTGCCAACCACTCACGGTACATTCCGCGTGCGTGGCTACTACGACATCAAGACAACCGCAGACCACGTTGCCATCATTTCTGGCAACCCAACCGGCGAAAACGTTTTGGTTCGCATGCACAGCGAATGCATCACCGGTGAGGCTTTTGGCTCGCTCAAATGCGAATGTGGTCCGCAACTAGATTTTGCACTTGATGAGATTGCTAACGACCCTGATGGCGGAATCGTCATCTACCTTCGCGGCCAAGAGGGCCGTGGAATTGGTCTGCTAAATAAGTTGAAGGCTTACGCGCTTCAGGACACCGGCCTTGACACCGTTGACGCCAACTTGGCCTTGGGACTGCCGAGCGAGAACCGCGAATACGGCGCTGCCGTTGCTATCTTGCGCGATCTTGGTGTGACCAGTGTTCGCCTTATGACCAACAACCCGGCCAAGAGCGGCTACCTTGAATCAGCCGGAATTCCAGTCACCTCATACGTGCCTGTCATTGTTGGCACAGCAGCTGAAAACCAGCAGTACCTTGAAACCAAACGTGCCCGCATGGGCCACCTAATTCCGGAGGTAACACAATGAGTGGAGCGGGAGCCCCAAAGCTAAACATCGATGCATCAGGGCTGCAGATTGCCATTGTGGTGACCAGCTGGCACACCGAAATCACCGGTGGCCTACTAGCCGGTGCAGAGCGCGCCCTTAAGGCGGCCGGCAACGACACGTACGAAATCTGGCGTGTACCAGGGGCTTTTGAGCTTCCTTTGGGTGCACAGAAAGCTATTGATGCTGGCGCAGACGCAGTGATTGCCCTGGGCGTAGTGATTCAGGGTGAAACCCCGCACTTTGAATACGTTTGCAACTCTGCCACCGATGGCCTAACCCGCGTTCAGCTAGACAGCGGTGTGCCAATTGGCTTTGGTTTGCTAACCGTAGATAACGAACAGCAGGCGCTAGACCGCGCCGGCCTCGAGGGCTCTAAAGAAGACAAGGGTGCCGAAGCCGTTGAAGCAGCCGTGCTCATGGCTAGACTCTAAAATATGGAAACTTTAGAGCTAATTATTCGCATTTCATTGGTGCTGCACCTGCTGGGCTTTGCCGCCATTATGGCCGGCGTACTAAACGAGACCAAGCGCTTCAAAACCGGTGCACCGGTGAACCGTGGAATCTTGCACGGTGCCTGGTTGGCTTTGCTAACCGGACTGCTAATGACCGGCTTGGTCTATGCCAACGGTGAAACCGCAAACAGCTTGGTGCTTTCAATTAAGGGCCTAGGCATCACCGGTATCTTCTTCATTGCATACACCTACTCAAAGAAAGACTCAGCCCCGAAGTGGGTTGTGCCGACCATTGGTTTGCTGACCATCATCAACCTAATTACTGCCGTTGTTATTGGTGCAGTTGAATAGTCTGAATTAGAAAAAGGGGCCTAACCAATCGGTTAGGCCCCTTTTTTATTGGCAATTTTGCCTAAGACATGAACACCTTATTGAGTCGGCGGGTGGTGAAAATCAAACCGATCACGATCATGACCACAAAGTAGCCGATATGCCCCAGTAGATCCGTGCTGAAGTTTCCGAGCATCAACGCACGCTCAAGCTCAATGCCGTGCCATAGCGGCATGGCCTTTACCAGCAACTGAAGCCACTCTGGATAGGTGCTCAACGGAAAGAAAGTCCCTGAGAACAAGAACATTGGCATCAAAATGAAGTTGACCCATTGCATTTGCTGGAACGACTTTAGGTATGAGGTGATTGCCATGCCAAATGAGGCAAAACCAAATGCAATGAAGACCGCACCGATAATTGCCAGCAACGCCCAAGGCGAGGTAATCAAACCGGCCGGCCACATAATGGCCAAAAATGCTGAGGCATAGAGTGCACCGCGCAGCAATGCCCAGCTAATCTCGCCAAGGGCAACATCAAGGACGCCCAACGAGGTGGCCAGAATGGTCTCGTAAAGGTGGGCAAAGTGCATCTTGAAATACACGTTCCAGGTGGAGTCAAAGATCGCGCCATTCATGGCCGAGGTAGCCAACAAAGCAGGTGCAATGTAGGCCGCGTATGAAACTGGATTGCCATTTGCATCGGTGATGCCACCGACCAGCTGACCCACACCAAAACCAAATGAGAGCAAAAAGAAAACCGGCTCTAGAAAACCAGACGCAAAGCTGAACCAGTTGGTGCGTTTCAGGGCAGTGTATCCACGCTCGAGCATGGCATGGCTGCGCCGAGAATAGATGCTTGAACCAAGACGGTTGGCTCTGCGCTCGGCAATGGCCACCGCACTTGTGGCAACGGTATTTACTAGGCTCACTGTTCCAACCTCTTATTGAACTGACGGTAGGCAACGCTGAGGCCAATGGCGGCCAAGACCACCAGGTAGGCCACGTGCACAATAACCAACCAGCCCGGAATCTCACGACCATAACCAATCACGCGGGCAAGATCGGTGGCGTGCCACAACGGCGAAACCCAACCAAAAGCCTGCAGGTAGGTCGGCATGTTTTCCAGCGGAAAGAAAGTGCCCGAGAACATGAACATTGGCACGATAATCAGACGTTGAATGATCTCAACAAAGTGGCCGTCAATCTTTACGAATGAGCTAACCGCAAGCATCACTGACGCGTAGCAGAGGGCCGCAACACAGACCACTAGGTACATCGGCAAAACCCGTTCAAACGTTGTGGCGTTGAACAGGACCAGAACAATTGCGTAAAGCCCGGTAGTGAAGAACGTTCGAATAACCGCAACCACCATGACACCGTTGGCAATGTCGGTGCCGGTGGCCGGGGTGGAGTTGATCGAGTAGAAAAGCTTGGCCCAAACAAAACCGTGCACAACCGGAAAAGTGGACTCATCTTGGGCGCCTTGGATGGCAGCAGTTGCCAACAACGCTGGGGCCAAGAAGGTTAGGTACGGAACGCCGTCAACACCCGCTCCCCCAGAATTTGCCTGGACTAGAGCGCCAACACCGAGACCGATTGAAAACAAGTAGAGGACTGGCGTGCCGACACCAAAAATTACAACCGACTGCCACCATTTGCTGATTTGAACCAATCGGAACTCAGCCACGAGCCACCAGGCCCAGCGCCTGGTGCGTTTTACATTTACTACTTCCACAACTAGTCCACCAGGGTTCTGCCGGTTAGGCGCAAGAAAACGTCTTCGAGAGAGCTTCGGCGCACGAGTGAAGTGATTGGCTCGAGACCCAGCTCGACAATGCGCTGAAGTTCGTGCTCGCCATTGTCTGAGTAAACCAAAACTCGGTCTGGCAGCACCTCCATGCGGTGACCAAGTTGACTAATCACCTCGGCGGCACCTGCGTTTTTATCTGACCCAAACCGCACTTCGAGCACCTCTTTGGTGGCGTAGCGCTTGATCAGGTCTGCCGGGCTGCCCTCGGCCATGATCTTGCCCTTATCCATGACAATCAAGCGGTCACACAACTGCTCAGCTTCATCCATGTAGTGAGTGGTGATAACTAGGGTTACACCCTGCTCTTTTAGGCGGAACAGGCGGTCCCACAAGATGTGGCGAGCCTGCGGGTCGAGGCCGGTGGTTGGCTCATCGAGCAAGAAGATTTCTGGGCTGTTTACCAGGCCTCGAGCAATGGTGAGGCGGCGCTTCATGCCACCAGAAAGCTCGTCTGATTTGGCCTTGACCTTGTCAGTCAATTGGGCAAACTCCAGAAGTTCCACAATCTTGGTTTTTAGGTATTTGCGGCTTAACCCAAAAAATCGGCCGTAGGTCATGAGGTTGTCATAGACGGTTAGCTCGCGGTCTAGGTTGTCTTGCTGCGGCACGACACCAAGGTGAGCACGAATCTCTGGGCCACGTTTAGCTGGGTCTTTACCCAAAATGGTTAGCTCACCCGATGTTCGCTGCGAGGTGGTTGAAATCATGCGCATGGTGGTTGACTTGCCGGCACCGTTTGGACCCAAAAGGCCAAAGGCCTCACCCCGCTTCACCTCAATGTCAATGCCATCGACGGCAACGAAAGTGCCATAGGTCTTGGTTAGCCCAACCGCTTTGATAAGAATTTCGTCTGCCAAAATCGTTCCTAATATTCGTTCCAGACCAGCTGGGGCCCAACTTCTGAGCAGCCCTTCAGATTAGCACTGATAGCCTTGAAAGGTGTCTACTACCCCTGTAAAGCCGCCCAAACCGGGCAACACCCGCGTTACCGGCAAGGAGCAGTATTACACCCCAACCGAATTGGCCGCCGAACTAATCCTTGAGGTTTCAAAGTGGGTTTCCGATCTGCCTGAACGGCAAATTCTGGAACCCGCAGGTGGCACCGGAGCGTTCATTCGGGCGGCAAAAGAGGCGGGGGCCCACCGATTTGAGTCGTTCGACATTGAACCAAAACACCTCGGGGTAGCCAAGGCAGATTTCCTAACCGCCGAGGTGCAAAGCCAGAATGCTGTGACCATTTCAAACCCGCCTTTTGGTCGCAATAACTCGCTGTCGATTCCCTTCTTTAATAAAGCTGCCGACCACAGCGACTATATCTGTTTTATCGTGCCAAGGTCTTGGCGCAAGTGGTCTGTGACCAACCGCCTCGACCGCCGCTTTCACCTGGTTTCTGACATCGACATTCGGGTGGACTACGAAGACGAGACCGGAACCAAGATCTCGCAACGCAATAGCTTGGCCACTTGCTTTCAAATCTGGCAGAAGCGGGAAACACCGCGACCAAAGTTATCGGTGGTTGACAACGGGTTTGTCACCAAAGTTAGCGCCGAAGAGGCAGACGTGGCCCTGACCATTTTTGGCTTTGGCTGCGGCAAAGTGCACACCAGTTTTGAACGCAAACCAAACAGCACACGCATGTTCATCAAGCTCAATCACCCCGATGCCCTGGCGGCCTTGCAGACTGCCGACTTTGCCAAGTTTCACCAAAACACCGCCTACACCCCGGCCCTATCGCTGCCCGAGATTAACTACCTCTTGAATCAGGCGATCACGGGGAATCCTCAATTATTAGAAACGGTTTGATTCAGAATGAGCATGTTTAGAGCACGCAACACCACCAACCGTGGCAGTGCAAACTACGGGCCAAACGGAAAAGACACCGGTCCAAAAGCCAAATTCTCTCAGCTGGTGCCGTACCTTTTGGAGCACAAGCGGGCACTTTGGATTGCCGGAAGCCTTTCGGTTCTGGGTGCGGCAATTAGCTTGGCGCAGCCGCTGGTGGTGGGGCAAGTTATCAACGCCGTGCAAAACGGTGACGACCTTGGGCCGCTGGTGACAATTTTGGTCTTGGTAATTTTGGGCAGCGCTGTGCTGGGTGGTCTCATGTACTTTGTGCTGGCCAAGGCCGGCGAGGGTGTGGTGCTTTCGGCCCGCCAAAAACTTGCCCACCGCCTATTGCGTCTGCCAATTCATGAGTATGACCTTCGCCGCACCGGCGACCTGGTCTCACGGGTGGGCTCAGACACCACCCTGCTCAGAGCTGTGCTAACCCAGGGTTTGATTGATGCCGTTGGTGGTCTGTTGATCTTTATTGGCTCGCTGGTGGCGATGGCAATCATCGACCCAATTCTGCTTGGCCTGACTCTGATCATGGTGGTTTTTGCTATAGCCGCAATTGCGGTCACAGCCCGCCAGGTGCGCTCGGCTACCACTAAGGCTCAGCAACGCGTCGGAGACATGGCTGCGGCCGTGGAACGAGCCCTAAGTGCGGTGCGAACCATTCGCGCGGCACGAGCCGAAACTCGCGAAAGTGATCAGATTGCAAACGACGCCAAAGAGGCCTTTACCCAGGGTGTCAAGATTGCCAAAATCAACGCAATGATCACCCCGATTGCCGGCCTGGCGATGAACGGCGCTTTTATCGTGGTGCTTGGTGTTGGCGGTTTCCGTGTGGCTACCGGTGAGACCTCGGTGGCCAGCTTGATCACCTTTATCTTGCTCATGTTTCAGATGATTCGCCCGTTGGGCCAAGCGTTCTCGGCATACAGCTCTGTGCAGTCGGGCCTGGGTGCGTTGGCCCGCATCGAAGAGATTCTTCAGGTTCCAGTCGAAGAGACCGAACTTGAAACTAAGAACGCCGCCAAGGTTGTGGCCGTCAATAAGACTGCGATTGAGTTTAAGGATGTGTCATTTGGTTATGTCAGCCAAGATGTTGCTACTGACGCCGAGACCGATGCCCCCCTTGAGGTTCGCGAAGATCGCCAAGTACTGCACCAGGTAAATTTCAAGATTCAGCGCGGTTCGAGAATCGCCCTGGTTGGTCCATCGGGTTCTGGAAAATCAACGATCTTCTCTTTGATTGAACGTTTCTACGAACCAACCTCAGGTCAGATTTTGATGGATGGCCAGGCAGTCACCACGCTTAGCCGAGCATCACTGCGAGCCCAGATTGGTTACGTTGAGCAAGATGCGCCAGTGTTGGCTGGTTCAATTCGTGCCAACCTAGTGATTGGCTCGCCAAACGCAACTGATGAAGAGCTGGTCAAGGTGCTTGAAGAAGTGAACCTCACCGAGGTTCTAGAGCGCGATGCCAAGGGCCTTGATGCCGAGGTGGGCGAAAGCGGCGTGATGCTTTCTGGTGGTGAGCGCCAGCGCCTCGCCATTGCCCGTGCACTGTTGAGTGCCCCGCCAATCCTGCTGCTCGACGAGTCAACCTCTGCACTCGACGGCCTGAACGAGCAGCGCATGCGCGATGCCATTGATGCGGTTGCCAAGAACCGCACCTTGATTGTGATTGCTCACCGACTATCAACGGTTGTAGACAGCGATCAGATTATTGTGCTGGAGCACGGCAAAGTAGTTGGCATTGGTACTCACAGCGAACTGGTTGCCTCAACGCCGCTATACAAGAAGCTGGCTAAGCAGCAGTTGCTGGTTTAGGTTTTGTTGCCCTGAGTTAGATGCGGCTGGCTGAATCGACCACGTTTTTGACCAACATGGCACGGGTCATTGGGCCTACGCCACCTGGGTTTGGTGACAGGTAACCGGCAATTTCAGCCACGCGTGGGTCAACATCTCCGACCAAACGCGCCTTATCATCTGGGCCGGTGGCCTCAACGCGGGTGATGCCTACATCAAGCACAGCAGCGCCCGGTTTGATCCACTCTGGTTGCACAAAGTGGGCTACGCCCAACGCAGCCACCACAATGTCGGCACGCTTGACGGCCTGCTCAAGGTCGCGGCTTGCCGAGTGCAAAAGCGTGACGGTTGAGTCGATGCCCTTGCGTGTCATCAGTAGACCCAGCGGGCGACCAACGGTCACGCCACGGCCAATAACGGCCACCTCAGCACCCCGAGTCGGCACTTCATAGCGTGAAAGAAGCTCAACGATGCCGGCAGGGGTGCAAGGCAGTGGTGAGGTCAACTCGCCGCCAACACCCAAGACCAAGCGGCCGAGGTTGGTTGGGTGCAGGCCGTCGGCATCTTTAGCCGGGTCAATCAACTCAAGCATTTCATTGGTGTCTAGCCCCATTGGCAGTGGCAACTGCACAATGTAGCCGGTGACATCTTTGGCGCTATTGAGGTCGGCGATTGCCGCACGAACATCGGCGGCACTCGCATCGGCAGACAAGTCAATACGAATTGAGTGAATGCCAACCTCAGCGCAGTCGCGGTGCTTGCCGGCTACGTATGAGTGCGAGCCTGGGTCGTCACCTACAAGTAGGGTGCCCAAGCCAGGGGTCACGCCCTTTTTCTTGAGCTCGATTACCCGTTCTGCCAGTTCAGCCTTGATGGCTTTTGCGGTGGCGAGGCCATCAAGTTTGATTGCAGTCATGCCTAAACCTGCGCCCGATTACCAGTTCTCGAGGCCGCTGTATAGCGGGAATGCCTCAGTCAACTTGCGGGTGCGGGCACGAAGCGCAGCGATGTCTGGGTTTGGCACCAAGACACCGGCAATGATCTCGGCAACTTCAGCAAACTGCTCGGCACCAAAGCCGCGAGTTGCCAAAGCTGGGGTACCAATTCGCACACCAGAGGTAACCATTGGTGGGCGTGGGTCGTTAGGCACAGAGTTGCGGTTGACGGTGATGCCAACCTCGTGCAGTAGGTCTTCGGTCTCTTGACCGTTGATCGGTGCATTACGAAGGTCAACTAGCACTAGGTGAACATCGGTGCCACCGGTCAAAACCTGAACGCCGTTAGCCTGAACGTCAGGCTGAACCAAACGGTTAGCGATGATTGCAGCACCCTCGATGGTGCGTGCCTGACGGTCTTTGAACTCTTCTGACATTGCAGCCTTGAACGCAACAGCCTTAGCAGCAACTACGTGCATAAGCGGGCCACCCTGCTGACCAGGGAACACGGCTGAGTCAATCTTCTTGGCGTACTCGGCCTTGCACAGAATCAAACCTGAGCGTGGGCCAGCCAAAGTCTTGTGAACGGTGGTTGAAACTACGTCTGCGTATGGCACTGGGCTTGGGTGAAGGCCAGCAGCAACCATTCCGGCAAAGTGAGCCATGTCAACCCAAAGCTTGGCACCGACCTCGTCGGCAATTTTGCGGAATTCAGCAAAATCTAGGTGACGTGAGTAGGCAGACCAACCGGCGATGATGACGGCAGGCTTTACCTCGTGGGCACGAGCACGAACAATGTCAATGTCTACTAGGTGGGTCTCTGGGTTTAGTTCGTAGGCGTGCGCCTCGTACATCTTGCCCGAGAAGTTCAAACGCATACCGTGGGTTAGGTGGCCACCGTGAGCCAACTCAAGACCCAAAATGCGGTCGCCAGGGTTTGCCAAAGCCATAAGCACAGCGGCGTTTGCCGATGCACCTGAGTGCGGCTGAACGTTCGCGTGCTCAGCACCGAAAAGTGCCTTAGCGCGGTCGCGAGCAAGGTTCTCGGCCACGTCAACTGCCTCGCAGCCACCGTAGTAACGCTTGCCAGGGTAACCCTCGGCGTACTTGTTGGTAAGCACTGAACCCTGAGCCTCTAGAACACCACGAGAAACAAAGTTCTCAGAAGCGATCATCTCAAGAGTGTGACGCTGACGGTCAAGCTCAGCTGCAAGAACAGCGGCAATCTCTGGGTCAGTTTCGCTAAGCGGTGAGGTGAAAGTTGAAGGAAGAGCAGACACGGTTAGGCTCCTAAAAATTGGGTGGCGATGGCTTAAATTCTACCATTTTTGGCCTTGGCTAAAAGGGTTACAAGGCCGCTGACCCTTAAACTTGAGCCTATGACTGCAGCCAACACCACCCACTGGGTACTCACGCTCGTTTGCGAAGACAAACCTGGAATCGTTCACGCCATCAGCGGGGCAATTGTGGCTGCCAACGGAAACATCACCGAGTCTTCGCAGTTTGCCTCTGAAGACACCGGCCGCTTCTTTATGCGCTTGCAGATTGAGTCTGCCGTGCCACGCGAGCACTTTGAAAACCAGATCAAGCCGGTGGCCGAGCGCTACAGCATGACCTGGGAGCTACAAGAGGTGGGTCGCAAAATGAAGACCCTGATTCTGGTCTCCAAGAGCGCCCACTGCCTGAACGACATTCTGTTCCGGCAGCGCGGCGGGCAGCTACCAGTTGAGATTCCAGCTGTGTTTGGAAACCACCCTGAGCTTCAAGAAATGGCAGATTTCTACGGTGTGAAGTTCGAGCACCACCCAATTGCTTCTGAGGGTGACAAGCGCGCCTTTGAGCAAATGCTGCGCGATTTCATTAAGTCTTCGGGCGTAGAACTAATCGTTTTGGCCCGCTACATGCAGGTGCTGTCGCCAGAATTCTGTGCCGAATTTGAAGGCCGGATCATCAACATTCACCACTCATTCTTGCCAGGATTCAAAGGTGCAAACCCTTATGCCCAGGCGCACGCCCGCGGAGTGAAGCTGATCGGTGCCACCGCTCACTTTGTGACCGCAGACCTGGATGAAGGCCCAATCATCGAACAAAACGTTGTTCGCGTGGAACACTCTGACTCAAAGAAACGTCTGGTTTCAATTGGTCAAGATGTTGAGTCAAAGACCCTCACCCAGGCAGTGCGCTGGTTTGCCGAACGCCGCGTGCTGCAAGACGGCGACCGCACCATCATCTTCAGCTAGTTGAACGCTTGGCAAGTAGCAGCGTAGCTAAATAAATAGCCTCGTCATTTGGCGTTGCCGCAGGTTTCTTGCGCTGCGGAAAACCGTAACCCCAACCAGTATGGCCAGTAGCGTGCCTAGTATTGCTAGCATCCAGCCGATTGCCGCATCTAGCCAGAAACCTTGACCAGCTGGCGACTCGGAATCATCCGCGAGGTTTTGGTTCGGCTTAGATGCCGTACCTGCTGAGCCAGCCGGGGTGGCAATTTCTTCGAGCTCAACCAAGCCTGAGTTTGGATCATCTGCGACCAAACTTGATGCGACCAGGTCGTCAACCCACTCGTAGGTGTTTGGGCCTGCCCCACCCCCACTGGAGACTGGAGGTACGTCTTCAGGCTCAGATTGGGATTGATATTCAGTCTGAGATTCAGAGTCCGACCCAAAAGGTGCAGGTGGCTGTTGTGTAGGCGCAGGTTCCGGTTGCGTGTCAGGTGTTGCCGGTGCCGCCACCGGTGCTGGCACTGCTACCGGAACCGCCGAGAACTTAACTGTGTTTGAGGCCAAGTCAACCGCGGGGCCCAAGTTTCCGAGCTCATCTTGATAACTCCCAGCTCTAAGCTTGAGCTGAATATCTCCGAAGGAGCAATCCGTGGCGGTGATGGCATAGACCTCACCGACGGTAGCCTTCGTGAGAGTCAATAGACAAGTACTTGCCGGGTCAAGGTTTTCAAAGTCGGCCAACTCGAGACCCGTAACTGGGCCCTCGAGACTCAATTCAAATTCGGGCTGGCTATGGGTCTCGGCTACGCCCGCGGTCCAGTTAGCAAGGGGTGCTGAGCGGTTGACCTCAACCGGGGCAGCTACTACCGCAAGCTCTGGGCCGAGGTTTCCGGCGGCATCAGCAACCGCGTCAGCCTTGATCGAAAGCGCAACGGTTTGCCCATCTAGGCACCCAGTTACAGTCACCGCCCATGAGGTTGCCTCGCCGGTGATGGCATCGACCACACAACCTTGGCCGCTGACCTCTAGGTCATCGGTGTTTAGGCCAGTCACTGTTTCTGAGAACGCCAGGTTGTAGGTATGGGTCTGGGCATTGGTTGGGCTAGTGGGTGCGGTGAACTCGGCGAGCGCTTTGGTGCGTTCAATAACCACTTGGTCAGCTGTGACTGCACTCGGCGGGCCAGGTAAGGCCCCCGACACAGTTGCGGCATTTAGAGCCAACGTATAGCTGCCGACGGTGCAACTTGAAGCAGTCACGGTGTAATCAGCGCCCGCTCCAGCAACCGTCAATTGACTGCAGGTAGCAGTCCCAGTTGGTGCAAAATCTGAGCCCGACAGACCGGTCACCGGCTCAGAGAAGCTGAGTGAGTAGGTCAAGGATCCTGCGTTAGTCAGTGCCGTTGCTGACGCAAAGTTCACCACAGTTGGCGGAATTGAGTAGCTGATGATTGCCACACCCGCACCGGCACGATAGCCAGTGGTGTGGGTTGCCGAAGCTGTGAGGGTTGAGTGGGCGAAAGATGACCCGCCACCGCCACCTCCGGCGTTAGAACAACAGGTGTCTACGTCAGCACCGCCACCTCCGCCACCAAAGTAGCCACCACCACCGCCGCCACCGCCAGAAACTGAGCTAGTGCCACCGGAGCCACCTTGGCCGCTGGTTCCGTTTGAGCCCCAGCTACCACCATTCGGGTAACCGCCGCTACCGCCGCCAGATGCCGTGGCACCTGCACCACCCTGACCCTGCCCGCTGGTGCCACTATTGCCAATCAGGCCACCGCCCGAACCACCGATGCCGCCCGAGTAACCACCCGAGCCACCACCACCGGCAGCAATTGCCACACGATCAGTAAGTGCGGTAGTGGTTCTAATGTCGGTGGCACCGCCACCCGAGCCCTCGTCACCACGGCCTGAACCTGCAGTACCGCCACCGTTAAAACCGCCAGCCACACCAGAACCTTGCAGCCCCGACCCACCCACGTAAATGTAAAGCGCGGTAGGCACGCTGGTTAGTGAGCCGGTAACCCGACCACCCTGACCTCCGGATCGCCCACCTTGGGCTCCGGCTAGGTCAAAGGTCAGATTCTTGGCACCGGTCGGCGGAGACCACAGGTAGTAGTCGCCCGAATAGTTGAAGGTAACGGTGCAAGTGGACCCAACACACACCGGTGTTGGGTTGCTGGATACTGCTTGGACCGACTGAACAACTAGACCCCCAAACAGCACAGCAAGAGCGCTGGCAAACGAAATGAATTTCGGCCATCTTCTGATGTGTTTTCTGTGCATGCCCAGAAATGTAAAACTCCGACAGGTTGCCCTGCCGGAGTTATCCACAGCTCTCGTTTCGAGCCGATCGTTACACAGTTTTGAACTAAGCCAAACGAGCCTTTAGGTTCTCAGCTAGTGAAGCCATGAACTCATCGGTGGTCTGGTACGCCTGGTCTTTACCAACCAAAGCTGCAAGGTCCTTGGTCATCTTGCCTGACTCAACGGTCTTGACGATCACGTCTTCTAGGGTCTCGGCAAAGTTGCGTACCTCTGGGGTGCCATCAATGTCGGCGCGAGCAATCAGCGCGCGGGTCCAAGCGTAGATAGAGGCAATTGGGTTGGTGGAGGTCTTCTTGCCGGCCTGCCAGTCACGGTAGTGACGGGTTACGGTGCCGTGAGCAGCCTCAGCCAAGGTGGTCTTGCCATCTGGGGTGGTTAGCACAGAGGTCATTAGACCAAGTGAGCCAAAGCCCTGAGCAACGGTGTCTGACTGAACGTCGCCGTCGTAGTTCTTACAAGCCCAAACGTAGCCACCCTCCCACTTGAGAGCGGCAGCAACCATGTCATCGATTAGGCGGTGCTCATAGGTGATTCCGGCAGCCTTGAAACGGTCAGCGTACTCAGCGTCGAAAACCTCTTGGAAAGCGTCTTTGAATGCGCCGTCATAGGCCTTCAAAATGGTGTTCTTGGTTGAAAGGTAAACCGGGTAGTTGCGTGACAAACCGTAGTTGAATGACGCACGAGCAAAGTCGCGGATTGAGTCCATGTAGTTGTACATACCCATGGCAACACCACCGTGCTCTGGGTAGTCAGCAATCACACGGGTTACTGGCTCGCCACCATCGGCTGGGGTCCAGGTAATGGTTACCTGACCCTTGCCAGGAACCTTGAAGTCAGTTGCCTTGTACTGGTCACCGTGTGCGTGACGGCCAATGATGATTGGCTTGGTCCAGCCTGGAACCAAACGAGGAACGTTTGAGATGATGATCGGCTCGCGGAACACAACGCCATCAAGAATGTTGCGGATGGTGCCGTTTGGCGACTTCCACATTTGCTTTAGCTTGAACTCTTCAACACGTGCTTCGTCAGGGGTAATGGTGGCACACTTTACGCCCACACCGTGCTGGCGAATTGCGTGAGCTGCATCGATGGTGACCTGGTCATCAGTGGCATCGCGGTGCTCAACTGAAAGGTCAAAGTACTCAAGGTCAATATCAAGGAACGGAAGAATCAGAGAGTCCTTGATGTTCTGCCAGATGATTCTGGTCATTTCGTCGCCGTCTAGTTCAACGACCTTACCTACTACCTTGATTTTTGCCATGTGGCGCTCCTGATTTTTGTGAAGTTTTGTGGCTGGCTTGGCAGCCTACTTCTAGCCTATCGGCTTGACATAGGCTAATTGGCATGAAAAAACTTGCTGCCACACTCGTGCTCTTGCTTGCCCTAACCGGTTGCAGCGCTTTGCCTTCTGAACCGCCGGTTGTTGTCGAGAAAGTTGACCGCACGGGCCAGGTTGGTGTGCAGCTTTTTATGTGGAACTGGAACTCGATTGCCCGCGAGTGCACCGATGTGCTTGGGCCAGCAGGAATCGATTGGGTAGAGACCTCTCCACCTCAGGAACACATTGCCGGTTCAGCATGGTGGACCCACTATCAGCCGGTGAGCTACCAGCTTGAATCGCGTCTAGGCACTACCGAAGAATATCAATCCATGATTGACACCTGCGCCGAGGCGGGGGTTGGCATTGTTGCTGACGCAGTAATCAACCACATGGCGGGCGTGGGCGGCGGCACAGGCTGGGCAGGAACCGAATTCACGAAGTACGAATATCCGGGCCAATACAGCCGAAACGATTTTCACAAGTGTGATTCCGCAACCGGCGAGATCAGCAACTACCGCGACGCCGAAGAAGTCACCACCTGTGAGTTGGTTGGCCTTTCTGACCTGGACACCGCAAACGGATCGGTGCAACAGAAGCTTGCCGACTACATGATTGGGCTACTGCGCATGGGTGTGGTTGGTTTTCGTATAGATGCCGCCAAGCACATTGCCCCCGCAGATCTTGAGCAGATCATGGCAAAACTGCCAGAGAACACCTGGGTGTTGCAAGAGGTAATTCGCGGAACCGGTGAGCCAATTCAGCCAGAGGACTACATTGGCTGGGGCGATGTTTTTGAGTTTGGCTATGCCCGCGCACTTGGCAAGGGGGTTGCTACTGGACCGATTTCTGGCTTCTTGCAAACCTCACTTCGCAAGCGCATGGTTACTTCAGACAAGGCAATCACTTTTGTCTCAAACCACGACACCGAGCGCAATGGCGAAACTGCCAGCTACAAACTAAATAGCAATGATTTTGCCATTGCCACTGCGCTTATGCTGGCCGACCCTTATGGGAAACCCATGCTCTACTCGGGCTACGCTTTTTCGCAGCGCGATCAGGGCCCTAACTACCTTGCCGACGGTCGGGTGCAAGATGTCGAATGCGCCGCCGACTCGTCACCGCAGTTGACCTACCTTGACTACACCGATGGCGACTGGGTTTGCCAGCACCGGTGGCCGAGCACTTTGAACATGATTCAGTTCAGAGATGCAACTGCCGGGCAACCGATGACCGACATTTTCAAGGGTGGCCGCATCTTGGGTTTTGGTCGCGGTGAGGCAGGTTACATTTTTGCCAACCTAGACAATGATCCATACGATAAGGCGCCGCTGCAAACTTCGATGCCTGCCGGCACCTACTGCGATGTTATTTCTGGAAATCTGGTCAACGGCAAGTGCACGGGCCTTGAGATTCAAGTTTCTGAAAGTGGAACTATCGATACGCCTATTCCAGCCGAGACCGCCATCGCGATCCATAAAAATGCCAAGCTCTAATAAAAAATTCGACTTATTTCGTAAAGATATGTAGTGATTTGTAATCGAATTTTGAATAGCCGGCAATTGGTGTTTTCCTCGTAAATACCCAAACAATCAGGGTTTACTCGAGGAGAAATTAATGTCAGTTACCGACCAGTATCTTGCCAATAATCGTGAGTATGCGAAGACCTTTAACGGCCCGCTACCTTTGCCACCGTCAAAGCAGGTTGCTGTGCTTGCCTGCATGGATGCCCGCCTTGACGTCTACAAAATCTTGGGTCTCCAAGACGGCGAATCGCACGTTATTCGCAACGCCGGTGGAGTGGTGACCGACGACGAGATTCGCTCGCTCGCAATTAGCCAACGACTCTTGGGCACTAAAGAAATTATCCTTATTCACCACACCGACTGCGGAATGCTTACCTTCACTGACGATGGCTTCAAAGAGGGTATTGCAAAAGAAACCGGAATCAAACCGGAGTGGGCGGCCGAGGCTTTTGACAATCTAGAGGTTGACGTTCAACGCTCGATTCGCCGAATTAAAGCTAGTCCTTTCATTCCTCACACCGATCAGGTTCGCGGTTTCATCTTTGACGTAGCCACTGGCTTGCTCAATGAGGTAACCCTGTAGCAACAATTTAAAAAGTGTGTGCCCGCGGAACTGCTCCGCGGGCACACACTTTTAATCCTGGTTCTAGTGGAAGAAGTGGCGTTCGCCGGTGAAGTACATAGTGACTCCGGCAGCCTCTGCAGCCGCAATGACCTCGGCATCTCGAACTGAACCACCAGGCTGGACCACGGCGCGAACACCGGCGTCTAGCAAGATCTGTAGGCCGTCTGCAAACGGGAAGAACGCATCTGATGCGGCAACTGAACCCTTGGCTCGAGACGCTGCGCGCTCAACTGCCAACTTGCAAGAGTCAACACGATTTACCTGACCCATTCCCACACCAACTGATGCACCCTCGCGAGCTAGCAAAATTCCGTTTGACTTGACCGCGCGGCAGGCACGCCAAGCAAACTCAAGCTCTGCCATGGTCTCGGCGTCGGCCTTCTTGCCGGTTACTAGCTGCCAACCCTGTGAGTTGAAGCGGCTGAATTCATCTGGCTGCTGCACCAAAACACCGCCCGAAATTTGGCGGAACTCTAGAGACTCACGTGAGTAGTTGGCAGGCAACTCAAGCACGCGCAGGTTTTTCTTTTCAAGCAAAATCTGTAGAGCTTCAAGTTCGTATCCCGGGGCAATGATTACCTCGGTGAAGATGCTGGCAACCTGCTTGGCCATGGCCACGGTAACCACGCGGTTAGATGCAATCACGCCACCGAAAGCTGAGATTGAGTCACACATGTGTGCCTTGGCATGTGCATCGGCAATCGGGTCGGCTGAGTTGGCATCACCAACGGCAATACCGCAAGGGTTTGCATGCTTGATGATGGCAACGGCAGGCTCGTTAAAGTCATAGGCTGCGCGCAGTGCGGCATCGGCGTCTACGTAGTTGTTGTAGGACATCTCTTTGCCACCAAACTGGCGGGCTTGTGCAATGCCGGCAACTACACCCTCACCGGTGGTGCGGTAAATTGCCGCAGCCTGGTGCGAGTTCTCGCCGTAGCGCAAAACATTGCCCAACTGGGCCTCAATCTTGAATGACTGCTCAAAACCAGGGTTGGCGTTTTCAGTCACAGCTTCTTGACCGGCGGCACGCTTCCAGTCGCCCTCTAGCTCGGCTGCAAACCAAGCAGATACAGCTGCATCATAGCGAGCAGTGTGAGAGAAAGCGGCGTAGGCAAGTTCACGGCGCTGAGCCAAGGTGGTTCCGCCCTGAGCAATTGCCTCAATTACCTGGCCATACTTGGCTGGGTCCACCACGATTGCCACGTTTGCGTGGTTCTTTGCTGATGCACGAACCATAGCTGGGCCGCCGATGTCGATCTGCTCAACCACTGCGTCACCCTTGGCACCAGACTGAACGGTCTGCACGAATGGGTAAAGGTTTACTACAACCAACTCGAATGGAAGCACATCAAGTGCCTGCAGCTGTGACTCGTGGGCAATCAAACGCATGTCAGCCAAAAGACCGGCGTGAATGGTTGGGTGCAGAGTCTTTACGCGGCCGTCAAGAGTTTCTGGAAAGCCGGTGATTTCAGAAACCTCAGTTACCGGAATTCCGGCAGCAGAAATTGCCGCGTAGGTTCCGCCGGTTGAGATGATGTCAACACCGGCTTCGGCCAATTTAGTGGCTAGCTCGATGATGCCAGTTTTGTCAGATACCGAAAGCAAAGCTCGCTTGATAGCAACGCGGTCGCGGTGTCGGTAATCGGCTGGCTGGTGGTCGTTGTGTGCGGCCAAGTTATTGCCTTCCAGTTATTTATTTAGTGACGAAAGCTGAATGTTCTTATCGGCAATGTCTTTGACAGTAGCCACTAGCAGTTCGCGCTCAACCTGCTTGATGCGCTCGTGCAGTTCGTACTCAGTGTCATCGGTGACAACCTCAACCTCGCGCTGGGCAATGTGAGGGCCGGTGTCGACGCCTTCGTCAACAACATGGATGGTTACGCCGGTCGTGGTAGCCCCGGCTTCAAGTGCGTCACGCACCGCGTGTGCACCTGGAAAAAGCGGCAACAGCGATGGGTGGGTGTTGATCAAATTAGGTGCAAGAGCTTTGACAAAATTCGCAGGCAAAATGCGCATGAATCCAGCCAAAACCACGAGGTCTGGCTTGAAGTGATTGATGTTGGCCAGCAGCATCTCAGCCCAGGCTTCACGGGTTTCAAAAGCCTGCGGCGAGACCACAAAGGTTGACACGCCAAACCGCTCGGCGTGAGCCAAACCATCTGCAGGATTGTCTGAACCCACAGCCATGATCTTGGCACCAAATAGTGGGTTGTCGGTGGCTTCGAGCAGCGCCAAAAGATTGGAACCAGACCCAGAAATTAGCACCACAACAGACAGCATTGGTCTAGTTTACCTTGCGCGACGCAGTGACTAGCGGGTGATCTGCCTTATCTGGGCGGGCGCTAAAGAACGCAGCCAAAATTGACACACTGGCTACCTCAATAAAGACCACCAGCATCAACATCCATGGGTTTATGCCCACAGTTTGCAACCGGCCTGGGCCAACCCCGCCCGAGGCTAGCACTGCCAAGATACCCATTTCAATAGCTGCAACTGCGCCAATAAATAGACCTAGGGAGACCGCGGCCGACCATGCTGAGGCAAATTCAAAACGAATGTCGGCGGCATGCTTGCGAATTAGAAGAGTGGAAGCAAACGCTGCCAGCAGCGGCACCAGAACGGCAACGAGACCAAATTCTGCCTGACCAATCGGCAAAGCCGCGGTAATAGGCAAGGCTGGGAGCGGGGCAACTGCGGTGCCCAACGGGCTAATCATTGAGCCCGCCCCTATTGAGAAACCAACGCCGGTTAGCCAGCTGGCACCGAACACAATGACGTTTGGAAGAATTGCAATTTGGCCCAGGGTCAGAATGATTCCACCAAGCACACTTACGTGCAAGCCCTCGTAAAGTCGGGTGAATTGAATCCAGTTCAGGGCAATCAGAGCGGCAATCAGAACTGCTGAAACTGCCATCACAATGGCAACTACTCCGGTGCCAGCTCGAAAGGCTGGGCTCAGCAGCGCCCGTATCGCCCAGTGCAATCCCTCGAATTTGCGGTTCAAGAACTGGCGCAACCAGATGCGTTCAGTAGGTTCGGGCAGACCAACGGCATCACCGATGACCTCGCGCTTGCCAAGCAGTGAGCCGATCAGAACAAAGAAGAGAAAGAATGCCGGTGGAAGAAAAGTGCCCTGCCAGGTGACCGGATACACTGCGTCGTTGTGTGAAGTGGTTGCCAGCAAGAATGAGACGGCACCGTAAGCACCGACCGAAGCCAGCCAACCAGGCCAAAGTTCGGTGGCTGCGGTCAATCGGCGACCGAGACGAAGTGCCATGTAGGCCACTATAAAAGTCATACCCAACGGCACGAGCGAGATCACGAACTCAGGGACTTCGGCAATTCCAAGTGCACCCTCGGCAACCACCAAACGGGTGCCGTGAGCCATCATCCAAATGTCAGCAGCAGTGCGGTAAGGCACAAGCCAATCAATAGTTGGGTCGTTTTCGAATAGCCACACCACGGTTAGCGGAGCCAGCGTAATGCCGACTCCGATAGCCGCGACGATTGCCGCCTCAAGTGCAGCAATTAAAAAGGTGAGCTTGCGATTCACGACGAGGTCTCCCCCCAGGGTCTCTCGTTTAGAGGCTTGCGTAAACCTCACGCATAAGCGCTGCGGTCTCACTTGGAGTCTTGCCAACCTTGACGCCGGCTGCCTCAAAGGCCTCTTTCTTGGCCTGTGCGGTGCCCGCTGAGCCTGAAACGATTGCACCAGCGTGACCCATAGTCTTGCCCTCTGGAGCGGTGAAACCCGCAACATATGCAACGACCGGCTTGGTTACGTGCTCCTTGATGTAAGCAGCGGCCTTCTCTTCAGAGTCGCCACCAATCTCACCAATTAGAACGATTGCCTTGGTCTCTGGGTCCGCCTGGAAAGCCTCAAGAGCATCGATGTGGGTGGTGCCAATAACTGGGTCTCCACCAATACCGATTGCAGTTGACATACCAATGTCACGAAGTTCAAACATCATTTGGTAGGTCAAGGTGCCCGACTTTGAAACTAGACCAATCGGACCAGCGCCGGTGATGTCTGAAGGGGTAATGCCAGCGTTTGATTTTCCTGGGCTGATGATGCCTGGGCAGTTTGGGCCGATCAAACGGGTCTTCTTGCCCTTGCTTACGTTGTAAGCCCAAGCCTCAGCTGAGTCGTGCACTGGAATGCCCTCGGTGATGGCAACAGCCAATGGAATCTCGGCGTCAATAGCCTCAATCATGGCGGCCTTGGCAAAGGCAGGTGGCACAAAAATCACGGTTACGTTGGCACCGGTTGCGGCCATAGCCTCTGCAACGGTTCCGAAGACTGGAAGGTTCTTACCCTCAACGTCAACGACCTCGCCAGCCTTGCGTGGGTTTACACCACCAACAATGTTTGAACCGCCAAGTAGCATGCGGCGGGTGTGCTTCATGCCCTCTGAACCGGTCATGCCCTGAACAATGATGCGCGAGTTCTCGTCTAGAAAAATAGCCATTTCTTATTCCTTCTTGGGCTTAGCGGTTCGCGAATTCAGCGGCCTTGTCAGCAGCTTCATCCATGGTGTCAACAACGGTTACTAGTGGGTGTGCAGCCTGCTCAAGAATGTAGCGGCCCTCAAGGACGTTGTTACCGTCTAGGCGAACAACCAAAGGCTTGGTGGCTTTGTCACCAAGAGTCTTGAGTGCACCAACAATTCCATTGGCAACTGCGTCACAGGCGGTGATTCCACCGAATACGTTTACGAACACGCTCTTGACTTGTGGGTCGTTGAGAATTACGTCTAGGCCAGCAGCCATTACCTCAGCCGAGGCACCGCCACCGATGTCCAAGAAGTTTGCTGGTTTTACGCCACCGTGGCGCTCGCCCGCGTAAGCAACAACGTCAAGGGTTGACATGACTAGTCCGGCACCGTTTCCGATGATTCCAACCTCGCCGTCTAGCTTCACGTAGTTCAAGTCCATGGCCTTAGCCTTGGCCTCTAGCGGGTCAAGCTGGTCGCGCTCCATGGTCTCGCGGTCGTGACGGAACTCTGCGTTGTCATCGAGTGACACCTTGCCATCTAGGGCAATGATCTGACCGTCTTCGGTAAGCACCAATGGGTTTACCTCAACCAGGGTGGTGTCTTCTTTTACAAACACTTCGTAAAGCTTCACAAAAACCGGTGCAACCTTCGCAGCAAGCTCATCGCTGAAGCCACCCTGCTTGGCAATGCTCAGTGCCATGTCTAGGTCAATGCCCTTGGTGGCATCTACTGGAACCTTGGCTAGAGCCTCTGGGCGCTCTTCAGCTAACTGCTCGATCTCCATGCCGCCCTCAACGCTGCAGAGCGAAAGGAAGGTACGGTTTGATCGGTCAAGCAGAACTGAGAAGTAAAACTCCTGTGCGATTGAGGCACCCTGTGCAACCATCACGCGCTTGACGATGTGGTCCTTGATATTCAATCCAAAGATGTTCTTTGAAAGCTCTTTGGCTTCTTCAGGTGACTTAGCCACCTTTACTCCGCCAGCCTTGCCACGGCCACCAGCTTTAACCTGGGCCTTGACGACTACTACGCCGCCAATCTTGGCAGCAGCTGCCTCTACTTCTTCAGGGGTGTCTGCAATTAGACCCTGCAGAACTGGAACGCCATAGGCCTCGAACATGTCGCGAGCCTGGTACTCGAATAAATCCACTGTGATTTCCGTTCAGAATTTGTTGGGCAACCCTATAAGTTTAGCGGTCTTGCCCAGGCGCTAGGCGCCCCACACGGCAGGCTACGCGTCTAGTTTTTCGATTGGTGCAACCTTGACCAAAAGGCGCTTAACACCGATGCTGCCAAAGTGAATCTCGGCAGTCTGACGGTTGCCCTCACCGGCAGTTGCAATTACCTTGCCCTTGCCGAAGTCGGCGTGCATCACAAATTCACCTGGAGCCAGCTGCAACCCCTCGTTATTGCGTACCGAGCTAATTGCGCCCTTCCACTCAGTCTTTGGTTTGGTTGACGGCGTGCCGCCATAGCCACCTGAAGAACTTTGGCTTGAGCCATAGCCCTGGTCGTCGGCGATTGAACTGCGGTAGCGGGTGCTTGGCATCGCGCGGGTAGAAACCGCGCCAGACTCACGCCACTCAATTAGAGAATCTGGAATCTCTTGCAGGTAGCGGCTAGGGGTCGATGCTTCTGAATCACCAAAAGTGGTGCGCATCATGGCCAAGCTAATGTGCAACTTTTTGCGAGCACGCGTGATGCCCACGTAAAAGAGTCGACGCTCTTCTGCCATTCCGCCAGGGGTCAGGAACGACATGCGGTGCGGCAGAAGACCTTCTTCGATTCCAGTTAGGAACACGGCGTCGTATTCCAAGCCCTTAGCGGTGTGCAGAGTCATTAGCGAGACGGTACCCGACTCATCGTCGATCTCATCAGCGGCCGCAACCAGGGCAACCTCGTTCAAGAAATCAGGCAGGCGCCCCTCAGGGTTATTGCGCTGGAATTCTCGGGTTACCGAAACAAGTTCTTCAAGGTTCTCAACGCGGGCCTCATCTTGAGGGTCGCGGCTCGCTCGCAGCGATTCTAGGTAGCCGGTGCGTTCGAGCACCGATCGCAGGATTACGTCCACCGGCGTGGTCTCGATCGAGGCCTCTAGCTCGTTCAGCAAGTCGGCCAACTGGTTAATAGCACCGGTGATTTTTGGCCCAAAACCAAGCTCGTTTACGTGCCCCAAAACTTGGCGCACAGATAAGTCATTGCGGGCAGCAAAATTGGCAATTTGAGTTTCGCTGGCATCGCCAATGCCACGTTTTGGAACATTCAGAATTCGGCGGGTGGCCAGGTCATCGCGGTTATTGCTAATGGCAACCAGGTAGGCCATGGCGTCTTTAATTTCTTGACGCTCATAGAACTTGGTGCCGCCAACTACGCGGTAAGGCAGCGCTGAACGAATAAAGATATCTTCGAGTGCACGGGTCTGAGAGTTGGTGCGATACATGACGGCAATGTCGCGATAGTTCATGCCACCGCGGTGCAGGGTGCTAATTTCATCGGCAATAAACTGCGCCTCATCGTGAGCCGAGTAGCCGGTGTAACCAACAATCTTGTCGCCGTCGCCAGAGGCGGTCCACAAGTTTTTGGCAGGGCGGTCAAAGTTGTTTGAGATAACCGCATTGGCTGCCGAAAGAATGTTTTGGGTTGAACGGTAGTTCTGTTCCAAGAGAATTGTCTTGGCACCCGGAAAGTCTTTTTCAAACTCAGTGATGTTGCGAATGTCGGCACCACGGAAAGCATAGATGGACTGGTCAGAGTCACCCACAACAGTCAGCGATGCTTTGGCTGCAAGCTCACGAATCAGCGCGTATTGGGCGTGGTTGGTGTCTTGGTACTCATCAACCAAAATGTGCTTGAACTTTTCTTGGTACCTAGCCAACACATCTGGGAAGGCGCGGAACAGGTGCACGGTCTCGCCGATTAGGTCGTCAAAATCGAAGGCGTTATTGCGGCGCAGCTCGGCCTGGTACCTAGTGAAAATCTCTGAAATCACACGCGCAACCGGGTCATTCATGTCCGCGTTACGCGCAAAAGACTCGGCGTCGGCCAACTCATTTTTAGCGTTTGAAATGACCGCTGCCACACCCGCTGGAGTGAGTTTATGAATGTCGGCCGCGGTGTCTTTGATCAACCTTTTGAGAATGGCGCGGCTATCGCCAGAGTCGTAAATGGTGAAGTTTGAATCGTGTCCTAGGCGCTCGGCCTCTCGGCGCAGAATCAGCACACACGCTGAGTGGAAGGTCTTGAGCCACATGCCGTCGGCTGCCTCACCGAGCAAATCCTTAACGCGCTCGCGCATCTCGGCGGCGGCTTTATTAGTAAAGGTGATTGCCAGAATCTGTGAAGGCCAGGCCTCACGGTTAGCCAACAGGTGAGCAATGCGGTGGGTAAGCACGCGCGTCTTTCCAGAGCCGGCACCGGCAACAATCAAAAGTGCCGGGCCACGGAATTCAACCGCCGCCTTCTGCTGTGGGTTTAGGCCTTCAACGAGGCGTTCACTTGCGCCAAAGGCACCAGAAAAAAGATCAAGCTCAGACATAACTACGCAAGTTTAGGCTAGGCCGGCGACAACATCGACCAAGAGGTCCGGTTGGTCAGCAAAGATTCCGTCAACGCCCAAAGAAATGAAGTGCGCAAAGTACTCCTCGATGCTGTACTCGGCTTCTTCAGCTCGGGCGGTCCAGGTAAATGCCAACATTCCGCGGTCGTGAATCATGCCAACTAAGGCGTTGGGAGCACCAAACTGAGCATTCTGATTGGCCGCGGTTTTCTCTTGAAACAAGAGCTTGGCCTCCATGCTGACACCGTCAAAACGGTCGGCAAGGTCATCGAGCCACGCAGCCCAACCTGCATCTCCGTCGGCTGGCATGCCCCAAGATTCAACCAGAAAAACGTATTTGGCAATATCGCCGCAGACCCGTTTTAGCTGGTCCAAAACTTTGCCATCAAATGACTCAATGGTCAGAGTAATGCCGCGCTCTTGCCAATTTGAGTTGGCCAAATCTTTAGCCAGGATTGCTGCCACAGGGTAACCCAGCTTGGCAAAGTGAGCACCGTGTTTGACCTCGAGAATAAGATGCTTGCCACTGACAAACGGTGCGCTAAGCAGATCTTCAAGAGTTGGAATCTTGAACTGACCATCAAACTTGGCACTGCCCGGCCTGATTTCAGGCAGACGCTCGGTGGCCCTGAGTGTCTGCACCTCAGCCAAAGTGAAGTCTTCGATAAACCAATCCATTTTGGTTTGTTGCCAACCCACCGTGCCCTCGCGTTTGCGATCGGCAAACTCTGGGCGCGAAGCGACGTCGGTGGTGCCAGAAAGCCAGTTCTCGTGGCGAATAACCAGCACGCCGTCTTTGGTTGGAACCAGGTCACACTCAACGGCAGTAACACCCTGATTAAACGCCAACTCAAAAGATTCGAGCGTGTTTTCAGGCCGGTAGCCGCAAGCGCCCCGGTGACCGGAGACTTCTATTACTCCCACTCGATGGTGCCTGGTGGCTTTGAGGTTACGTCAAGCACCACTCGGTTGACGCCGTCAACCTCGTTGGTGATGCGGTTCGAAATCTTTGCCAGAACGTCGTAAGGAACTCGGGTCCAGTCTGCAGTCATGGCATCTTCAGAAGAAACTGGGCGCAACACGATTGGGTGGCCATAGGTGCGACCATCTCCCTGCACACCTACTGAGCGAACATCGGCAAGCAATACAACCGGGCACTGCCAAATCTCAGAGTCCAGGCCGGCCGCGGTAAGTTCGGCACGCACAATGGCATCAGCTTTGCGAAGCAGGTCAAGACGGTCCTTGGTAATTTCACCAACAATTCGAATTCCAAGGCCTGGGCCTGGGAATGGCTGCCTCTGCACGATTTCAGCAGGAAGGCCAAGCTCGGCACCGATCGCACGAACCTCATCTTTGAACAGTGTGCGCAGTGGCTCGACCAATTCAAACTCAATGTCGTCAGGCAAACCGCCCACGTTGTGGTGGCTCTTGATACCGGCAGTTGCGCCGCCGCCAGATTCAACTACGTCTGGGTAAAGGGTGCCCTGAACCAAGAACTTGATTGGGCGGTTGTCTGCCTTTGACTCTTCATAAAGGGCCGCTTGAGCCTCTTCGAAGGTGCGAATGAACTCGCGCCCAATAATCTTGCGCTTAGTCTCAGGGTCACTCACACCAGCAAGGGCGTTCAAGAACTTGTCTTCAACGTTCACGGTAACCAGGCGAATACCGGTCGCAGCAACGTAGTCGCGCTCGACCTGCTCGGCCTCATCTTGGCGCGGCAATCCGTGGTTCACGAATACGCAGACCAGCTGGTCACCAACGGCCTTGTGCACGAGGGCTGCAGCCACAGCCGAGTCAACACCACCAGACAGACCACAGATCACTCGAGCGTCACCCACCTGAGCGCGAATCTTTTCGACCTGCTCGGCAATTACGTTGCCAGAGTTCCAGTCAGCTGGAATGCCAGCTGCCTTGTGCAAGAAATTGACCAACACATCTTGGCCGAACTGCGAGTGCTTGACCTCTGGGTGCCACTGCACGCCGTAAATCTTCTTTTCGTGGTTGGCAAAAGCGGCCACCGGTGTGATTTCGGTGGAGGCCAAAACCTCAAAGCCCTCAGGTGCCTTGGTCACCTGGTCACCGTGGCTCATCCAACAAATCTGTGATTCTGGCTGACCCTCAAGAATCTGACCGCCGGCCTTGACTGAAAGCTCGGTAGCTCCGTACTCGCGAATTCCGGTTGGCTCAACTGTGCCACCAAGGGTGTTGGCCAGAGTCTGGAAACCGTAGCAGATACCCAAAACCGGAACGCCCAGCTCAAGGATTGCTGGGTCAAGCTTTGGTGAGCCCTCTTCGTAAACAGAAGCCGGGCCTCCAGAAAGAATGATGGCCAATGGGTTTTTAGCTGCAACCTCAGCGGCAGTCACGTTGTGGTGCACGATCTCTGAATACACCGATGCCTCGCGGACTCGACGGGCAATCAGCTGAGCGTACTGCGCACCAAAGTCAACGACTAGGACTGGACGGTTAGCGGTCATTAGGCCACCTTCTTTAGATCGGCTTCGGCCACCTTCGAGTAGTGGCGCTCGGTGAAGAATGAAAGGAACGGAACCACGCCACCAAGGGCGATGATCAAGAAACGCATGAAGTTCCAGCGCAATAGCGTCCAGAGTCGGAAGTCACCAAACAGATAGGCCACATAAAGCCAACCGTGAATGATTAGCGAAACGGTGGTGAAGTCATTCGGAATCTGCGGGCCCGGCAGGCCTACTTTTTCACCCGTTGATGGGTCCACAGAGAATTGGGCCAACGCAATAAATCCGTCTGGTCCACCAATCCAAACATCGGCACTCCAAATCAAGCGGATTGCCCACAGCACCATGATCAAAATCAGAAAGACACCGGTGATGTATGAGGTGACCTTGAAGTATTTGATGGCCGACCTAATCGTTGGCACTTGAGCGGGATTTGGGGAGGTCATTGGTCTAGTTTACCGGTTCGCTTTGAAGTCGAATCAGTTCGTCTTTGACTAGACGCCACCACAAAAAGACCGCAAAACCTGCAAACAGCAACCATTCCAAAAAGTAGAAGGCACTGAGCCAGTTGATGTTTTGCCCCTGCTGATAAGCAACCTCAATCGCCTGCAGCGGTGGCCAAGCCGAAGCCTGGCTCTGGCCGGTTAGAGCCAGAACCATTGGGTTGGACTCAAGCGCGGAATCGGGCGAATAGAAGTTAATCAGTTGAGCCAGAGACAGGGATTCAAAGACGTAAGGTTCACTGGCACTCTGACGCTGCGGTGCCTCAGTCGGAATCATCACGCCCTCGAATTTGACCAACTGTTGGGCCAGCATCGAGCTCATGATTTGAGCACGCTCATCCTCTAGTTCTTGCAAATCTGAAGACCAGCCCAAAGCCAGGGTTTGGCTGCGCCCGGCCTCATCGGTGGAGTTGGCAATTAGCCAGTAGCCCAGCTCACCTTGGTGCAGGCGGTTAGCCACAATGTAGACGTTTTTAGTGTCAATAGTCACCTCAACCTGCTCAAGGTTTGCGGCAGTAACCACCGGGGCATCTTTGGTGAAGGTGCGGTCTAGTTGCCACTGACCGAGCGCTGCAAAGATTGCCGCGACTGCCAATGAAAGCAACAGAGCGCCAATCCACTTTGGCTGTCTTGCAACAGAAAAGAAGCTTGGCGCCCGGTTTGGCATGGCTTGATTACGCGTGGTACGGAGCCACAACCACGTCAACGCGCTGGAACTCCTTGACGTCGCTGTAGCCGGTGGTTGCCATTGAGCGGCGAAGTGCGCCCATTAGGTTTGTGGTGCCATCTGCCTTAGAAGATGGGCCGACCAAGATCTGCTCAAGGGTGCCTGCAGTGCCAACTTCAACCTTGTGACCGCGAGGCAGGTCTTGGTTGAAGGCCTCTTGGCCCCAGTGCCAACCCTGACCCGGCGCCTCTTCGGCGCGAGCCAAAACTGATCCGAGCATTACGGCGTCAGCGCCAACGGCAATAGCTTTCACGATGTCACCAGAAGTACCCAAACCACCGTCGGCAATCACGTGCACGTAGCGGCCGCCAGACTCATCCATGTAGTCACGGCGAGCACCGGCAACATCAGCAACAGCGGTTGCCATCGGAGCGTGAATGCCGAGCACGCGACGGGTGGTCGAAGCAGCACCGCCACCAAAGCCAACCAAGACACCGGCAGCACCGGTGCGCATTAGGTGCAATGCCGAGGTGTAGGTAGCTGCGCCACCAACGATTACCGGAACATCAAGCTTGTAGATGAACTCTTTGAGGTTCAATGGCTCGTGATTCTTTGACACGTGCTCTGCCGAGACGGTTGTGCCTCGAATGACAAACATGTCTACACCGGCCTTGATCACGGTGTCGCTGAATTCAGCAGCACGCTGTGGTGAAAGTGCACCGGCAACGGTGACTCCCGCGGCACGAATCTGGGCAATGCGGTCGCGAATCAGTTCTGCCTTGATTGGCTCGGCATAGATCTCTTGCATGCGCTTAGTTGCAGACTCTGCCGGAAGACTGGCAATCTCTTGCAGGTGCTTGGTTGGGTCTTCATAGCGGGTCCAAAGACCTTCAAGGTCTAGAACACCAAGTCCACCAAGGTTTCCAATGGCAATTGCAGTTTCAGGTGAGACCACAGAGTCCATTGGGGCACCAAGTACCGGCAACTGAAAATCGTAGGCGTCAATCTTCCAAGCGGTCGAGACATCGCGTGGGTCGCGGGTGCGGCGCGAAGGAACAATTGCAATGTCATCGAATGCCCAAGCACGCTGACCGCGCTTGCCGCGACCGATTTCCATTTCACTCATAAGTAATTTCCTAAACCGGGCGCCGCTTAGCGGGTTCCGTAGTTTGGTGCTTCGACGGTCATCTGAATGTCGTGTGGGTGAGACTCTTTTAGTCCGGCCGCAGTGATGCGCACAAACTTGCCCTTTTCCTGAAGCTCAGGAATGGTTTCTGAACCCACGTAACCCATTGAGGCGCGAAGGCCGCCAACGAGCTGGTGAACCACGGTAGCAACTGAACCACGGTAGGCAACACGGCCTTCGATACCCTCAGGAACTAGCTTGTCTTCGCGAAGAACGTCGTCTTGGAAGTAGCGGTCCTTTGAGTATGACTTAGCCTGGCCGCGTGACTGCATGGCTCCCAATGAGCCCATGCCGCGGTAGGTCTTGTACTGCTTGCCACCAACGAATGTGATATCGCCAGGAGCCTCGTCTGTACCAGCTAGCAACGAGCCAATCATCACGGCGTTAGCGCCGGCCACGATTGCCTTTGGAATGTCACCCGAGTACTGCAAACCACCGTCGGCGATCACCGGAACACCGGCTGGTCTAGCGGCTAGTGACGCCTGATAAACCGCAGTCACCTGAGGAACACCAACACCGGCAACAACGCGAGTGGTGCAAATTGAGCCTGGGCCAACACCAACCTTTACAGCGTCAGCGCCAGCGTCTACCAATGCCTGAGCACCCTCACGGGTGGCAACGTTTCCGCCCATGATGTCTACATTCTTGGCAAAAGGCTCTGCCTTGAGCTTCGAGATCATCTCGAGCACAGCGTTGTTGTGACCGTGTGCAGTGTCAACAATTAGAAGGTCAACGCCAGCTTCAACCAAAGCCATTGAGCGCTCCCAAGCATCTTGACCAACACCCACGGCAGCAGCTACCAGCAAACGGCCATTGGCATCCTTTGATGCAAGTGGGTACTTCTCAGACTTGTCGAAGTCTTTTACGGTGATTAGACCGCGCAGCTTGCCACTGCCATCGATCAGCGGAAGCTTCTCAATGCGGTGCTGAGCAAAAATCGCAATTGCGTCATCAGGGTTGATGTCGAAAGGCGCGGTGATCAGTGGCATTGGGGTCATGACGTCTTTGACCAAAGTCGTGGTGCGCTGAACATCAAGCACAAAGCGCATGTCGCGGTTGGTCACGATGCCAACCAGGCGGCCCTCTTCGTCAACCACAGGCAACCCAGAAACGCGGTAGCGGCCGCAAAGCTCGTCAACCTCTTGAATGGTAGCCAACGGAGTGGTGGTAACTGGGTGGGTAATCATGCCGGCTTCTGAGCGCTTGACTAGGTCAACTTCGCTGGCCTGGGCATCCAGTGAAAGGTTGCGGTGCAGCACACCGATGCCGCCCTGACGAGCCATAGCAATTGCCATGCGGGCCTCGGTCACGGTGTCCATAGCTGACGAAAGCAACGGAACATTAACCTCAAGACGCTTGGTAATACGGGTCTTGGTGTTCACGCCTGATGGAACGATGTTTGATTCACCAGGAAGAAGAAGGACGTCGTCGTATGTCAGGCCTACAAAGCCGAATGGGTCATGAGAAGTCATTGGTCAATTCTACCCGCCAGAACGGGCCTATCTAAAAGGAGTTTGGGTAAAAAGAAGGACCCCGGCACGAGGCCAGGGTCCATCCAAGTTTTTGTGATTCTTAGCGAACTACAACCGCAAGAACATCGCGAGCTGAAAGCACTAGGAACTCTTCGCCAGCGAACTTAAGCTCGGTGCCGCCGTACTTTGAAAAGATAACCTTGTCGCCAACAGCAACGTCAACCGGAATACGGTTTCCGCGCTCGTCAACGCGACCTGGACCTACAGCAATAACCTCGGCCTCTTGTGGCTTCTCTTTTGCGGTGTCTGGGATTACCAGACCCGAAGCGGTTACCTGCTCAGCCTCAACTGGGCGAACAACAATGCGATCTTCAAGTGGCTTGATCTGAACCGACATTCTGACCTCTTCTTCTAAAACGGGATTGTGCTCTTATGTTAGCACTCTCTGCCATTGAGTGCTAAAGCCTGTTCGCTATTGGCAAATTGGTAGCCTTGCTCTATGGAACGCCAGGATTTTATTGAGCTGCTCTCACCGGAGGGGCAGGCCTTGCTTGAGAAAGTGGGGCCGCTCGAGGCTAAATCTGACGTAGTCCAAATGGTTTCAAAGCTGCGGGGTGCTGGCCATTCACCAGCACTGGTTGCCGCCGTTCTCAGCCAAGCCAAGTTGCGCCGACAGGCTCAAGGCAAGTTCGGCCAGTTTGCCGATCGCATGCTTTTTACCGAGGCAGGTCTAGAGCAGGCATCGCGGCTAAACGTTGCCGCTTTGCACGCTGACAGGTTCAGAAAAGCCGGCATCACCAACGTGGCCGATCTGGGCTGTGGCATTGGCGCTGAGTCACTGGCTCTGGCCAGCCTTGACATTGAGGTGCACGCTTTTGACATCGATGAGGTGACAGCTGCGGTGGCCACCTACAACCTTGCGCCGTTTGAAAATGCCGTGGTCGAACAAGCAGATGTCACCACGTTGGACCTTTCCAAGTTTGGTGGGCTATTTTTAGACCCAGCGCGCCGAGAGCTTGGTGGGCCAGCCCGCGAGCGCGCCACCCGAAAGTTTGACCCAGCCGCGTTTTCGCCATCGTTTGATTTTGTTTTGGCTGCCGCCGAGCAAAAACCAACTGGAGTAAAGTTTGGCCCTGGTCACCCGCACGAAGGAATTCCAGACAATGCCGAGGCTCAGTGGGTTTCAGTAGCCGGAAGCTTGGTGGAGCTAACCCTGTGGTTTGGCTCGTTAGCTCGAAAAGGTGTCCGGCGCTCGGCCCTGTTGCTGACCAAAGATGGCAAGTATGAAATCACCAGCGATTCCACCGAGCGCTTGGATGCCCCTCTGGGTGAACTCGGTGAGTATGTTTACGAGCCTGACAATGCTGTGATTCGCTCGCACCTACTCGGCCAGTTGGCTCAGTCAATTGGGGCCCGCATCTTCAGCCCAGAAATTGCCTACCTAACAGCAGACCAAGAGATTTCTTCTCCGTGGCTAAAGGGCTACCGAGTGTTGGACAACCTGGCTTTCGATCGCAAGAAGCTGAAGGCATATTTGCGTGAGCGGAATATTGGCATTCTTGAAATCAAGAAACGCGGCTCAGACATTGTTCCGGAGGAGTTGCGCAAAGAATTGGCGCCAAAAGGAAAAAGCGCCGCCACCCTGGTGGTTACCAGAGTGGGCGACGCCCATCGAGTTCTTATCTGCGAGCCGCTGAAATAGGTCAGTAGCCTGCGAACTCCGGAGTAATCCTTAGTTGTTGCCCATCATGCCAGGGCCAAACTGACGGTAGTCGTCAAAGCCCATCATGCCGTAGCCACCAAAACCCTTTAGGGCAAGGCCCATCCAGAACAGGCTTGATAGCACCCAGAATGCAACGGTCGCGTAGCCAACTACTAGACCAGCGATTGCCAGGCCGCGGCCGGTGGCGCCTGACTTCTTAATCTGAGCCAAGGCAATGTGGCCGGTGATAATGGCAGCAACTGCACCAATGCTGGTGAGTGCGGTCGCGATTGAAACCACAGCCAAAGTGTTTAGCGAGGTAAAGTCAAACTTCTTTGACTCTGGGGCGGGTGACGGTGCCGCAGTTGCAGCAGCCTTGCTAGCTACCTTCTCGGCAGCCTCGGTCTTCTTAGTTGACTTTTCAGCCGCTTCAGTTTTTTCAGCCATTTGGCTTCTCCTTAGGTCTTTGAGTCTTTCGACTTGCTTTGATTCAAGCAACCAAGGCTGAGAGCAGGCTGTGAGATTACTGAAGTTACCTAGAGAGTTTGCACAGTGGTGACTGGAAGGGTTGAGTCAGAGCCAAAATTTAGGGATGACGGTTGGCGGCCGGCCATCATCAGCTGCGCACCAAGCGCCGCAATCATCGCGCCGTTATCGGTGCAAAGGCTGAAGGCCGGGATTCTCAACTCAATGCCGTTGGTCGCACAGCGCTCTGCAGCCAGTTCACGCAAACGGGCGTTGGCCACAACGCCGCCACCCAAAAGTAACCTTGGCACGCCGTGATCAATGCAAGCATTAACGGCTTTGGTAACCAAGACATCGGCCACGGCCTCCCTAAAGCTGGCAGCCACATCGGCAACGTTCAGTGGCTCGCCACGAGTTTCGGCTGACTCAACGTAACGGGCAACCGCAGTCTTAAGGCCAGAGAAAGAAAAGTTGTATCGGTTCTTTTCCATGTCTTTCGGCAGGCTCAAGCCACGCGGAAACCTGATGGCCTTAGGGTCGCCGCCGACAGCCGCTCGATCAATCTCTGGCCCACCCGGATACTTAAGCCCCAGCACACGCGCCACTTTGTCAAAGGCTTCGCCGGCCGCGTCATCGATGGTTTCGCCAAGCAGCTCAACGTCATCGAGCAGGTCGCGAACCAATAGCAGCGAGGTGTGCCCACCACTGACCAAAAGCGCAATGGTCGGGGTCTCTAGTTTGCCGCGTTCCAGGATGTCAACACCCACGTGACCAACTAGGTGATTCACCGCGTAAATCGGCTTTTCCAGCGCGATTGCCAAAGCTTTCGCAGCGCCAACACCCACCATCAGCGCACCGCCGAGACCTGGCCCATTGGTTACGGCCACGGCATCAATGTCTTTGAGGCTTAGCTTGGCCGTAGCCAGCGCCTGTTGCAAAGTTGGCTGGAGTGCCTCAAGGTGGGCGCGGGCGGCAATTTCGGGAACCACACCACCGAATCTCGCGTGCTCGTCCATCGATGAAGAAATTACGTTAGCCAGCAGGGTTGAACCGCGCACTATGCCCACGCCGGTTTCATCACATGAAGATTCAATGCCCAGGACCACCGGCTCGCGACCAATCGAGGTCTTAGAAAACTGAAGCCTCATGACCCACGCGTCTACGTTGTCAGGTTGGTAGTAGCGCTTGCGGGTATCAATGTGATCAAAACCCAAGGCCGAGTAAAGCCCCTGCGCCGCTAGGTTATCTGCACGCACTTCTAGGAAAATCTCGGCAGCGTGCTGGCGGCGGGCCTCAGCCAAAAGCTGGAGCATCAACGCTTTGCCCAGCCCCAGACCCCTCGCTTCTGGCGCGACAGCAATGGTTTGGATATCGCCCTGATCATTACCGGGAATCTTGCTCAGGCCAGCGAACGCGATGAGTTCGTTGTCGCGAGTGGCCACTAAGTAGTGAGTGTGGTGGGCAAGAATCTCAAAGTGCATGTTGTCACGCGACCAGGCATCCGTTGGAAAACATGCCAACTCAAGGGCCATTATCGAGTCAAGGTCTGATTCCACAGCGGCGCGAATAGTCCAGGGGCTCATCCGGAAACCTTCTTTCCAGGCGTTGGTACCGCATCTGGTTCACGCAAGTAGAGCGCGGTTACGTCATGACTGGCCGAACCGTCAAGCAATTTTGATTCGAAGACCTGGCCCAAACGGGTAGCAAAAACCGGGGAGCTAACTTGAATGTGCTTTGAGCCTCGTTCGGCCATAAGTTCGGCGAGCGCCGCTGGCTTGATTACGCCCGGGCCTTCAATGCATACCGGCGCTCCCGACTTGGATAGCCCAGAGT
>JACCEB010267129.1_pt1 | contig 50537 bp, 55 predicted proteins | sample 7454761 | NCBI WGS metagenome assembly JACCEB01 (sample SAMN15323454, study PRJNA562643) | freshwater metagenome | isolation source: river surface water | place: USA:Blue River Watershed | collected 2017-08-18
ACAGCAAGATGCCCGCCGAGACCTTGTGGGTGGCAGGCGCATGCCAGCGCAGCACCAGCATCAAGGCCAGACTCAAGGCCCAGTGAAGTGCCAAGAGGGCGGGCAATTGCTCGGACAGTGAGAGCAATTGGCTGGCTCGGCTGGCGTTGAGGCCTGCGCTGATGAAGCGCCTGACCATCTGTGCCGCGGTGTCGTTGCCCTGACCGTCCAGGGAGCGGGCGGCCTTGAGCAGCAGCAGGCCCGACTCCTTGCTGGCGTCATTGGACTTGAGCAAGGGGGCCAGGTTTTGCACTTGCCACTTGTCCCAGGCAGTCACCCGTTCGCGCGCGAGTTCGAGTTGCTTGAGCCAATCGTCTGCAGCTTGACGCTCCAAGGAGAGTTGGTCGTTCATGTCCTCGCTGGCGGCATCGGGCGGCAGGGCCAACTCGCTGAGCACGGTGGTGGACAAGTCGGTGCTGCCCACACTGGCCAGTTGCTTGCGGATGGCGCGTTCACGATCAACGAGTTCGGACTTCCATCGCCTCAGAGCCGATTCAGGGTCCGTTGTTGGTGTCTGTGAAGGCAACAAGCCCTTGATCTGTGACCACTTGGAAGTGGGGCAGTAGAGCGTCTTCTCATCGCCCAACCAGGACGCAAGAAGAGAGGCATCCCTTTGGCACCACTGAGCCAGCAACCTGTCCTTGACGGGCAAATTGAGTTGCAAGCTGCCATTGGCCACATCGGCTTGCCAGCGGCTCAGGCCGCTTGACGAATTGGCCGTCAGGGACTGCGCAACCCACGCCGAGATGGCCAGCGCCATGAGCATGAGTCCCCATTCCAGAATTGTGGTGACGACTCGGCGCTGGCTCAATCAAAATCCCCTCAGGGTGTTGAGGACCCAGGTCATGCCCGGACCCCATTCTCCCCACAGTGCCCATTGCAGCCCCATGCCCAAGAGTGTCAGCACGCATGCGGCGATCAGGATGCGTGACCCGGTGTGCCACCTGGGGCGCGCCAACTCCAGGATCAACACGCTGATGTCATCCCGGCTGCCCCGACGTCGGGCGAGTTCACACCAGGTTTGCGCCACCTCCATGTTCAGCGGTGAAGCGGCCTGGGCGATGAGGGCGATTTGCTCGTCGCTTGAAAACACCTTGTGAAAACCATCGCTGGCGATGACGATGCGGTCCTCACCGCCCGGTCTGAAGCGATGCTGGCCAGCGGGAAAGTTCAGACCGCAGCCCACCATGTTGGACGGCGCATCGGGATCCACCCCAGCGGGCAGGGTCTCGTGGGTGTGGCGATAGGTTTGTGCCTGGGATTGCCAGGCCATGCGCCATCCCTTGGCGGTTTTCTCGAAATGGGTGATCTGGCAATCACCCACCCACAGGGCTTGCCAGTCCCCGGAAGACGACACAGGTTGCACACTGGCAAACACACTGGCACCAGGTCCATGACCCAGGGCAGCGAGGGTGTTTTGGATGGCTTCATCAATTTGAGCCAGGCTGGATTGCTCGGACAAGAGTTGCAGCAGCATGCGGCTGGCCACCTCGCCATGCGCACCACCGCCCACACCATCGGCCACGCCGCTCATGCGACCGGGCAGGTGCAACAGGTAATCCTGGTTGATGGGATGGTCAGTCCCGGTGAGGGTGCTCATGCTGGCTCTCACCCCACAGCGCACGGCACACGCCATGCGCTCGGATGACGTTGCGACGTCCTCAACGTTCATCATGGGGGTGGGTGAAGAACCGGTCATGGGTTTGTAGGGCTCATTTGGGCAGGGAATTCATCCAGGCCTCGTGCAGTAAATCGGCCCCCATGTTGAGGATGAGGGGAGCGACTTCGCTCGCAAACGCCTTGCTTTCAGTGTCCCAGTCAGATTGCAGGGCGTGCGTTTTTCTCAGGATGGCGGCAAACCGTGGATCGTTGAGGATGGCATTGAGCTTCTCTTCGTGCCGCACGTTCACATGGACCAGCAGGCACTTGTATTTGGAGCAATGGGATTTGACAAAGCTTTCGCCGGCAAACAAGTCATCCACCCGCGCCACTTGAGGCATGCCGACTTCAATTTCAATCGCACGCTGAAGCTGTTGGGCATCCAGGTGGGAAATCTTGCCGTCCAGCCAGCCCAACAACACCAGACTGGCCGCACCGTGCTTGCGGCGGATTTTTCTGAAACCAGGCTTTGCGCGCGACCAGCGGTCGTCCAGACTTTGGACCAGCTTGATCACACCAAACAGGGCAATGCCAAAGGACATGCTGTCAGACAAATCAATCAGGTAGTTGGTGTAACTGGCCGAGACCAGAGTGACAACACCCAGACCCGACTGGATGAGCACAAACAGCTTGTTGGCCGTGGCACTGACCGCATTGGTGGTGGTCAACCACACCAAGCCCCAGATGATGCCCAGGTTCAACAACAACACCAGCCAGTTGGGCATGGTGCGCAAATAGGTGCCATGGAGGGTGTCGTCCAGTGCGGTGGCCAGGATCTCGCCGTCATCTTCCAGAGCGGAAACCCCTGTGGCCTTGGTTTGACCCACGCCGGGCGCCGATGCGCTCAGGACAATGTAGGCATTTTTGAGTTGCGCCTTTTGGGCCTCGCTGAGTTGATCGAGTTGCAGGTCACCAAAAGACATGCGGGTGTATTTGCCCTGCTTGTTGCGCCAGTTCAGGGACAGCGAGTCAGGCAAACCCGTCAAGGGTTGGCCCGCGTTGTCCACGGTGCGAGCAACGATGGAGGGCAGGACATAGCCGCTCTCCTGCCAGCGCAAGGGGTACTTGCGAACGATGCCATCGGCATCGGGTTTTTGATTGACCACGCCCAGGCGATCGTGCATGGATCCAAACATGGGGATGACGGCTGCGAGGGTCTTGTCCTGCGCCTCGGGCTTTTGAATCACTGCGCCGGGGATTTGCGCTGCCTTGAGTTGGCTGGCCGAATCATTTTGCGGTGCAAGGCGGATGATGGGGAAGGCAATGGGTCTGACCAGTTGAGCCGTCACATCCATGGCTGCATCGGCATCGGCGTTGTTTTTGTCAGGGTCCGACAGCATGACGTTGAACAAAATCGATTTGGCTTCCAGGTCGGCGAGTTTTTGCAATCCGTCGGCCAGCACATCCCTGGACCAAGGCCAGCGGCCATGCTTTTCGGACAGCAGGGCCAAGCTTCTCTCGTCAATGTCCACGATGATGATGTTGGAGCTGGGCAAGGGGCTGGAGAAGCGCGATTTGAGAATCACATCATGACTGGGCTTTGGGGACTCGGGCGACAAGGTGCGCATGCTGAACTGGTAGCCTGCGTAAAGGCTGGCGATCACCCCCACCGAGATGATGGCCTGCATGCCAAATTGCCGTGAGTAGTGGGCGACCCAGGAAAAGGCAAAGGCCTTCCAGTCCAATACATGGCGGATGAGTCTGGAAATGGCGGGAAGGTACTTTTCAGAAAATTCTTTGAAAAAATCCAAAAAGATTTCAAGTAGTTTGGACATGGTGATTCAAGGGAGTGAAGTTCAAAAAAGCCAATCCGCCCACGACACATTGAGTGCACTCAGGCTGGACAAGAAATGAAAGCCGACCAGGAACAGGACCGCGCTGACCCCCAACATCAGGAGGTGGGTGAGGCGGCTGGGTTGATTCAGACTCTTGGCCGCGCCCACGATGTGAAGCGGAGCGAGTGCCATGCCCAGGAGTCCCCAAGCATAGTCACTGTCACTGATGAGCAGGCCATCGCGCACAAAGGCCTGATCGATGCGGGTGAAAACATAAATCAGCATCAGGCTCAAGGCCAGCCAGACCCATCGCTGAACGTGATCTGAGAGGAGCCGCCAAGGCGCTGACGCTGTTCTCGATGGCAACCGCACTTGGGCGGGGGCAGTGCCTGAGGCGGGGTCGATCTGCGCCAGCGCGCTCACCCTGTGTGTCACCAGGGCTTGCGAGGCCAGTGGGGTGGCCATGGGGGTGGCGGGCGAGGCGGTTGATGGTGCACTCAAGGCAGTGGCCAAAGGTGTAGAGAGGGGCGTGGGAAGCGCCGTGGACAGGGGGGTGGCCAAGGGGGTTGCAAGTGAGGTGGCCAGCGGTGTCGCCAGGGGTGTCGAGAGTGGCGTTGACATGGGCGTAGACACTGGCGTGTGAAGCAGCTCATCCAGCGGTGCCGCCATGGGCTCGATGCGCGCTGCAGCATCACGGCCTGTGCGACCCAACTGCTCGATCTCGGAGCGCACCAACTCCAGCATGTCTTCACTGAGCAAGGACAAATCCTCGCTCAGCCAACGCTTGAAGGCGCTGGGTGCTTGCGCTCCTTTGGCTTTGAAGGTGTGGACCAGGCGGCTGGTGACAGGCCAAACGCTGCTCACCTGAGCCGATTGAGTCTGCATGAATTTGTCCAGCATGACCCCTAGGCTGAACACGTCAATTTGTGCGCAACAGGCTTTTTGAATCCACTCGGGCCGGTTCTGGCTTTGCGCCTTGCGGATTGCAGACTTATAAAACTCGGGCAGGTAATCGATGCGATCGGGATCCGTGGGCAACACAAAGCGCAAGGGTTTGCTGCGCGAGAGCGAAAACGCAAAGTCAATCAGCCTGAGCCTGGACCAGTCGGGCGAGTTGCCCTGAGCCTGGCGGGGAATGCAGATGTTGTCGGCCTTGAGGTCGCCATGAACAATGCCCAATTGATGGATTTCATGCAGGGCAACCAGGCAGGCTTGGGTCAGCTCCAGCAAGGACCGATCGCTTTGGAAGAGGCCAGGTTGCTGGTTCAGCCAATCCCGTTGCAGCTCAGGTCCGGCATCGCGGGTGACCAGTTCGATGGCCTGGCTGTCCACATGCAAGTCCGACACCGCCACCGCATGGTGCGCGCCGCCCTCGGCCAGCAAGGACAGCAGCACATGCTCATGCTTGGCCCAGGAGAGCCAGGCCTCAGCCTGCTGGGGCACATCGCTTTGCCAGGCTTTGCGGTAGAGGATGTCGGTGATCTGGCCTTGTGGCCTGGATTCCTGCCAGACGCAGACCCTTTGGTGGGCAGACACCTCCTTTTGATGAATCAGTCGGGAGGTGGCGCTCATGAGGTCAGCCTAGGCCAGGGATGGTGATCCACAGGAAAAAGCCGTTCATGCTGAGGAAGGTTCCCAGCACGCCGGCAATGATGCCGGAGGCAAACAGGGTCTTGCGGTTGGTGATCAACACAATGGAAAACAGGATGATGGACAACTGCAACAGGAGGCTGGCGAAATCAAAGTAGGGGCCTTGGCGCAGGGCAAGGTCACGCAGGGCCTCGGCTTGTCTGGCTTTTTGCAGCAATTCCTTTTTGCCTTCGCCGGTATCGGGCTCGGACTCATAGCTGGCGGCCTTGGTGCGATAGGCCTGGGCTTGCTCGCGCAACAGTTTTTTGGCGTCCTCATTGGCCAGGGGCAAGGCCGTGTTCGCAATGCCATCGAGGGTGTTGGCCGACAAGTTCAAATCGTTTTGGCGAATGTTTTTGGCCTGATAGAAGGCAAACGTGTTGATGGCATTGGCATTTTCAAATGCAGCCTGGGAAGAGGCATTGCCCGCGCCCATGTTGTTGACCAGCAGCAAAGCGGCAATCAGTGAAATGACGATGGAGCATTGCTGTTGGAAGCGCTCTTTCTTGGCTTCTTCGGCGGTGGGTTGGCTCTCTTTAGCTTGACTTTCCATTTTGAAACTCCTTATGGAACAGTAGGGTGGCCTTGGTGCCCAGAGTCTTCTCACAGGCTCATTTCATTCTAGCTTGCGAGCCATGATGATTTCAAAAATGACAAATATCAGCGCAGCAATTGATTCACCAATTCGACGAAGCCCTGGGCCTGGGCAGACGGGGTGATGAAGCGGGGCGGGTGAGCCATGCGCGGCAAGTGGGGCTCGACGTTGGCCACCCCCACGCTCAGGGGAAAAGCCTGGAACATGGGCTCGTCGTTGGGCGAGTCACCCACATACACCACGCTAGACGCCTGCTGGGCGAGATCCAGCCCATGACAGTCCTGCAAATAGCGCCTCGACGTGGTGCATTTGTCGTGATCGCCAAACCAGGCGTTCACATGGATGGAGCTCACCTTGGCCGTCATGCCCAGCTCACGCAGGCGCTGGGCGATGCGGTGGGCATCGTCCAGCGTGAGGCCTTGCACGTCTTCGCAAAAATCGATGGCCAGATCGTAGAGACGAAAGGCCTGGTCTTGGCTGATTCGCGCATGGGGGAACTCCGCAAGGATGAGGTCCTGTGCTGCTTTGAGTCGCATTTGCAGTGCGCTGCCAGGCTCGGGTTGGCCGATGTACTGGCGCTCCATGTGCCGGGTGGCGGGGTGATGGCGGAACCAGAAGGCACCGTTTTCACCAATCACCCCATCGAGCGGCCACATGCGCGCAAAGTGGTCGCACCAGCCGGCCGGGCGACCCGTGACTGCCACAGCCATGCGGCCTGCCTCGCGCCATCGCCAAAGCGCATGCAAGGCTTGTGCATCGATCTGGGCGTGCTGGGTGAAGGTGTCGTCCACATCAAACAGCAACAACCGGATGGCAGAGCTGGGTTCAAGCTCATGCAAGGCCAGTGGGCTCATAAGACCCGTTTGCGAATCTGGGTGACCATCAGCTCCACAGCCAGGACGATCACGAAAATCGACAGCAGGATCAAGGACACCTGTTCCCAGCGAAACAGGTTCATGGCCGTGTCCAGCGCCATGCCAATGCCGCCCGCACCCACGAGCCCGAGCACAGCGGATTCACGGATGTTGATGTCCCAGCGAAAGAGCAGGACCGACCAAAAACTGGGCTGTACCTGAGGCCAATAGGACTTGAGCAGCACGCTGGACCAACTCGCGCCCACCGCTTGCAAGGCCTGCACAGGCTTGTGATCGCATTCTTCCAGGGCTTCGCCGATGAGCTTGCCCATGAAGCCAATGGAGCGCATGGCAATGGCAGCGGTGCCCGCCAACGAACCCGGGCCAAAAATGCCCACGAACAGCAAGGCCCAGATCAATGAATTCACCGAGCGCGAGGCCACCAGGAGCAGCCGCGCGAGCCAATTGATGGCCGACCAGGGCACCAGCCTGTGCGTGGACAGCACACCAAGGGGGACCGCAAAAACCAAGGCCATCAGCGTGCCCAGGGTGGCGATGTGCAAGGTGTCCACCAGCGCATCGTGCACCCCGCCCGCATAGTGATGGAAATCGATGGGCCACATGCGCTCGAACAAGTCTTGCATCTGTTCGGGCGCATCCAGCAAGAATTCGGGGATGATTTCGATGTGCCTGGCCGAGAGGACCACGCCCGCCACGCACAGCACCATCAGACAGGTGCGAACCGCCTGCTGCAAGGGCGTGAAGCGTTGCCACTGGACAGGGCTTGGGGTGGCCGTCATTCGTCCCCCGATTTGGCATCGATGCCCAGGAGCCGGCGGATGAGCCGGGCCAAGGCTTCGCCCAGCACGATCATGGCCACGATGGCCAGCACCATGGCGCACACGAAGTCGTAGTCAAAGCGCTGGAAGGCGGAGAAGAGGGTGCCGCCAATGCCGCCTGCGCCCACGATGCCCACCATGGTCGAATTGCGCAAGTTGGAGTCCACCTGGTAGGTGGCAAACCCGGCAAAGCGCGACAAGACCTGGGGCAAGACCCCATAGGTCAGCACACTGATGAACGAAGCACCCGTTGCCCGGATGGCTTCGACTTGCTTGGTTGAGATTTCCTCGATGGCCTCGGTGAACAATTTGCCAATGAAGCCCATGGAGGCCACCGCCAGCGTGAGGATGCCCGCCATGGCACCAAAGCCCACGGCTTTGACGAAGACGATGGCCACGATCATGGGGTGAAAGGATCGGCACAAGGCCACAAAAAAACGCACGGGCAGGGTGATCCACCAGGGCATGAGGTTGCGCGCACCCAGCACCCCCAAGGGGATGGATAACACAATGCCAATGAAGGAGGCCAGCACCGCCACCTCCAGGCTCTCGAGCAGGCCTTTGGCCATGGTGTCGGCTTGCAGGATGTGGGGGGGAAAGAGCCGGTCGAGGAACTGGCCTGCATTGCCCAGCCCCAGGACGAAGCGGTCCCAGGTGACTTGCAGGCGCTGCAAGGCGTAGATCACATACCCGATCACAGCCGCCCAGGCCAGCCAGAGCCAGGGTCTGCGCTCAAAGGCTACTGAAGCCAATCTTCGCCACCATAGATCTGTTGCAAGACCGAGTCCGTGAGGGCCTGGGGTTCATCATCGAACACGATGTGCCCGGCCGACATGCCCACCACACGCGAGGCAAATTTCTTGGCCAGGGTCACATCGTGCATGTTGATGAGGATGGGGATGTCCAGCGTCTTGCCCATGTCCACCAACAACTGCATGATCTCCACCGAAGTTTTGGGGTCCAGCGAGGAGGTGGGTTCATCGGCCAGCAGCAGCTTGGGGTGTTGCATCACAGCCCGGGCAATGCCCACGCGTTGGCGCTGACCGCCTGAGAGGCTGTCTGCGCGTTGCCGCTCCAGGCCTTGCAAGCCCACTTTGTCGAGCAGCTCAAAGGCCTGTTGCAGGTCCTGGGTTTCATATCGCCTCAACCAGGCTCGCCAGGCCGACATGTAGCCCAGCCGCCCGCTGAGGATGTTTTCCATCACGCTCAAGCGCTCCACCAGGTTGTATTCCTGGAAGACCATGCCGATCTGGCGACGGGCGTGCCGAAGCGCCGCGCCGCGCACCTGCGCCAGGTTCACGCCTTCAAACCAGATCTCGCCCGAGCTGGGCTGGACCAGGCGGTTGATGCACCGGATGAGGGTGGACTTGCCAGTGCCTGAAGGACCGATGATGGCCACCACCTCCCGCGCATGGATGTCCAGGTCAATGTGCTGCAAAACCGGTTTGCCAGGGACGTAGCTTTTGGCCAAGCCTCGAATCGAAAGACAGGATTCCATCAGATCGATTGCATCACTGCTTTTTGGCTTTGGCTTCTTCGGCGTCGTAAGCAGCGCGGTTGAATTTCTGGCCACCGGCCTCGCTCACATCACGGACCACTTGCCAATCCTTCTGGAAGGAAACGGGCACAAAACGGTCAGCCCCAGCGAAGGCTTTTTGCATCTCAGGGGTGAAGCGGTAGTCGTAAAAACACTTGAGCATCTTGTCCCGGAAGCTGGGTTCGAGGTCATGTGCATAGGCAAAGGAAGAGGTGGGGAACTTGGGGCTGCGGTAGATGATGCGGAAGTCATCGGCCTTGATTTGACCGCGTTCGGCCATGCGCTCAAAGACGTCCGAGGCCACAGCAGCGGCATCGTAGTCACCCGAGTTCACGCCCATCACCGATTGGTCATGCTTGCCAGAAAAGAGGATGTTGTAGTCCTTGCCAGGTGCCAGGCCGAGTTTGGGGAACAAGGCCATGGGCGCCATGTGACCGGAGTTGGAAGAGGGCGCCGTGTGGGCGACCCGCTTGCCCTTGAGGTCGGCCATGTTCTGAAAGGCGCTGCTCTTTTTGACGATCAGGATCAGGTTGTAGCCCTGGAACTCCTTCTCGGTGCCCTTGACCGCAAAGGGGATCGCACCGGCGATGTTCACAGCAAAGGCAGTGGGTCCGGTTGAGAAGCCGCCCACATGCAAGCGCCCCGAGCGCATGGCTTCGATTTCGGCGGCATTGGATTGCACTTGATAAAACACCACCCGCTTGGCCATGCACTGAGCCAGGTGGTCGGTGAAGGGCTTGAAAATCTTTTCGTAGACCGCAGGGTCTTCCACCGGGGTGTAGGTGAACACGATGGTGTTGGGGGACTTGAGCCGCTTGGCATCTTTGGGGGTGTCGGCCACCAGATCCTTGTTCTCGTCGCAATAGTTCGCATCCAGGTCACCCCGGTTTGAGCACGCCTCGGCGGCCATGCTGCTCATGGCACCCAGAACCAGGGCCAAAGCCACTGCCGCATCACGAATCACACGCATCTTGTTCTCCATCGTTTGAATCCACAAATTATGTGCAATCCAAAGGAGAAAGCGCCCATGCACCGGGCCTGGGAAACCTAGGGATTTCCCTTCAAGCAGGGGTTTTAAAAAAGATGATTGCTGGCCATGTAGGCCGCAAAGGCCACCAGCGCACTGGCCGGGATGGTGAGGACCCAAGCCCACACAATGTTGCCCGCCACGCCCCAGCGAACCGCGCTGGCGCGCTGGGTTGAACCCACACCCACGATGGCACCCGTGATGGTGTGGGTGGTGGACACCGGGATGCCCAGTGCGGTGGCCAGGAACAGGGTGAGCGCCCCGCCGGTTTCAGCGCAAAAGCCGCCCACGGGCTTGAGTTTGGTGATGCGTTGCCCCATGGTTTTGACAATGCGCCAGCCCCCAAACAAGGTGCCCAGGGCAATGGCGATGTAGCAGCTCACAATTGTCCAAGTGGGGGGCAGGGCGTCCGATGGGGAGGAGTAGCCTGTGGCCAGCAGCAAGAGCCAAATGATGCCAATCGTTTTTTGGGCGTCATTGCCGCCATGCCCCAGGCTGTAGGCACCCGCCGATACCAGCTGAAAGCGCCTGAACCATTTGTCCACATGCGACGGGGTCACGCGGCGAAACAGCCAGGCCACCAGCAACATCATCAGCGAGCCCAGCAAAAAGCCCAGCAAGGGCGACACAAAAATGAAGGCCACGGCTTTCCAGATGCCTTTGCCGATCAGGGCAGACGGACCGGCCTTGGCAATGACCGCGCCAACGATGCCGCCAATGAGGGCATGCGATGAGCTGCTCGGGATGCCGTAATACCAGGTCAGCACGTTCCAGCTGATGGCACCCACCAGGGCGCCAAACACGACATGGGTGTCCACGATCTGCGGCATCACAATGCCTTTGCCCACCGTTGCGGCCACGCTGAGTTGGAATACAAAAATGGCGATGAAGTTGAAGATGGCGGCGAAGATCACCGCTTGGGTGGGGCGCAGCACGCCGGTCGAGACCACGGTGGCGATGGAGTTGGCTGCATCATGAAACCCGTTCATGAAATCGAAAGCCAAGGCCAGGGCGACGAGCAAAATCACCACCCACAGTGCGGACTGAATCGGCTCCATTCAGGTCTCCGGCAGGATCAGGAGTTTTCGAGGACGATGCCCTCGATGTCGTTGGCCACGTCCTCGCAGCGGTCGGTGATGCTCTCGAGCAGTTCGTAAATGGCCTTGAGCTTGATGAGCTCGCGCACATCGGCCTCTTCGCGAAACAGTCGGCTCATGGCGCTGCGCATGACCCGGTCGGCATCGGACTCGAGCTTGTCAATCTCTTCGCAAATCTTGAGCGCCGCCTCGGCATGCTTGGGCTCGGCAATCTGGCTGAGCTGGCGCACGGCCTCGCGCACGCGCTCACAGCAGCGCAGGCTCAGGCTGGTGAGGTGCTTGATCTCCTCGGTCATGTGCTGCACGTCGTACAAGGCCATGGTTTCGGCAGAGTCCTGGATCAGGTCGGCCACGTCATCCATGTCGTTGATGAGGGAGTGGATTTGTTCGCGGTCAATCGGGGTGATGAAGGTCTTGTGAATGGCCTTGCTCACCTCATGGGTCACGCGGTCAGCAGCGCGCTCGGCTTTGTCCACCTCTTGGTTGTATTGCTCTCGCAGCTTGGGGTCGCCGTAGTGCTCCACCAGGTTGGAAAACGCACGTGCCGCTTCGACAATGCGGTCGGCATGCTGGTTGAACATGTCAAAAAAATTGCCTTCTTGAGGCAAAAGTTTGGAAAAAAGCATGCTGTTGGTCTGGTTGGGTGGTGACAATGACGTGACCACAGTCTAACCGCTGCCCGGCTCTCATCCATGATCAAAGACCACCCTGCTGCCCAAGGAGTGCATGCCATGTCCCCAGAACTACAGGCTCAATTGCAGATTCGCCAATTGGTTGAAAACTGGGCGGTCTGGCGCGATGCTGGCGATTGGGACCGATTTCGCACCGTCTGGCACGACGACGGGGTCATGATGGCCACCTGGTTTCAAGGCCCCTTTGAAACCTTCATCCAGGTCACCATCGAGGGCTGGAACAAAGGCGTGAGCATCCTGCATTTCCTGGGCGGCTCGTCCATCGATGTGCAGGGCGAGCGTGCCATTGCCCAGACCAAAATGACCATTTCGCAGCGAGGTCCAGTGCATGATGTGATGTGCGATGTCGTGTGCACGGGGCGTTTCTATGATTTCTTTGAATGTCGCGCCGGGCGTTGGGGCTTGGTGCATCGACAGCCCATTTACGAAAAAGACCGCATCGACCCCGTTGACCCCGCAGCCCGCCTGAGCCTGGATGCCGAAAGGCTGCAAGCCATGCCCCAGGGTTACCGGCATTTGGCCTATATCCAGACCGGCATTGGTTACCAGGTCAAGATGGACATGCCCCAGCTCAAGGGCGCCGAGGTTGAGCAGCTCTATCGCCGCGGTGCCCAATGGCTGGCCGGTTTGCCCCTGGAGCGATGAGCCCCATCAAGGCTTGACGTTCATCCAGGTCAGGGGCCAGTGGCCAGCGAGCCACTGCATCAGCCACATGCAGCCAGTGAGGGTCTTGCCATCGGTGATGCGCCCCGTGCGACACCATGCATCCAGTTGGGCAGGCTGGACCTTGATCACATCCAGGAATTCTTCGTCATCCAGTTGACGCGGGGTGGCTCTGAGGCCGCGCGCAAAGTGAACATGGATCACTTCATTGGAATAGCCAATGCAAGGGTGAAGCAGGCCAGCCACGGCCCATTCATCGGCTCTGTAGCCGGTTTCTTCCCACAGTTCGCGCTGGCCACACACCAGCGGGTCTTCACCCGCATCCAGCTTGCCCGCTGGGAACTCCAGCATGACCTGGCCCACCGGATGGCGGTATTGGCGCTCCATCACCACGTCCATCCCGCCATCTGCATGGACGATCAGGGGCACGATCATCACCGCGCCCGGATGGGTGATGTACTCGCGCACCGCAGACCGTCCATTGGGCAGTCGCACGGTGTCGCGCCAGGCATGCAGCAATTGACCTTTGAAGACTTCCGTGTGGTCGGTGGTGTGTTCCACCAAATGGGCGTCGTTGGAATTGGAGTTCATGAGGCAGGCGGCCAATCCAGCTGGATGCCGTGTTGGGTTTGAAGCTTGAGAAGGTCCTCGGGTGTGTCGAGGTCCACAAAAAAATGCGGGTTGGGGCTTGGCCAGTGGTGAACCCGGCTGGGGTTGCGCTGTTGCCAGGCCTTGCCCAGCATGGGGGTGGAAGACGCGCGCCATTCGTGAAAGAGGCGGGCCGCGATGACAACGGGATTGCCCACCTCATCCCCGCGCACAGGCTGGACAAAATCCGCTCCGGCGGGGCGGGACTCAAAGGCGAGCCACACCTGTTGCACATCGGCTGCCTCGAGCAAGGGCATGTCGGCCAGGGCGATCACCACTGCCTGGCAATCGCTGTCGAGCGATTTCAAGCCCAGCTGAAGCGATTGGGCTTGCCCCGCCTCAGGCTGGAGGTTGTGCACGATCTTCACTGGCAAGCCGACCAGGGCTTGCGTCAAAGCTGTGGCGTGGTGTCCCACCACCACCACCACGTCCTTCACACCCATCCTGAGCAAGGCCAGGGCATTGCGACGCACCAGGGGCACCCCGTCGCGCAGCAACAAGGCTTTGGGGCGATGGTCCATCCGACTGGCCAAGCCAGCCGCCAACAATAGGCCGGCGCTGTGCTCCAACATGGGTCAGGGAGGGGCAATGTGGTCAAACACACCCTCATTTGATCACAGGGGACAGGCTAGAGGAGGGCAACGCCAGGGGGCTGGCTATGATGGATTCATGAATACCAAACCCCTTCGCCTGGGCATCCTGGGTTGCGCCAAGATTGCCCACCAGTTCGCCCGAGACGTTCAGTCCTGTCCCGATGTCCAACTCGTGGCGGTGGCCAGCCGGGACCTGCACAAAGCCAAAGCCTTTGCCCATGAGCATCACATGGCCCGGGCACACGGGTCCTACCAGGCCTTGCTCGACGATGACCATGTGCAAGCGGTCTACATCCCCTTGCCCAACAGCATGCATGCGCATTGGGCCATCGAGGCGGCGCGCGCGGGCAAACACATCCTCTGTGAAAAACCGCTGTGCCTGGGCGTGGCCGAGGCCTTGGCCATGTTCGAGCAAGCCCATCAAAGCGGTGTGATGCTGGTGGAGGCCTATCCCTACTACTTCCAGCCCCAAACCCGTGACCTCCTGGACTTGCTGCAACAAGGCCGCATCGGTCACCTGCAGAGCATTCAAGCCACGTTTGGTTTCCCTGTCCAGGGCGGCGACAGCAACATCCGCATGCAAGCAGCGCTTGGCGGCGGCGCCTTGCTCGATGCGGGCTCCTACCCCATGAGCCTGATCCGACTGGTGATGGGCGAAGCCCCCGAGTCGGTCACCGCGCAATCGGTCTGGTCGCACACCGATGTGGACATGGCCACCTGGGCCACGCTGCAGTTTTCTGGCCACCGTGTGGCGCAGCTCAGCTGTGCCATGAACACCGCCAACCACCGCCATGCCACGCTCGTGGGAGACGCTGGCGCCATTGAAACCGAATTCCTCAACCACACCGCCTTGACGCCCCAAAGCGATGCAAGAGGCTATCAGCCCAGTTTGCTGCGCGTGCGTGAAGGCACGGCCAACACCGTGCCCTTGCAAACCCTTCGCAGTCACGTGGGCAGTGGCTTTGCTTTTGCAGCCGAGGCCTTTGCGCGCGTGGTGCGCGAGCAGGACTGGGCGGGCGTGCACCGCGCGGCACAAGCCAGCGTGGACATCGCAGCCAGCCTGGAAGCCATCGCCAAGAGCGCTCGATCGGGTCGCAAGGAGGCGGTGACGCGCATTCGCCTTAAAGTCTAGGCGGCGGGGTTCACTGCCACAGCCAGCGCATCAGGGACAGGCCGCACAGCATCAGCAAGACGGCCACCAGCCTGACCATCCAGGGCGTGGGGATGCGCCTGGCGAAATGATTGCCCACCACCACCGCCAAGGCGGCCATGGGAAAGGTGTGCATCCAGCGGTTGGCCACGACCCCCATGTCGAATGCATTCGACGCCCACAGGCTGAGCAAGGCCAGGATGCTGGCCACCACCATGACCACCGGCGCTGTGGCACGGATGGTTTGCACATCGTGCAGCAGTCGCCTCAGCAGAGCCAGGACCACGGGGCCTGCTGTGCCAAACATGATTTCAATCACGCCAATGAAGCCGCACAGGACATGAAAGCGCAGCGCTGAGAGGGGTTGGGACGAGGGCGTGTGGCCTCTGAGCCATTGCAGGCCGACCACGAACACATAGGCCCCCAGCAAGGCCAGCGGCCAGCGCGGTTCGAGTGCGCCGATGAGCCACAGCCCCAGCGCGCAACCTGCAACCATGCCGGGCAGGGTGCGCTTGAGCATGCCCAGGCGCACCGACTTGACATTGAGTCCCCCGTGCAGGATGGAGGTGGGGATGTCCATGAGCAACACCAGGCCAACCACTTCGGGCAAAGGCCAAATCCAGGCCAGTAACGGCACGCTCACCAGAGCAGATCCAAAGCCGGCGATGCCCAGGATCAGGTAGGCGCAACCCACCACCAGCACAGGCCACCACCACTGCATCGCTTCTTGAATCAACAACTCCAGCATCGCTCAGGCATTCATGAAAACCCCGAGTGTGCCACCGACCCACCGGGGTGCCTGCACAGAACCCTGCGGCCGTCATGGTCCTAAACTTGGCGTTCGCGCTTCAAGGGAGAGACAGCATGCATCAGCCTTCGATGAGCCCCAGGCCATCGATTTACTACCCTTACCAGGTGCATGCGGCCTGGACACCCGGTGCTGGGCAGGCGCGCGAGTCTCTAAAACAGGTGGTGATCGCTGGCAATGGTCCAGCGGGCATGGTCACCGCGCTGGAGTTGGCGCGCCATGGTGTGCCCAGTGTGATCCTCACTGCCGAATGCCAATTCACTCAGGGTAGCCGCGCGATTGTGTTCACGCGGCGGTCCCTGGAAATCCTGCAACAGGTGGGCGTGGCGGATCGACTCATGGCAGCAGGCCTGCCCTGGCGCTTTGGTAACTCTTATTACCGCGGCCAACAGGTGTTTCGCATGGAAGCGCCCAAGAGCGACGACGACCGGTTTTGGCCCATGCTCAACATCCAGCAGCAATACCTCGAGGAATATTTGCACGAGGCCTGTGTGGCCACGGGCTTGATTGAGGTGCGATGGGGCAACAAAGTCACGGGGGTGAACCAGCTCGCCGATCAGGTGCGGGTGCAAGTGGACACCCCAGCGGGCGAGTACGAGTTGCCCACCCAATGGCTGGTGGCAGCGGATGGTGGCCGCTCGGTGGTGCGCAACTTGCTGGGCCTTGGCATGGAGGGGACTTCGTACGAGGGGCATTTCGTGATTGCCGACATCCGAGTGGATTTGCCCTTGCCCACCGAGCGCCTGGCCTTTTTTGATCCGCCCTGGAACCCTGGCAACACGGTGCTCATGCACCGCGAACCGCATGGCATTTGGCGGGTCGACTACCAGTTGCCCAAAGGTGAATCGCCCGAAGAGGCGCTCAAGCCCGAGCGACTCACCGAGCGAATCAACGCCCAATTGGCCATGATTGGTCATGCCGGGGTGGCGTGGGAACTCGATTGGTCTTCGGTGTATTCGGCCAGAACCCTGACCCTGAGTGACTACTGGCACCAGCGGGTCTTGTTTGTGGGCGATGCCGCGCACCTGTTGCCCATTTTTGGCGTGCGTGGCGCCAACACCGCCTTTCAGGACGCGCAATCCCTGGGCTGGCATCTGGCCTGGGTTTGCCGTGGCTTGGCCAGGCCTGGGTTGCTGGCCAATTTCAGTGCCGAGCGCGTGGGTGCGGCGCGGGAAATCATTGCCGAGGCCGGCAAGAGCGTGCGCTTCATGGCGCCGCCAGGCTGGGGACATGAGTGTGTGCGCAATGCCGTGCTGTCTTTGTCGCTCACGCAGGCGTTTGTTCGCCCGCTCTATCACTGGCGCACCTCCAGGCCGCACGAATACACCCACTCCGTGCTCAATGCGGTGGACGATGACAACGCGGTGTTTGAAAGCGGGCCGGCGCAGGGTGCCGCCCCCATCAATGTGCGGCTCAGCCCGGACTCTTTCTTGCTGGACCACTTGGGCGGCGGATTCGATCTGCTGTGGTTTTCAGATGAGGCGCTGCCCCCCGCACTGAGCGCCGAAATCACGGCCTGGCGGACCCAGGGTTGGCCGATTCGGGTGGTGGCCTTGGGTCAGCGCCAGGCCCCGGTGCCGGGTGCCGACCTCAGCCTGCACGATGCCAGTGGCCAAGCCCGACGACGCTACGGTGTCCTTGAAGAAGGCGCCTGCTATTTGCTCAGGCCTGACCAACACGTGTGCGCACGCTGGCAACGCCTCGATGCCCATCGCCTCAGGCGCGCACTCGCGCGCATCAACCCGGAGCCCCTCGCATGAGTCATGTTCAACCCAGTTCAACCGCTCTTGATTTGGACGGCCTCGAAGAGGTCTACGACGCTTTGGCTGAGGCCTTGGACCAGGTCGGACCTGACAAGGCACCACTGATGCTCACCAAATTGGCCTTGCTTTGCGCGCAAGCTCTGGGCGACGCGTCCTGCTTTCGGAAACAGTTGACAATCGCAGTTCAAGACCTCGGATGACACCGACATCGAAAGGAAGCACCATGAAAATCCAGCGCATTCACCACGTGGCGTATCGATGCAAGGATGCCAAGCAAACCGTGGAGTGGTATGAGAAGCACCTCAACATGACCTTCCAGTTGGCGTTTGCCGAAGACCGTGTCCCCTCGACCCAGGCTGAAGATCCGTACATGCATGTCTTTCTTGATGCGGGTCACGGCAATGTGCTGGCCTTTTTCGAGTTGCCCACCCAACCCGAAATGGGGCGTGACCCCAACACCCCCGACTGGGTGCAGCACATCGCCTTTGAGGTGGACTCCCTCGACGTGCTCGAAGCCACCAAGGCCAAGCTCCAGGCGGCTGGCATCGAGGTGGTGGGCATCACTGACCACACCTTGTTCAAGTCCATTTACTTCTTTGACCCCAACGGGCACCGTCTGGAGTTGGCTGTGGACACCAGCACGCCCGAGCTCAACGAAAAGGCGGCGGCAGTGAAATGGGAGATGCTCAACGAATGGAGTCAAACCAAGCGCGCTCCCAAGCAAGCAGCCTGGCTGCATGCGGGCGCCATGGCCCGATGACCCCAATCCCCCCCATGGATTGGGCTTATTGACGCTGCGATTGGCTGTTGCCTTTGACTGTGTGACAGTTCGGGTTTTCACGGTGTTTGAACGGCATCATGGGTCATTCCCAATCAGTGAATCGTCGGCAACTTCTGCAACGTGGCACGGCTGGCCTGAGCCTCGCTGTCCTCCCGCTTTGGGTGCAATCTCAGACTCAACAGTCCGAGCCTTGGGTGTCGCGTCTGTCCCGTCCAGACCATGTGTTGTTGATGCGGCATGCCTTGGCACCCGGTGTGGGTGATCCCGCCGATTTCAAACACGGCAAATGCCACACCCAGCGCAACCTCAACGAACAGGGCCGTGCTCAGGCCAATCGCATTGGCGCCTGGCTCAAAAGCCGCGGTCTTGCCCAGGCTCAGGTCTTCACCAGCCCCTGGTGTCGGTGTGTGGACACGGCGCAAGGCTTGGGCTTGGGGCCTGTGATGGTGGAGTCCTCTTTGGGCTCTTTTTTTGGCAACCCAGATCAACAGGCGCGCCAAACCCAGGCGCTGTCGGCATTTGTCGTCAAGGCCTTGGGGCGCAAAGGGAACTTGCCCTTGGTCCTCGTGAGCCATCACGTGAACATCGAGGCCTATACCGGGCAGGTGCTGGATTCGGGCGAAATGGTTGTGGTGAGCGTGGACGCCTCGGGGCGCAGCACCTCGTTTGAACGCATTTATGGACTATGAACAAAGGAGTTGGCATTGAATAAGTTCGTTGTGTGGATGGCGTGGGCCATGATGTCCCAGTTGGCTGTGGCCAGTCAGGGTTTGCCGCCTTTGAAACCCATCGAGCGTTTGGACTCTCAGCGTTACATGGGGCGTTGGTATGAAATTGCCAAATTCCCCAATCGCTTTCAAACCCATTGCACGGCGGACACCCGAGCCGATTACCGCATCTTGAGCACAGGTCGGGTCGAAGTCATCAACCAGTGCCGCACGGCCAACGGGCAAATGGACGTGGCCAAAGGCTCGGCGCGGTTTGTGGGCGGTGAGGGAACCCCCATGTTCGAGGTGCGCTTTGCCCCCGAGTGGATGGAGTTTTTGCCCATGATTTGGGGCAAGTACTGGATCATCGACCTGGACAAGGACTACACCGTCGCGGCGGTGTCCGAGCCCAACCGCGAATTCCTATGGATCCTGTCTCGAACCCCCACCCTGGATGAAAAGCGTTGGAACGCTTTGATGGCGCGCCTGGAGGCTCAGGGTTTGTCGATCGGCAAGCTGGAACGCACCCCGCAAAACACCCCTTGAAGATGCGATTCAGGGCTAACACTGATCCAAGGCGGGCTGTGTTTGCGCTTTTTTTCGCTAGACTGGTGCGGCGTAGTTGCACTTTTTTTGTTCTGTACAACCCTGGAAGGAATCCTCATGAAAACCAAGCGTTTGCTCAGTGTCCTCTTGGCCACCTCCATTTCTTTTTCCGCCATGGCGGGTGGTTTCCAGACCACCGACTTGGTTCAGGACGTCGCCCCTGTTGACGCCCCCGCACTGAGCACCCGCTTGCAGGCCCTGGGTTTGACCCCCGCACAGGCACAAGAGCGCATTGCCCGCTTGTCCCCCGCCGAGCAGCAGCAGCTCAATGCTGACCTCGAGCGCGCACCTGCTGCTGGCATGTCCGGCCGCACCACCGCCGCTTGGGTGGTGGCACTGGGTGTGGGCGCCTATTTCTACTTCACCTACCGTTGATCCATCCTGGATCCTGATCAAGCGTGCCTAGGGCACGCTTTTTCTTGTCTGCGCATGACCCATTGCTTTCGCTTCATGTTGTGTTGGGTGGTCGCCCTGATGCAGGGCTGCGCCATCTATGCGCCTCAGTACTACGCTGGCAAGCAGACCTTTGCCGAGCGTTTTGAGGGTTTGCCCCGCAAAGTGGACATGGTGGAGGTGCCCTTCATCCCCCAGGACAGTTTTTATTGCGGCCCGGCCTCGTTGAGCAGCGTGCTCACCTATCTGGGCAAAGACGCATCGTTTGACGAACTGGAGTCCGAGCTGGTTCTGCCAGCGAGGCGAGGCACACTGCAACTGGACATGCTGGTGGTGGCCAGAAAGCGCGGGGTGGTGCCGCATGTGTTGGCCCCCCAACTCGATGACCTCATCCGCACCCTCGCCATGGGCTACCCGGTGATTGCCCTTGAAAATTTTGGCTCCGCCCTGTTTCCCCTGTGGCACTATTCCGTGATCGTGGGCTACGACTTGGACACGGGCCACCTGTTTAGGCGCTCGGGCATGCGCGAATACACGCGAATCCCCATCCCCGTCTTTGAATACCTCTGGGCAGACGATGGCCACTGGGCCATGACCGTCTTGCCCACCCATGTGGCCCCCATTCAGCCCAAGCAAACCCTGTGGCGTGATCAGTTGCTCCAAATGGAAAAGGATTTGCAGCCTGCCCAAGCCTTGGTCGCCTGGAGCACCTTCAGCAAAGCCTTCCCTCAAGACCCTCTGGGTTGGGCGGCACAGGGCAACGCCTTGGCCAATCAGCAAGACTGGACCCCGGCCGCCCAGCGCTATGAGCAGGCATTGACCCTCGCGCCAGATCATGTGCGCATGGCCAAGACGGGGGCTGAGATCTTTGGCCGTGCCGGTCTAGAGGGCCAGGCCGAATGCGCCCGGCGTGTGGCGGGACAAGCTGCCAAGTGGCCATGCCAGTGAAATTGGGTATGCTTGTCCCCACCCATCAAAGTGATGGTGTCAGAGGAGCCTGAACGTGGACATGTTTTCTTTTTCCAACTTTGTGATGCTGGCCTTTGTGGTCCTGGTCATCGTGACCTTGCGCGCCAGCATCAAGATCGTTCCCCAGTCCGAGAACTGGCTGGTCGAGCGACTGGGCAAGTTCAACCGCAAGTTGGAAGCTGGCCTTCACCTCATCATTCCTTTTTTCGAAGCTGTGCGGTTTCGCGTGCCCATCCTTGAGCGCCAGCTCCCGCCACGCCCCATCAACGCCATCACGCTGGACAACGTCACGATTTCCATCTCCCTGGCCGTCCTCTATCGCATTGTGGATGCCTCCAAAACCCTCTATCGCATCAGCAATGTGGACGACGCCATCATGACCATCGTCAATGGCACGGTGCGCAGTGTGATCGGCAAGACCGACCTGGACGGCGTGCAATCCAACCGCAGGCAGTTGTCGGATGAAATCGAACACGACTTGCAAACCGTGTCTGACGAGTGGGGGATCATGCTCACCCGTGTCGAAATCCTCGAAGTCGATGTGGACCCCGAAACCAAGGCGGCCATGCAGTTGCAGCTCAATGCCGAACGCAATCGCCGAGCATTGGTGCGTGAAGCAGAGGGCAAAAAGCAGGCCACAGAACTCGATGCCGATGCCCAGTTCTATGCCGCCCAACGCCAGGCCGAGGCCATGAAGGTCAAAGCCGATGCAGAGGCCTATGCGGTCACCGCCGTGGCCAGGGCGATTGCAGCGGGGGGCACCAGTGCGGTGGAGTTCGAGATCAAGAAAATCCAGGCCCAGGCGGTCCAGGAGCTCTCCAAAGGCAGCAATGCCAAGATCGTCCTCTTGCCCACCGATGTGCTTGGCGGCCTGAGCGGCTCGATTTCAGGCCTGGTCAACCGATTCACCAACACCCCGTCATGAGCGGCTTTCTCGAACCCTATCAGATCACGCTCATTGCTGCGTTTGCCTTGGCCTTGATCGAAGTGCTCACGGGCGCCTTCTTCTTTCTGGGCATGAGTGTGGGCGCCTTGCTGGTGGCTGGTCTTCAATGGCTCACGGGCAATTGGCAGCTCAACCGCGATTTGTTGCTGTTTGCGGTGGCCTCCGTGGTGGCCTTTGCCCTGTTTCGCAAACTCTTCAAAAAACCCGCCGACCAATCCACCCTGTCAGAAGACATCAACCAGTATTGATGCGGAGAAACCATGTCCATTGCCATCCTGCCCAACTTGCGTCAACTTTGCCTTGCCCTGATCCTGGGGCTTTGTTCCTGGGCTGCGGTGGCAGCCGAACAAGTCGTCTATCACATCGATGATGCGGAACTCCAGGCCACCAAGGCCCTGCGCAACCTCAGAAACCACCTGGATGTGTCCCCCAGCACCAAGATCTTTGTGGTGACCCATGCCAATGGGGTGGATTTCCTGATGGAGGGGGCGAGGGACAAAAAGAATCCTGACATCGACTACAACGCCTTGGTCAGCGCCTTGAAGGCCAGGGGTGTGCGTTTTGAGGTCTGCGAGATCACCCTCAAAAACCGCAACCTCAAGAAAGAGCAATTCACCATGGATGCCGACTTCGTCCCCTCGGGTGTGGTTCGCATCACCGAATTGCAGGCTCGCGAGCGCTTTGCCTACATCAAGCCCTGAGCCGCGACGGCCCCATCCTGCCCTGCCAGCCCAGCTGCGCGCCTCCCACCCCTAGCCGCATTCGTGCGGCTTTTTTCCTGGCGAGCTGGCCTTGGGATTTCTAGAGCGCGCTCTCTAAAGGGCGCGCCAAGCATTGATAGCCTGTGACCTAGGGTTTACCATGACGACATCCTTCATCCATTCACAGGAGTTCACCATGCAAGACCAACTGAAACAAATCAAGCCCCAAGTCGAAGAGAGCATCAGCCAAGCCATGGAAGTGGCCAACCTGACCCTGGCTCAAGTCGAGCGCGCCGCCCAGCTGGCGGTCGAGCAGACCAAGAACAACCTCGAATTCACCAAAAAGCAGCTCGAGCTGGCTCAAGACCTCAAGGATCCCCAGCAGGCGGTCCAGTTCATCCAGTCGCAACTCGAAGCCTCCACCAAGCATTTCGCCGCAGTGGCCGAGTCCACCTATGAACTCAACCGCAGCTTTTTTGCCGATCTGAGCGAGCGCGCCGAAGGCTACTTCGACCAGAAGCACGCCGAAGTCAACAAGCTGATCACCGACAACCTCAAGAAAGCCCCCCAGGGTTCTGACGTTGCCGTGGCTGCCATCAAGGAAGCCGTCGCCGTGGGCAACAAGGCCGTGGCCGAAGCCCGCAAAGCGGCCAAGCAGTCCGTCGAAGCCGCCGAGCAGACGCTGGCCCAACTCAAGTCGGTCACCAAGACCGCCACCGGCCGCAAGTCCAAGTGATGCGCCAACACCAGCCCGGTTGATCCCACAGGATCTACCGGCTTGGGGCTCATGAAAAAGGCACCTCCTCATCGGGGTGCCTTTTTTCATGGGTGAAGCCCTCACGGGCTCAAGTCTGGATCAGTCGATTTTTGCACCTGATGCCTTGACCACCTCTGCCCATTTCTTGTGCTCGGACTCAATCAAGGCGCTGAACTGGGCAGGGGTCATGCCGCTGGGAATCGCACCTTGTGCCAGCAGTTTTTCCTTGATGGCGGGTGTCCCCAAAGACTTGGCCACTTCCTGCTGGATGCGATTGACGATGTCCATGGGCGTGCCTGCGGGTGCCAGCAGGCCAAACCAACTGCTGGCCTCAAAGCCCTTGAGGCCAGCGGCCTCCTCGATGGTGGGTAGATCGGGCACCGCCCCCGAGCGTTGCAAGCTGGTGACGGCCAAGCCCTTGAGCTTGCCCGCCTTGATGAGCTGCAAGGCCGAGGGCAGGTTGTCGAACATCACATGCATGTTGCCGGCGGTGAGGTCCAGCAAGGCGGGGCCAGAACCCCGATAGGGGATGTGGGCCATGAAGATGCCAGTCTTGCTCTTGAACAACTCGCCTGACAAATGAATGGAGGTGCCATTGCCACTGGAGGCCATGTTGAGCTTGCCTGGATTGACCTTGGCATAGCGGATGAAGTCCTCGACGGTGTTGATGCGTTGGCTGGCCGCGAGGTCGGCATTGATGACCATCACATTGGGCACGCTGGCCACCAGGGTGATGGGCACGAAATCCTTGAAGGGGTCGTAGGGGAGCTTGGGATAGAGCGCGCGGTTGATGCCATGGGTGCCCACCGTGCCCATGAGCAAGGTGTAGCCATCCCCAGGGGATTTGGCGACTTGTTCAGCGCCGATGTTGCCGCCCGCACCCCCTTTGTTCTCAATCACAAATTGCTGGCCGAAGGCTTTGGCCAATTCGGGCGCAATGGCGCGCGCCAGGATGTCGGTGGTGCCGCCCGGCGTAAAAGGGACGACGATCTTGACCGGCTTGCTGGGCCAAGCGCCCTGCGCCATCACGGTGCTGGAACAGGCCATGGCCAGGCTGGCCAGGACCAGCAAGCTGGCTCTGCGGGTGGGGAGGGAAATCTTCATGGGGGTCTCCTTGGATGGAAGGTGTGCATCATGCCATTGACTGGCATTGAACGGCTCAGATTGGATGGGCGGTGGCGCTGATCATGTCGACCACCCGCGGTTTTTGCACTTTGCCCAGGGCACTTTTGGGCAGGGCTTGCACAAACACCACGCGGCGGGGCAATTTGAAGCGGGCGATGCGGCCTTGCAGGTGTTGCAAGATGCCCGGCTCTGACAAAGCCGCACCCGCAGCATGGGCGTCTCTAACGATCACGGCAACTGGCACTTCGCCCCAGCGTTCATCGGGCAAGCCCACTACCGTGCACTCGGCCACGCCAGGCCAATCGATGAGCAGGTTCTCGATCTCGGCGGGATAAATGTTTTCCCCGCCGGAGATGATCATGTCTTTGCTGCGTCCCACGATGGTGAGGCAACCGCTGGCTGCACGCTGCCCCAGGTCACCCGTGTGAAACCAGCCGTTGGTGAGGCCCAGCCCCAGCTCGCCTTGCTGCGACCAATACCCGCGCATGAGGTTGGTGGCGCGCACGCAGACTTCGCCGGTGCGCTCGAGTTGATCAGGCGGGATGACCTGGCCTTGTTCGTCCACCAGCTTGATCTCGGCCTCGGGATGCGGCCAGCCAGTCGCCCCGGCATGGGCCACGGCCTGATCCAGCGCCAGCACCACCGACACCGGCCCGGTCTCGGTGCTGCCATAGACCTGACCCACGGGCACCCCCCGGCGATGAAAGGCCTCGAGGTAAGACAAGGGCAGGGTGGACGAACCGGTCATGATGCCGCGCAGGCAGGACACATCGCTGGCCATCCAGTCCGGATGCTCGAACACCGCACGCAGGGTGGCGGGCACCAGCAACGACAAGGTCGGTCGGCTGGTGGTCAATTCCTGCAGCCAGGCTGCTGCATCGAACCTGGGGTGCAGCACCACCTGCGCCCCCGCGAGCAAGGCGGGCAGGGTCTGGATGCACAGGCCCCCCACATGGAATAGCGGCAGGACCGAGAGCACGATGTCTTCGGGGCCAAAGCCATGCGCCCAATCGCTGGCCTTGGCGTTGCTGAGCACGGCGGCTTGCGTGTGGACCGCCCCTTTGGCCTGGCCAGTGGTGCCCGAGGTGTAGACCAGCAAGACGGGGGCATGGGCACTGACCTCGGGCAGCGGCAAGCCGCGCGGCGACGAGGTGGCGATGAGCGCATCCTGCCCGGCCAGGATCAAGCCCTCGCGCACCAGGGCGCTGGCCTGCGTGGCGTGTGCGGGATCGTGGATCAACAGGGCGGGCTGGGCATCGTCCACCACGCGCTGCAGCTCGGGCACAGCCAAGCGGTAGTTCAGCGGCATGAACATCGCCCCCAGCCGGGCACAGGCCACCAGGGTCACCAATTGCAATTCGTGGTTGAGTCCCAGCCAGGCCACGCGGTCCCCCGGCTGGATGCCAAAGCTGGCCTGCAAATGGGCGGTCACCCGTTCCACGCGCCGCCACAATTTGGCGAAGTCGCACACCTGTGGGGTGGGTTCCTGGACGGGATCGGCCCTGAAGGTGATGGCCGTGTGGGTACCTTGTTCAACGGCCAGTTGAGCGAACCGGCGGGCAATGGGGCTGGACTCGCGGCCAGCGCTCACTCGTCCTTCTCCCCGGCTTCGTACAAGGCCTCCCGCCCGATGCGGTCCATGCACAGCTCAGCCGTCCAGGGCAGCATGAGCGAGCCGCAGCGTGCATCGCGGTAGAGCCGCTCCAGCGGCAGGCTTTTGAGCATGGACTGCCCCCCGCAGGTGCGAATGGCCAGGCGAGCCAGGTCCTGAGCGTTTTCCATGATGGTGAACTGCGCTGCGTAGGCGCGCAAGCGCGTCGATTTGGCGGGGTCGACCCGCGCATCCTCAATGGCCCGCAAGAAGAGGTTGCGCGTTTGTTCGAGCTTGATGAACATCTCGGCCACCGCCACTTGCTTGGTGGCGAACTGGCGGCGTTTGACAGGCCCCGTGCCCGCAATCTCGCCGCGCAAATAGGCCACGGTGAAGTCATAGGCCGCCTGGGCAATGCCCATGTAGGTGGGCGACAGCGTCATGAACATGTGTGGCCAGCGGCTCGCAGCCTGAAAGTACAAGCCCTGGGGCATGAGCGCGGCATCATCGGGCACAAACACATCCTTGAAGACGAGGTTGCGCGAGACGGTCGCGCGCATGCCCAACGGATCCCATTCCCCTTCGACGCTCAGGCCTGGCGCAGAGCGGGGGATGGCCAGGTAGAGCGTGTCGCGGCGAGACAAGTCGGCATCGGTCTTTTTCTCGGTGCACAGAACACCGAAGTAATCGGCGGCGTCAGACAGCGAAGCAAAAATCTTTTTGCCGTTGACGCGCCAGCCACCTGGCACCTTGACGGCGGTGGTGCCAAAGGGCATGGCACCTGCCGCCGCAGCCCCGCCCTCAGAGAAGGGCTGGGCATAGATCGCGCCCTCTTTGACCACACGCGCAAAGTGCACGGCCTGATGCGCCCGGTGCAGGGCGCGTTGTTCGGCGCTCATTTCCAGGTCTTCACTGAGCAGGCCGCTCCAGAGGGTGGTGCACACATGCATGTTGAAGGTGAGTGCGGTGGCACCGCAGTAGCGGCCAATTTCAGCCGACACCAGGGCATAGGTGGCGTAATCGGCGCCCAGCCCACCATGGCTTTCGGGCACGCACAAGCCCAGCAGCCCCGCCTGGCGCATGTCTTCGTAGTTCTCGAAGGGGAATTGGGCCTCGCGATCGAGCTGAGCTGCCCTGGGTGCAAAACGCTCTGCACCCAATTGCCGCGCCAGCGCCATGAGATGACGCTGCTTGTCACTCAAGGGGTAGTCGTCACCGCAAATGGGCATGACAGGGCGTGTTGCCACAGGGCTGGCGGTGGGAGGAAGGTCTTTGGCATTCATGGAAAGTGCGTCTCCAAAAAGTCAAACACGGCCTTGGCGAAGGCGCTTGGGTTTTCCAGGTTCATCAGATGGCCAAGACCGGGTAGGCACTGGGATTGGGCCTGGGGAATGAGGCTGGCCATGCGCGACATCACCGCTGGGGGCGCCGCCTGGTCATGCTCGGCGGCCAGGCACAGGGTGGGCACGGCAATGCCGGGCAAAGTGGCGCGCTGGTCAAACTGCACCAGGGCGCGCAAAGCCCGTTCATAGGCGGCGGGGGACACGCTGCTCATGCAGGCTTGCGCCAACGCCAGGCCCGAGCCCTGATAACCCGGCGCGCACAACTGGGGCAGCAGACCGATGGCCATCTCGGACATGGTGCGCCCCGCTTGCAAGGGAGCGAGGCGCTGGGCAATGAACTCGCGTTGAAAGTCGCCATCGGCTTTGCCAAATGCCGGTGAGGTGGCCACCAGCACCAGGGCAGCCAGGTCGCTGGCATGGCGTGCCGCATGCTGCAAGGCCACCATGCCGCCCATGGAGTGCCCCACCAGGGCGATGCGGCCACGGTCCTTGACGAGTTGGTGCAAGGCCTCGCTCAAGCCATCGAAGTCCATGGGATCGATGGCGGGGCTGTGACCATAGCCGGGCATGTCCCAGGCCAGGCTCGCCCAACCCCGCTGTTGACCCAGGCGCATGACCGGCTCCCAGGCCTTGGCCCGGCCACCAATGCCGTGCAGCATGACCACCAAGGGGCGGGAGGCTGCGCCAGCTGGCGTGGCAATGAAGTGGGGGGTGCTGGTCATGGTCATTCAGGCCGTCAGATCAGTCCATTGGACCTGACCTTGAACCACCACGGCCTGGCCATCGAGTGACACCGTGCAGCCGCGCATGGGCAAATCGAAGTGCCCCTGGGTGAAGCGTTTGGCCACCTCGTTGGCCCCGGTGGAATAGAGGAAGTTGCCTGCAAAAGCCCTGAGCTCGGTGCCATTGCAATCGCGCTTGTCGTAAAACGCCAGGGCATCCCAGCGCGCGGCACGATTGAGGCCAAAGCCCACATGAGAGGTGGCATAGCAGGCGCGATGGCCTTCAGCGTCCTCCCAGCTTTGCCAGTAGCTGCGCATGAGCTCGGCATCCAGCCCCTGGCCCTCGATGTGCATCACATGATCGTTCTCGATGTGCAGCACCACCCGGTCGCGCAGATAAGTTTTGAAGGTCAGGTTGACATCACCCTCAGCCAGCACCAGCGTGCCATTCACACTGCCCGGAGGTGGGAAGGCCAAAGCCAGACCTGCCGGCCAATGCGACACCATGCCGGGCTTGTTGGCAAAGCCCCAGACCCCACCCACCACCGCACGTAGCCCCTGGCTTTCCATCGCAATGCGCACATCGGTGCCGGCCTGCGACTGCACGCGCATGAGCTGGGTGGCCTTGAGTCGCTTCATGGCTGACTTCACCACCGACTCCAGCTCGGGCGTGGGGAGGGTGCGTTCCAGGATTTCGGGGTGCTCGTTGGACACCATGAAGAGGCGAGGGCGTTGGCCGTGCGAGCCCTGAAGGATGGTGGGCAGCTCGGGGGCATGGAGCAAGCCCTCGACAGTGCAGTCAATCACCAGGTCCACCTGGGACAGGGCACTCACCACGGCGGACAGCCCGCCAATGGCATCGCTCGCGCCAGTCGAGCGCACGGGTGCGGGGGCAGTCAGGGCGGGCGTGGTGAGTTGGAGTTCAAACACCTTGGCACCGAGTTGCTCCAGCGCCAGGCGGGCCAAGTCCACATTCACCCGGCGGGACTGGGTTTCACACAGCACGGCCACCACGTCACCGGGCTTGACCTGACATTGGGCAAAGGCCTGGACAAAGGCCTTCACCCACTTGTGTTCAATGCGTTCGACCAGCATGCCCATCTCCTGTTGTGAATTCAGTTTATATGAATTTTCATTTAAATTCATCCATAATGACCCGCATCACAAGCCCCAACGGTTGCGCCCAACGCCATGTCCAAGCCGGGATTCGTCGACGGATATTTGTCTTACCTGCTGGCCAGGGCGAGCCAGCGCATGTCCAGCGAATTTCACCGCGTGGTCGAGTCCCAGGGTTTGAGCCTCATGGAGTGGCGGGTCATGGCCAGCCTCTCGGGCAAAGACACGCTCAGCATCAATGCACTGTCTGACATCGTCCTGGCCAAGCAGCCCACGGTGACCAAGCTCATTGGCCGCATGCAGGAGGCGGGTTGGGTGCGACGGGTGGACGGCACCCATGACCGCCGCCTGTCGATGGTGAGCCTCACGCCCAAGGGGGTGCGCAAGGTCACCCCCTTGCTGACCTTGGCTCAAGAGCACGAGGCCCAGGTGCTCGCGGGTCTGGGACCCCAGGACATCGAGCGGCTCAAGCAGACCCTGGCGCATCTGATTGGTGAACCAGCCCCGGATGAACCGTGAGCGCCCATCAGGGTAATTCAGGGGATGGGGGTCAGGGATAAGCCCCTACATTCATTACCGATCGACAGAAATACGTCTGTTGTTTTGTATCGCATCGTCACTCAGGAGGACACCCATGAAATTGCGTTTGATCGCTGCCACGCTGGCTTTGGCTGCATCCGGTATGTCACAAGCGGCCACCACCTTCACTGTCTCGAGCTGGCTACCACCCACCCATACCCTGAGCATGGCGCAGGCCGAATGGTGCAAGCGCCTGGAGGCCGAGAGCAAGGGCAGCATGAACTGCAACATCTTGCCCAAAGGTGTGACTGCCGCACCCGGTACCTTTGATGCCGTGCGCGATGGCCTGGCCGACATCTCCTACACGGTGGACGGCTACACGCCGGGTCGCTTTGTCTTCACGCAGGTGGCCGAGTTCCCCTTCCTGGGCGACAGTGCACTGGCCACCTCTGTGGCTTACCAGCGCATGTACAGCAAGTACTTTGCTCCCCTGGGCGAGCACCGGGGCGTCCATGTGCTGGCGGTCTTCACCCACGGCCCTGGCATCATTTTCAACAGCAAAAAGCCGGTGCTCTCGGCTGACGATGCGGCCAGCCTCAAGTGGCGCATTGGTGGCGGCAACATCAACGAATTGACCAAGTCGCTGGGCTGGAACACCTCGCTCAAGCCTGCACCGGCTTCCTATGAACTCTTGTCCACCGGCGTGATGGACGGCACCCTGTTCCCCGACGAATCGGTGGAATCCTTCAAGCTCACCATGATCAAGCACGCCACCACCTTCCCCGGTGGCCTCTACAACACCAGCTTTGTGTTCATGATGAACCCCGATAAGTACAAAGCCCTCAATGCCCAGGACAAAGCCGTGGTCGACAAGATCTCCGGCGAAGTGGCCGCGCGCATTTTTGGTGAAGGCTGGGACAAGGTGGATGCCCAGTCTCGCAACGGTGCTCAGAAAGCCCAGGGCGTGCAGCGCGTGGTGGCACCCGCTGCCTTCGTGCAGGTCATCAGGGACAAGCAAGCGGCCCTGGAAGCCAACTGGGCCAAGCAAGTCGAAGCCAAGGGCCTGAAGGATCCCGCCAAGGTTTTGTCCGAGTTCCGCGCGGAAATCGCCAAGGTCAAGTGAGGCCTGCCTAGGCCTGATTCCCCTTCCACGCCGGGCTATCCACCCGGCGTGTTGTTTCACATGCCCCTGTTGACCTCATGCTGAACGTTCTGGATCGATTGCTCAAATGGTGTTGTGGCTTGGTCGCGGCCTTGGCATTGTTTTCTCTCATGTGTGTGACCGTGGTTGATGTGACCGGCCGCAAATTCGATCGCCCCCTGGCGGGTGGCCTCGAACTCACTGAAATCCTCATGGTGATGGTGATTTTTTCGGTCCTCCCGCTGGTGTCCTGGCGGGGTGAACATGTGGTGTTTGACACCCTGGACGCCTACACCTCGGACACCGTCAAGCGCTGGCAGAGGCGGCTGGTGCACTTGCTCAGCGCGGCCACCTTCTTGCTCACCGCCCACATCATGATGATTCGCGCCAGCCGCTTTGCCGACTACGGCGATGTCACCGAGCATTTCCGCGTGCCCATTGCCCCGGTGGCCCAGTTCATGGCGGCGAGCCTGGCTTTGGCTGCGGTGATCCACCTCATCCTCGCGCTGTTCAGACCCGATGGTCCATCCCATGCCATGGTGGAGCACCAGGAGGCCCAACATGATTGAGTCTGCCATCGCGTTCGCTGCGGTCTTCCTCCTGGCCTTGATGCGCATTCCCCTGGCCTTGGCCATGGGTTTCACCGGCTTTGCCGGTCTGGCCTTGATGCGCGGCATCAACCCTGCCATTGCCAGCACCAGTCAGGTCATTTTTGAAACTGGATTTCATTACGTGTTATCGGTCGTGCCCCTGTTTGTGCTCATGGGCAACTTCGTTTCCCGCGCGGGCATGGCCACGGAGCTGTTCCGTGCTGCCAATTCCTTCGTCGGTCATCGCAAGGGCGGGCTGGCCATGGCCACCATCATTGCCTCAGGCGGCTTTGGTGCCATTTGCGGCTCGGCGCTGGCCACGGCAGCCACCATGACCCGGGTGGCTCACCCCGAGATGACGCGTCACCGTTACAAGGAAAGTCTCTCCACCGGTGCCATCGCATCTGGCGGCACCCTGGGCATTCTGATTCCGCCCTCCACGGTGATGGTGATCTACGGCATCATCACCGAGACCGACATTGGCAAATTGTTCATTGCGGGCATCCTGCCGGGCATTGTGGCCATCGCTTGCCTGTGCATGGCCGTGGTGTACGTGACCTGGCGAGATCCGGATGCCGGCCCACCTGCCGAGCCGTCAACCTGGTCCGAGCGCCTCCAAGCCCTCAGGGGCGTGTGGGGCGTGCTGGTGCTCTTCCTGGTGGTGATTGGCGGCATTTACGGTGGCTTTTTCACAGCCACCGAAGGCGCTGGGGTCGGGGCCATGGGGGCTTTCCTCTTTGCCTTGCTGCGCGGCACGCTCACCTGGCGGTCCCTCTTTGACATCCTTGCCGAGAGCGCGCGAACCACTGCCATGCTCTTTGCCATCCTCATTGGCGCGATGATCTTCAGCAGTTTTGTGAACTTCACCACCATGCCGGGTGACCTCAAGGAATTCGTCATCCAGTTCAGCCCCCACCCCATCATGGTGGTGGCCATGATGATGGTCATTTACCTGGCTTTGGGGTTGATCATGGAAGAACTCTCCATGGTCTTGCTCACCATCCCGGTCTTTTTCCCAGTCATCATGGGCTTGGGTTTTGACCCGGTCTGGTTTGGCATCCTCATCGTCACCATCGTCGAGATCGGCATGATTTCACCGCCCGTGGGCATGAGTCTTTTCGTGGTGAGTTCGCTGTTGCCGCAGGTCAAGCTCTCGACCATCTTCAAAGGGGTCTGGCCCTTTGTCATGGCCGATGTGGTTCGCCTGTGCATCCTCATGGCCTTCCCGGCCATCACGCTGATCTTGCCCAGCCTCATGGACTGAGCCAGGCCGCGCTGGCGATCATGCCTCTCAAATGATGGGGGCTGGCTCAGCGTTCGTCGAAGCTCACCACCACGCGGGGCGTGAGCGCCCTGGCCTGGCAGGTCAGCACATAGCCTTTGGCGACCTCGTCATCCTGCAAGGTGAAGTTGCGCTCCATGCTCACTTGCCCTTCGAGCAACTTGCCCCGGCAGGTGCAACACACGCCGCCCTTGCACGAATAGGGGAGGTCCAGGCCGGCTTGCAAGGCCGCATCAAGTACCGAGCTCGTGGCCGGCAAGCCCAGGTCGTGGGCTTTGCCATCCACGATGATGCGCAAGGCCACCTGATCGCTGGGGACGGCACCCGTTGACGCGTCCGTGGCTGCCGATGCAGCCTGCGCGCCAGCTGGCCGTGCCGCTGTGGCAAACCGCTCGGTGTGCAGGTGTTGCTCGGGCACGCCCAAGGCCTTGAGCGCGGCCTCGGTGGATTCGATCATGCCTTCTGGGCCACAAATGAACACCTCGTCCATGCTGGCCACGGGCAACAAGGCCTGCACAATGGCTTTGACCTTGTCGCCATCGATGCGGCCTTGCAGCAAATCCACTTCCTGAGCCTGACGGGAGAGCACGTGGATCATGGTGAAGCGATCGGCAAAACGGTCTTTGAGGTCTTGCAGGGCTTCGTTGTACATGACGGTGTTCATGCGCTGGTTGCCCAGCACCAGCGTGAACTTGGTCTGGGGTTGGTCTTCCAGCGTGGTGGCAATGATGGACAGGATGGGCGTGATGCCCGAGCCTGCAGCAAAGCCCACCCGGTGCACCGCACGGGGGCGATGCACGGTGAAGCGCCCCTCGGGTGGCATGACTTGCAGGTGATCGCCCGCCTTGAGGTGCTGGGCGGCCCAGTTCGAGAACAACCCACCGGCCACGGGGCGAATGCCGATTTCCAGTTCGCCCTCGCGAAGGTAGCGCCCATGCGAGCTGCTGATGGAGTAGTTGCGCCTGACCTCCTGGTCATGAAGCCGGGTGCGCAGCGTCAGGAATTGCCCTGGCTTGAAATCGAATCGCTCGCGCAACTCAGACGGCACAGCCAAGGTCACGGCCACGGCACCCGCCGCCTCGGGGCTGATGCGCTTGACCAGCAATTCATGGAACTTGGGGGTGCTCATGGCAGTGGGCTTTCATCAAATGGCTTTGAAGTGATCAAAGGGTTCCCGGCAATCCAGGCAGCGGTGCAGGGATTTGCAGGCAGTGGAGCCAAAGGCCGAGGTCTCGACGGTGTGCACGGAGCCGCAACGCGGGCAGGGCACGGCCACGCTGGCGGTGGCCTCGCGCACAAAGCGCAACACGGCCTCGCGGCCAAGGCCAGGCTGGGGATGTTGGCAACGCTCGGGCGGGGCAATGCCATAGGCGCGCAACTTCTCGCGTGCTGCATCCGTCATCCAGTCGGTGGTCCAGGCGGGCGAGAGGCTCACCACCACCTCGCAGGGCACCCCCTGTGCGCGCAGGACGGCTTGCACATCATCCTGCATCTGCCCCATGGCGGGGCAACCGCTGTAGGTGGGCGTGATCACAACCCGGATGGCCTCAGGCAAGACCTGGACCTCGCGAACAATGCCCATCTCGCGCAAATTCACCACCGGGATTTCCGGGTCGCACACGGCTTCCAGCCACGACCACACCGTGGCTTCATCGGGCAAGGTGCTGAGGGCGGTATTCACGGGGGGAGGGGATGGGTCAGGGTGGGGCGCTTGTCGGCGTCACCATGTGGCGCCGGGGTGGGCGCGGGCCAGGGACTGCATGTCAGCGAGCAAATAACTCAGGTGTTCGGAGTGCACACAGGACTTGCCCTGGCTCACATGGCCGATGGCACTGGGGCGCTGGAGGGTGGACTCGAGCAAGGCGTCATCGACCAGCTGGTCCCAGTCGCTTTGCCAGTCGGCCGCCACACAGGGGATGAGGCCACTGGCCAAGGCGGCTTGCTCGTCGGCGCTGGCCGTCCAGAACTCCTGGGTGAAGGGCATGAGGTGGTCCAGGGCGGCTTGCATGCGCGCGTGAGAGATCTCGGTGCCGTCACCCAGTCGCACCAACCAGCCCCTGGCGTGACGCAAGTGGTAGCGCAGCTCCTTGACGGATTTGGCTGCAATCGCGGCCAGATCGGCATCCTGGCTGTTGCACAGGCTGTCCCAGCGCAGCAGGCTAAAGGCGCTGTAGAGGAAGTGGCGAACCAGCGTGGTGGCGTAGTCGCGCTCGCTCAGGGCGTGACCCACCTGAGGCCCGGCATGGGGCAACTCCAGGAGGGTGTGATTGCGAAATTCATGGACATCGCGAAAGTAAGCCAGGCTGTCTTCGGTGGTGCCTTGACCCATGCGCTGGGCCACGAGTTGATAGAGCAGCCTGGCCTGGCCAATCAGGTCCAGGCTGATGTTGGCCATGGCGATGTCCTCTTCGATCACCGGACCATGACCACACCATTCGGCATTGCGCTGACCCAGGACCAGGGCATCGTCGGCCAGGTGCAGCAAATAGTTGAGCGAGGCATCCATCACATGTGTCCGACTTCGTCAGGGATCTCGTAAAAGGTGGGGTGGCGATAAATCTTGTCGGCTGAGGGCTCGAACATCTCGCCTTTGTCATCGGGGGAATTGGCCACGATGGCCTTGGAGGGCACAACCCAGATGCTCACGCCTTCTTGCCGTCGGGTGTAGATGTCTCTGGCCATTTGCAGCGCATGCTCAGCGTCGCTCGCATGCAGGCTGCCGCAATGCTTGTGCTCCAGGCCTTGCTTGCTGCGGACAAACACTTCCCACAGCGGCCAGTCTTTGAGGGGGGGCTTGGCGCTCATGCGGCCTCCTGTTGCAGTTTGCGTTCTTGTTTCTGGGCATAGGCCAGGGCGGCATCGCGCACCCATTGCCCCTGGGCATGGGCCTTGACCCGCGTGGCCAGGCGCTCGCGATTGCAAGGACCATGGCCATTGACGGTTTGCCAGAACTCGTCCCAGTCGATGTCGCCAAAGTCGTAGTGGCCGCGCGCCTCGTTCCACTTCAAATGAGGGTCAGGCAGGCTCACCCCCAGCACCTTGGCTTGGGGCACGGTGGCATCGACGAATTTCTGACGCAACTCATCGTTGCTGATGCGCTTGATGCCCCAGCGCATGCTTTGCTCGCTGTGGGCGCTGTCGGTGTCGGGTGGTCCAAACATGGCCAGGCATTTCCACCACCAGCGGTTGACCGCGTCTTGCACCATGTCGCGCTGGGACTGGGTGCCTTGCATCATGGCCAGCAAGGACTCATAGCCCTGGCGCTGGTGAAAGCTCTCCTCCTTGCACACGCGGATCATGGCGCGCGCATACGGGCCATAGCTGCAGCGACACAGGGGGATCTGGTTCATGATGGCCGCACCATCGACCAGCCAACCGATCACCCCCACATCCGCCCAACTGAGGGTGGGGTAGTTGAAGATGGAGCTGTACTTGGCCTTGCCCGAGTGCAGGGCGTCGAGCATGTCGGAGCGGGCTGTGCCCAGGGTTTCAGCAGCCGAGTAGAGGTACTGGCCGTGCCCCGCTTCGTCTTGCACTTTGGCAATCAGGATGGCCTTGCGCTTGAGGCTGGGGGCTCGGCTGATCCAGTTGCCCTCGGGCAGCATGCCCACGATTTCGCTGTGGGCGTGCTGGCTGATTTGACGCACCAGGGTTTTGCGATAGGCCTCGGGCATCCAGTCCTGGGGCTCGATGCGGCCATCGGCGGCGATGCGGTCCTCGAAAGCCTGGATCTGCTGGGGCGACTCTTTGGGATGAATGGGCTTGACGCTGCGGCCTTCATCAGGAATGGAAAGGGCTTGGGTGTACACGCTGGTTGCTCCTGTGAATCACTTGAGGGCAGGGCGGTGGTCATAGACCCGACGCGCCTTGCCAACCTGGGTGCGGGCAATGCCATCGGGCGGCAAGACCGTGACCTGGGTGCTGATGCCAATGAAGGTCTTGATGCGATGGGCCAGGTCTTTGCCCAGCGCCGCCACATCCTGAGCCGGGAGGCCAGCGGCATGGCGTTGCAATTCGCACTTGATCTCCACATCATCGAGGTGGTTGTTGCGATGGATGTGGATTTCGTAAATGCCGGCGAGTTGGGGATTGGCCAGCAAGATGGCTTCCACCTGCGAGGGGAACACGTTCACCCCACGGATGATGAGCATGTCATCGCTGCGCCCGGTGATCTTGGCAAAGCGCCGAAATGACCGCGAGGTGGGCGGCAGCAAGCGGGTGAGGTCTCGGGTGCGGTAGCGGATCACCGGCATGGCCTCTTTGGTGAGCGAGGTGAACACGAGTTCACCCTCTTGGCCATCGGGCAGGACTTCGCCGCTTTCGGGGTCAATGATCTCGGGGTAGAAATGGTCCTCCCAGATCACCGGACCGTCCTTGGACTCAATGCACTCATTGGCCACGCCAGGCCCCATCACTTCGGACAGACCATAAATGTCCACCGCATCCAGCCCCAGCTTGCGCTCGATTTCGGCGCGCATGCCTTCGCCCCAGGGCTCGGCACCAAAGATGCCGACCTGCAAGGAGATCTGATCGGGCGCAATGCCCTGACGTTCGAATTCCTCGGCCAGCACCAGGGCGTACGAAGGGGTGACCATGATGAGGTCGGGGCGAAAGTCGGTGATGAGCTGCACCTGTTTCTCGGTTTGCCCACCCGACATGGGGATCACGGTGCAACCCAGGCGCTCGGCGCCATAGTGCGCCCCCAGGCCGCCGGTGAAGAGGCCATAGCCATAGGCCACATGGATGATGTCGCCCGCCCGCCCGCCCGAGGCGCGAATGGAGCGCGCCACCAGGTCAGCCCAGTGGTCGATGTCCCGCTGGGTGTAGCCCACCACCGTGGGTTTGCCCGTGGTGCCCGAGGAGGCATGGATGCGCACCACTTGCTCGCGCGGCACGGCAAAGAGGCCAAAGGGGTAGTTCTCGCGCAAGTCGGCTTTGGTGGTGAAGGGGAACTTGGCCAGGTCGGCCAGGGTGTGGAGGTCGTCGGGGTGCACGCCGGCCTGCTCGAACTTGCGCCGGTAGTGCGGCACTTGCGCATAGGTGCGCTGCAAGGTGTCTTTGAGCCGCTGCAATTGCAGCGCGGCAATCTCGTCGCGGCTGGCGGTCTCGATGGGGTCGAGCTCGCCGGGGCGGGGTTGCTTCACAGGCATGTCAGGGTCTCCTTGAGGGATTCAGGATGCGGCGGCCAAACCCGAGAGCACATCGCCCTTGATGCGATGGCTTTTGCCGCGAAAGAGGGCCACCATTTGCCCCCCGCGCACGCGCACGGTGATGTCGTAGACGCCGGTGCGTCCGCTGGAAGAGCGCTCTTGGGCGTGGGCTTCGAGCACATCACCTTCAAACGCCGGGGCCAGAAAATCAATGTTGCAAGCCGAGGCCACCGCATTGACGTTGTAGCTGTTGCAGGCATAGGCAAAAGCGCTGTCGGCCAGGGTGAAGATCAGGCCGCCATGGCACATGTGGTGGCCATTGGTCATGTCTTTGCGCACCGTCATGGTCATGAGGGCTTCGCCGGGGGCGATGTGTTCAAGCTGCATGCCCAAGGCATGGGTGGCGGCATCGCGTGCCCACATGGCCTCGCCCACAGCGCGAGCCAGGGCCAAAGGGTCTGTCGGAGCGGCAACGGTGGGGGTTGGGGTGTTCAATTTGATACAAATTCCCTTGAGATCGGCGGATTATGCGTATCAAACCAAACCCTCGCACCTGGGTAAACCCTAGGCGCTGCTGCGGCTGGGGGCAAATCGCTTTTTGAGCAAGGCACCCGATTTGGGGGTGCTGCCGTCTGAGAGCTGGAACACCTCGTCCAGGTGTTTTTCAGACAGGCGCAAAACGGTGGCGTAGATCGATTGGCACAAGGACCGCGCGCTGTGGCCTGGCCAATCGGGGGGCAGCAACTCCTGGGGCAACTCGGGGTCGCGCAGCAAAAGGCGGCGGTAGTCGTGGATGAGCAAGATGCGCAGCTCCAGCGCCAGGTCGCCACTGAGCGACTCCACGCCCACGCTCAGGATCTCTTCCAGGATGGGACGGTAGGTCGCTTCAAACTGGCGGTAGCGCCCGGCGAGGTCGCGCAAATCCCAGGCCTTGGCCACCACGTCGCGATCGGACAGGGTGTTGGGGGTGTCGAGTTGCTGGGTTTGCAAGGGCAGCAAGGCCTGCAGGTGTGCCCCCAAGCCCTCGTTGACCAGGCCTTGAATCACCGCCTTGAGGTCAGCGCTGGGGTGCACAAACTTGCCTTGCCCCAGATCGCCAAAACCTTGCCAGAACAGCGCGCGCTTGAGGGGCTCTCTGGCTTTGAGCGGCAAATCGCCCACCAGCAGCAACAAGCGCCATTGATGGTCCCAACTCGGCGGGCTGGTGGCATAGATGTGCTCGCTGGCTTGCAAAAACAGGGCTTGCCCAGCGGGGGTGAGGTGGTAGTCGGTGCGCCGCCCTTGAGCCTGTGTGCTCAGCCACTCCTCCTTGAGCAGGCGAAACACGGTGGTGCGAACCAGGCGTTCATTGAGGCCCAGTGGCGCGAGCATGCGAATGAGGCTGCCCAGCCAGATGTGACCGCCTCGCGGCAGCACCACATCGCCAAACACCGAGGTGATGAGCGAGCCCGACTGCATGCGCACCAGGCCGCGGAAATCGTTGAGCCGTTGCCCCAGCACGGGGAAAGCGGAATCACCCATGGGGCTCAATAGGCCTCCACCTTGTCCACCACCAGTGAATAGCCCGAGACGCCCCAGTCGGTGTTGCTGCGCTGGATTTGCAGCGTGCCATAGACCCACAGCGGCAACATCATCTTGACGCCATCGAGGTAGCGCGGTGCTTTGGCATGAATGATTTGATTGGCGGGCGGGGGCGGGGTGTGGATGCAGGCACCGAAATACGGGACCATCAGGAATTCCTTGACCTTCTCGCCCTTGCGCTCCAGGGGGATGGCAAAGCCCGAGATGCGCACCTTTTGGCCTTGCAGGCTGTCATTGGTGGGGGCAGCATCCCACACCTCGCGCATTTTCTTGAGCATGGCATCCGCCTGCGGATCGGAGTCTTGCAGCTTGGAGAGGTCAAAGCCTTTGAACTCCTTGGTGGGGTCCCAACCCTTGGGCACCAGGGTCTGCCACTTGATCTCGGTCCAATTCTGCGCCCAGGCATTGGCGCTGCCCAGCAAGACCGCCATTCCCAGGCAACCCGCAATCCATAACTTTCGCATTTCTCAACTCCTTGGCATGAGGCCATCGGCCAATGACATTGTCCATGCCCTCAAGCCGGGCAACACACTGAAGACCAACCCGGTGAGCAGGACCATGCCCATGAGTTGCCATTCGCCCTGCGACGGCCAGTCCATGTGCAAGCGAATGCCCATCTCGGCCAAGGCCCAGGGGCTGAGCAGCCACAGCGCCACTTGCATGAGCACCAGCCCGACCCCAAGACCCAGCAGGGTGACCCAGACGCCTTCGAGCATCACCAGCCCCATGAGGCTCAAGGGCGTGGCACCCAAGGCGCGCAGCACAGCCAGCTCGCGCCGGCGTTCATTCAATCCGGCCAGCAAGGTGGCCATGAGACCCGCCAGACCCACGGCGGTCACCACCCAGGCCATGGCTTGCAAGCTGCGCTCGAACTGGGCGAGCATGTCCCAGAGTTCGTCCAGGGCGACACCGGGCATCACCGCTTGCAGGGCTTCGCCGGGTCGCTCATTGATCTGGCGTTGCAGCTTGAAGACGTCAGCGCGGCGATGCAGCCCGACCAAGACCGCATTGAGTTCCTTGGGCTGCAAATTGAATTTGCGCACATGCTCCAGCGGGATGTGCATACCGGGCAAAGGCGCGCCACCCATCCAGTCCAGGTGCATGGCGGTGATGGAGGCCAGGCTCACCAACACCGTTCTGTCCAGCGGCGTGCCAGTGGGCGCCAGGATGCCCACCACCGTCATGGGCTTGTCATCGTGTGCCACGCCATGCGTCTCATCCAGTCCATGCGTGAGCGAGATGGCCTGACCCAGCTGCAAGCGCAATCGGCGTGCGACCTCATGCCCCAGCACCGCCTCGAATGGGGCAGCAAAGGCGCGGCCTTGTGCCAGGGCAATCGGCTGCTGATCGCCATGCCGCACATGCTCGATGTAGCTGGGGCTGGTGCCCACCACAGGAAAGCCACGCAAGCTGTCGCCCAGCAGCAAGGGCACGGTCCAGGCCACAGCCGGGTGCTGGCTCAGGCTCTCATGCGCTTGCCAGGACATGGCATGGGGGACGCTGCCCACATGAAAGACCGATTGCAGCACCAGCGCCACCGCACCGCTTCTGGGGCCAACCACCAGGTCCACCCCCGAGACCGATTCCATGAAACTCAGGCGCGTGTCGTGCCGAACGCGCTCCATGAGCAGCAGCAGGCACGACGCCAGGGCAATGGCCAGCACCGTCACGCTGAGCGTGAAGCGGCGCGCCCAGGCGCTTTGAAAGGCCAAACCCAGCACCCTCATGCCTGCTCCTGCAAGGCCAGCGACCCTTGCAACTCGGGCAAGGACACACGGCGGTCGAAATGGCGGCTGAGGCGCTCGTCATGGCTCACAAAAAGCAGGGTGCTGCCCCTTGCCTGGCACGCCTGGTCCAGGACTTGAACAAAGCGGTCCTGATGCTGGGCATCGAGGGCAGAGGTGGGTTCATCGGCAATGATGAGATCGGGCTGCCCCAAGAGCGCACGCGCCGCAGCCACACGTTGTTGTTGTCCCACCGAGAGTTGGCCGGCCTGGCGTTGCCATTCGGCCTGAGTGATGCCCAAGTCCTTGAGCAACTGCTCGGCGTCTTGCCTGGCCGAGTTCAGGCGAGCGCGGCGCAGCGGGGACCATTGCACCGCGAGCAAGACGTTGTCCAGGGCGCTGAGCCAGGGCAGCAAATTGAACTGCTGAAAAATGAAGCCCATGTGCTCGCCTCGAAATCGGTCCCGAGCGCTGGGGGTCATCGCGGCCAGATCCTGACCCTGCCAGCGAATGTGGCCCTGTTGAGGCGTGAGCACGCCCCCAATCAGGCTCAGCAAGGTGCTCTTGCCCGAGCCGCTGGGGCCATGCAAAAAGACCCGCTCTCCCGCCGCAAGCGCCAGGGCGGGGATGTGCAGCGTCCAACTCGCAGCCCCTGGCCAGCGAAACCGCACATCACGGAGTTCGAGCAAGGTGGATTTCAAGGTTTGTTTCCGGCTTGCCAGACGGGTTGCTTGGGGGTCAGTCGCGATGCGCCTTGACCCTTGGGCAAGACATGGTTGAAGTCCAGCCGCCGCAAGCGTTTGAACTGCTCGAACAACTGGGTCTGGATGCGCTCGAGCGCCATGGGTTGCTGGCAGACCCAGGTGTAGGTGACATCCAGATCGGCATGTCCGGAGCCGCCCCAGTTGGGGGTCTGGGCTTGTGCGGCCTGGGCCTTGCACTGGGCAGCGGCGCTGGGTGTCCACAAGGCATCGGTCTGGCTCAACTGGGTCATGGCCTGCTGCAAGGCTTGACGCTCCTTGTCGCTGCGGGGCGCGCGTTCAAAACCCAGCACCACATCCAGGGGCAGGCTCAGCTCCAGGGTGAGGGTTTGGCCCGACAAAACCAAGCTGGCCTGGCCTTGGCCGTGGGTGTGGGGAGCCGCCCAGACCCAGCCCAATGAACACAAGCTCAGAGCAATCAAGATGGAGCGAATGGCGTGCATGGCAAAGCGGTGGTGAATCACAAGCCCATAAGCTTAGCGGACGACGGCATCGCTGGGACTGGGGCAAGGCCTTGACCCAGACCAGACCAGGGCAAAAAGCACAACGCGCCCCTTGGGGCGCGTTGCGACGAGGGTGCCATCAAGGCATCACTTGCTCTTGAGGAATTCAGCAGATTGCTCTTTGACCACCTTGTTGACCTCGTCGGCATAGGCCGCAATCCAGTCGGATTGGGGGACCCACTTGGTGCCGTCCCACATGTCGATGCGGGTGCGGCCACCACCACCATGGTCTTGTGCGGTCACGGTGACGGGGGCAATCAAGCCATTGGCGTCAAAGTTGCGCAGGCTCTCCAGGCCTTTCTTGATCTTGTCGGCGTTGAGCGGCATGCCCGACTGCTTGATCGCCAGTCGCACGCCCTCGAAGGCGGTGGAGTACATGGCAAGACCGGTGTTGTAGTAGATGTCGTCGAGGTTTTTGCGGTCGCCACTGCCTTTGCCCTTGTCATAGAGCTCGGCGATGATGGATTTCTTCAGCGGGTGGTCGTTGCCGCCCACCACGTTGGTGCCGCGCTTCATGCCCTTGGCTTCATCGGCGCCAATGTTGGCAATGTCGACTTCGTTGAACCAGTTCACGGAAATCAGCTTGTCCATGGGAATGCCATTGCGCTTCATCTCCTTGGCCGCCACCACGTGCATGGCCGACAGGTTCCAGGTGATCACCCAATCGGGGTTGAAGCGGCGGATCTGCGTCCACACGGCAGCCTGGTCACGCCCGGGCATGGGGTTGGGAAAGAGTTGCAGGTTGAAGCCTTCTTTGGCGGCCAGGGTTTTCAGGATGGGGATGGGCTCCTGACCAAAGGCGTAGTCGGGGTAAATGAAAGCGACCTTGACGTCCTTCAAGTTGCCTTTTTGCTGGTTCTTGATGAACTGCACGTTGTTGGCCATCTGGCCCCAGTAGGTCGGGCCAATGGGGAAGACCCACTTGAAGACGTCGCCGTCCACCGCATCGCCACGACCCACAAAGGATTGCAGCAGGATGTTCTTGTCTTCCATCACGCGCGGCAGCACGGCTCGTGACACCGGGGTGGAGAGCGTGTCGAAAATCATCACGCCTTCGCGCTTGAGTTTTTCATAGCACTCGATGCCACGCTGGGGCTCGTTGCCGTGGTCTTGCACCAGCAACTCGATTTTTTGCCCTTCCAGGCCACCGCGCAGATTGAGCAAGGCAGCGTAGTCTTTGGCCGCCTGAACCACTTGAGGGGTCACAAAGGTGTAGGCCTTGCTCAAGTCATAGCAAATGCCGAACTTGACTTGGGCTTGCGCGACTTGCGTGGCCAACCCGAGGGTCAGGCCGGCAAGGGCAAGCAGGTATTTATGGGGTCGCATCAACGTCTCCTTGGTGGTGGTGGAAAGAATGCATCAGCTCAGCCAGCGCTTGCGTCGCCGGTAGTGCTTGATGTCACGGAAATCGCGCCCCTCGGCACCACCCAGGTAGAACTCCTGGATGTCGGGGTTGAGTTTCATGGCCTGGGCGGTGTCGTGCATGACGATGCGCCCGTTTTCAATCAGATAGCCGTGCGAGACCACCTCCAGCGCGGCGATGGCGTTTTGTTCGACCAGCAGCACGGACAGACCCTCTTGCTGGTTGATGCGGCGAACGATGTCGAAAATTTCTGCCACCAGAAACGGTGCCAGACCCAGGCTGGGCTCGTCGAGCATGAGCAAACGGGGCTGGGTCATGAGGGCTCGCCCAATGGCCAGCATTTGTTGCTCGCCGCCGGACAAATAGCCCGACAGCGCGCCCGCCCTTTGCGCCAGGCGCGGGAAATAGCTATAGACCAGGTCCCGGTTGCGAACCATGTCGGCACGGCTGCCTCGCACGGCAGAGGCGGCCACCAGGTTCTCATCGGGGGTGAGGTGTTCAAAGACCCTGCGCCCCTCGAGGACCTGGGCAATGCCCAGCTTCACCCGTTGCTGGGGCGCGAGGTGGTCAATCGCTTGCCCCATGAATTGCACATCGCCACGGGTGACTTCGCCGCGCTCGGCCTTGAGCAAGCCGCTGATGGACTTGAGGAGGGTGCTCTTGCCCGCGCCATTGGCGCCGAGCAAGGCCACCATGGCGCCAGCGGGCACCTGCAAGGAAGCGCCCTTGATGGCCAGGGCCACGCGGTCATAGATGACCTCGATGTTGTTGACATTGAGGGTGAGGGCGGGGGTGGTGCTCGCTTGCATCGTCTGCCTCACTTGCGGTGATAGCCAAACGGCCACAGCATCAGGTAGTTGCGCACATTGGCGTAGAGCTTGCCTAGACCCATGGGCTCGACGATGAGAAAGCCAATGATCAGGGCACCATAAATCACATTCGGGATGTGCGCCAGGGTCTCGTCCCCCAGCGACCAGCCCATCAGGCTGGAAAAGCCTGCAATGAACGCATTGATCTGGCTGGGCATGAGCAGGATGAATGCGGCTCCCAGGTAGCTGCCAATCACACTGCCCAGGCCCCCCACGATCACCATGGCCAGGGCCTGGATGGAGACACGAATGGAAAACTGCTCGGCAGTCACGGCGTGATAGAAGGTGAAGATCAACAAGGCACCGCTCACACCGCCGATGAAAGAGGACGCCGCAAAGGCCACGAGCTTGTAATAAAAGCTCTTGACCCCGATCACGGCGGCGGCAAAGTCTTTCTCTCGCACGGCCACCAGTGCGCGCCCCAGCCCCGTGCGCTTGAGGTTGAGCATGAACGAGGTGACCAGCAAGCACCACACCAGCGCCACGTAGTAGGCGCCTGTGTCCGAGGTGATGGCCTGACCCAAGAGCTTCAGGGGCGGGGCTTGCAAGGTGGCCGACACGCCCCCGCTGATGGCGTCCACGTGCGAGATCACCCAATCCACGATGAATTGCAAAGCCAGGGTGCTCAAGGCCAGGTAGAGGCCTTTGACGCGCAAGGCCGCAAAGGCAAACACCACCCCGATGAGGGTGGACATGCAGCCGCCCAGGATCACCGAGATTTCCCAGGGGATGCCAGCCCGCGCGGCATGCACAGCGGTGTAGGCCCCAATGCCGATCACGGCGGCATAGCCAAAGTGGAACTGACCGGCAAAGCCCAGAATGAGGTTCAGCCCCAGTGCGGCGGCAGTCCACACCAGCCAGGGCACCAGGTAGCTGCTCACGGCCAGTGAGCTGAACAGGAACGGTGCAACGAGCGCCACCAGCAACAGCGCCCAGACCAGGTAGCGGTCGGTGGGCACCGGGAAGAGCTGTCTGTCGTTGGCGTACGTGGTGTGATAGACACCGGCCTGTCGGTAAAACATGGCTAGAGCCTTTCGATGTCATGGCGGCCAAAGAGGCCGTGGGGTCGGATCATGATGGTGACGATGAGCACCACCGCGGTGACGAGTTCGCGCGTACCGCCACCCAGCATGGGGTCGAGCACACCCGAGGCCACGCTCTCGAGCGCGCCAAGAAAAAGGCCTGCCAGCACGGCGCCACCCAGGCTGTCCATGCCGCCCAGCACGGCCACCGTCAAGGCCTTGAGCAGCAGCAGGGAGAGGGACTGGTCCACGCTTTGGATTGACCCCCACATCACGCCTGCAATGGTGGCCACCACGGCCGACAAGGCCCAGGACAAGGCCACGCCGCCTTCGACCGAGATGCCCACCGACCAGGATGCGGTGTAGTCGTCGGAGATGGCGCGCAAGACCACGCCGCGGCGGGTTCTGAAAAAAATCATGAAGCCAACAAACAGCACCAGCGACACCAGCGCCCCATAGGCATAGGCGCGATTGATGAGGATGGGACCGAGGAACATGGGGTCGTCGCTGATGCCCAAACGAAGAGGGCGACCGCTGCCGCCCCACACCGTCATGGTCAGGGCCTCGATGAAGATCTCCAGCCCCAGCGTCATCATGAGGATCATCACGATGGGGCGTCCCGCCATGGGGCGCAGGGCAAAGCGTTCAATGCCCACCCCCATGAGGCCCATGGTGAGGAAAGCCAGGGGAATCGCCACCCACATGGGCAAGCCCAGCGTGGTGGAAAAGAACAGCACCATATAGGCGCCAATCATGGTGAGGGCACCCTGGGACAGGTTGGGCACAGAGGAGGATTTGTAGATGAGCACCACGCCCATGGCGATGAGGGCATACATCAACCCGGCCAATGCGCCATTGAGGCCCAATTCGAGCAAATACATCAGGTCCATTCGCCCAGCCTCCGGATGGTGAGTTCGCGTTCCATGATGCCTTCCTCGCCGTTTTCATAAACGATGCGGGCTTTCATCACGACCGAGTTTTGGTTGCCATAGAGGGCTGAGATGACCGGGGCGTAGCGCTCCTCGATCACGTTGCGCCTGAGTTTGCGTGTGCGGGTGATTTCGCCGTCATCGGGGTCGAATTCCTTGTGCAGGCTCACAAAATGCCGCAACTGCAAGGCCTGGGGCAACGCCGTGTTCACTTTGCCCACTGCCTGGGTCAGCAAGTCCAGCACCTCGGGTTTTTGAGACAAATCGGCATAGGACATGTAGGCAATGCCATGCAACTCCGCCCAATGGCCCACCGACTCCATGTCGATGCAAATCATGGCGCCCAGCGTGTCGCGACCCGCACCCAGCACGGCCACGTCCTTGATGTAGGGGCTGAACTTGAGGCGGTTTTCGATGTAGTTGGGGATGTAGCGCTCGCCCTTGGCGGTGTGGACCACCTCGGACAAGCGCCCGAGCACCACCAATTGGCCATCGGGCTCCACATAGCCCGCGTCGCCTGTGTGCAGCCAGCCTTCGTGCAAGGCCGCCTCGGTGGCCTCGGCTTGCTGGTGATAGCCCTGAAAGACGCTGCCCGACTGGATGAGGATTTCGCCACTGTCGTGGATGCGGATGTTCACGCCAGGCAAGGGGCGCCCGACGGTGTGCAGCCTCACCTCGTTGACATCTTGCATGGCGTTGAAGGCGCTGGTTTCGGTTTGCCCATAGAGCTGGCGCAATTTCACGCCCAAGGCCCGATAGAAGATGAAGGTGTCCTCGCCAATGGCCTCGCCGCCGGTGAAGGCATGGCGCACTTGCGACAAGCCCAACTGGTCTTTGATGGGACGGCAGATCAGCCAATCGGCCAGCCAGCGCTGCATGGCGTCGAGCCAGGAGGTGCGTTGACCTTGCAAGGCGCGCCGCTCCATGTCGATGGCCTTGTCCATGAGATGGTGGTAGAGCCAGCGCTTGAGTGGGGTGGAGTCTTCCATGCGCACTTGCACGCGGGTGAGCAGGTTGTCCCAGCTGCGCGGAGCGGCCAGGTAATACGTGGGAGCCACCTCACGCAGGTTGTGCAAGGTGGTCTCGCCACTTTCAGGGATGTGGATGGCAAAGCGAAGGGCAATGCCTGCGCCCAGCGTGATGGCAAAGTCGCCAATCCAGGCCATGGGCAAATAGGCCAGGATGCGCTCATCAAAGCCAAAGGAATTGGCGCGGTAGGCGTTGTGAACGCCGCTGAGCACATTGCGGTGGCTGAGGATGACCGCCTTGGGTTTGCCCGTGGTGCCCGATGAATGGATGTAGACCGCCGCGTCCTCGGGTTGGGCGCGATCGATCAGGCTTTGCTCAAGGCCGGGCTCCTGGGCAAGGCGTTTGAGGCCAGCTTGCAGGACCTCGTCGAAGCTCGACAAGCCATCGTGGCCGTAGGCGGCGAGTCCGCGCGCATCGTCATACATCACATGTTGCAGGTGCGTGCCTTGCTCGGCGAGTTCGAGCACCTTGTCGACCTGCTCCTGGTCTTCAGCCAGCACCAGGGGCGAGTCCGACTGTTGCAACACATGCTGCACCTCGGCGGGTGTGGCATCGGGGAAGACGGGCATGGGGCGGCCACGCAAAACACCACAGGCCAGCATGCCGGTGTAGAGGTTGGCGCGGTTGTCGCCCACGATGACCAGGGCTTTGCCCGGCGTGAAGCCCAAGGCCTCAAGGCCGGCGGCAAAACCCAGCACCCGTTGAAGCCATTGAGACCAGGTCGTTTCCTGCCAGATGCCAAAGTCTTTTTCCCTCAGGGCGACGCGATCGGGATGGTGGCGCGCGTTGAGCGCGAGCAAGCGGGGCAGGGTGGTGTTGGGATTCAAATCCCACTGGCTCAAGGTCTGGGATGAGGCGGTTTCATTGGCGCTCACGGCTACCCCCCAGATACGCTTGAATCACTTTGGGATTGGCAATCACTTCGCGCGGGATGCCCGAGTCGATCACCTCGCCGTAGCTCAGCACCAGCATGCGGTCGCAAATCCCCGTGATGATGTCCATGTGGTGCTCGATGAGCAAGACGCTCACGCCCCGCTCATCGCGCGCATCGAGCACAAAGCGCGCCATGTATTCTTTTTCTTCCTGGTTCATGCCCGCCATGGGTTCATCCAGGATCAGCAGGCGCGGCTCGGCCACCAGCGCCCGTGCCAGCTCAACCCGCTTTTTCATGCCGATGGGCAAGACGTCCACGGGCTCGTCGCGGACCCCTTGCAATTGCATGAAGTCGATGATGTCTTCAACTTTGCGGCGGTGGGCGATCTCGTCGTCGCGGCTCAGCCAGGGATAGAGGGCAGTTCGCCACACCCCCACCTTCATGTGCACATGGCGGCCAAGCAGGATGTTGTCCAGCACCGACATGCCATTGAACAAGGCCAGGTTCTGGAAGGTGCGCGCCACACCTTGATGCGCCACATCGTGGGGTTGCATGCCCGTGATGTCTTGGCCAAACAAACGGATGCGGCCTTCATGGGGCGGATAAAAGCCCGTGATGGCGTTGGTGAGGGTGGTCTTGCCGCTGCCGTTGGGACCCACCAGGCCAAAAATCTCGCCTTGGTGGACCTGCATGTCCACGCCATTGAGCGCAACCAGCCCGCCAAAGCGGCGGACCACGCCCGTGCAATCGAGTGCGAGACCTGGCGACGGGGCGGAGCTGGGGGCGGAGGTCATGGTGTGCAATTGGGGCTCAAGTTCCATGCGATGTCCATGCGGGGATTCACGGTGGGCCTGGATGAAGGGGCATTCATATGCCCACCGCCTGTCGGCCTGCACGCGAGCGCGCAACAATGGACTTCATGATCTGGGCTGTGCCGTCGCCAATCTGAAAGCCCAGCACATCGCGCAAGCGTTGCTCCATGGGGCCTCGGTCGTAGCCGCCATGGCCAAACATCAGCAAGCAGGCGTGGATGGCGTCGTAAGCCAGCTTGGGACCCCACCATTTGCACATGGCCGCCTCGCTGGTGTGCGGCAGGCCATGGTCTTTGAGCCACAGGGTTTGCCAACACAGCAGGCGCGCAGCCGTGACCTGGGTGTCGAAATCAGCCAGGGGATGCGAGACGCCCTGAAAAGAGGCCAGGGGTTTGCCAAAGGCTTCGCGTTGCGCCACATGCGCCCAGGTCTCTTCCAGGGCCACGCGCGCCACCGCCAGCACTTGCAGGCCAATGAGGGCACGCGAAAAATCAAAGCCCTGCATCACTTGCACAAAGCCCTTGTTCTCGTCGCCAAGGCGGTGTTGAACCGGCACGCGCACGTTTTCAAAGAACAGCGAGCCGCGACCAATGGCCCGTTGACCATGGCAATCGAAGCGGTTGCGCGTGAGACCCGGCACATCGGTGGGCACGAACAAGGCCGTCACGCCATGAGCGCCGGAGTCGGTGCTGCCGGTTCGGCCAAAGACCACGATGCCGTCGGCCTGATCGGCTGCCGAGATGGAAGTTTTTTCGCCGTTGATCACGTACTCCTGACCCACGCGTTCCACTCGCAAGCGCAATTGCGCCGCGTCCGAGCCGCCGCGCGGTTCGGTGAGGGCGATGGCCAGCAAAGCCTCGCCCTGGGTCAGGCGTTGCAACCAGGGGCTCACCACCGCAGGGTCGCCGTGTTCGCTCAGGATCTGGCCATTGAGGGAGGCCAGCAGGTTGATGTAGGACAGGCTCAGGTCGGCGCGGGCGATTTCCTCGTGCAACACCCCAGCGGCGAGCGACCCCATGCCCTGACCGCCAAATGCCTCGGGCAACTCGGGGGCGATGAACCCCATCTGACCCATCTCGCGCATGAGGTCGCGATCGAGCACCCGGGTGTGATCCCGCTCCAAAAAGCCGGGAGCAACCCGCTCGGTGGCAAAGCGTCTGGCGTGTTCCGCCAGGGCCATCAAGTCATCGTTGAGGTAGGGGTTTCGATCCATCGAAGACATGATGACTGGCTCCTGTCAGCGTACAAATTTGCGGAATTCGG
>JACCEB010458011.1_pt1 | contig 50327 bp, 44 predicted proteins | sample 7454761 | NCBI WGS metagenome assembly JACCEB01 (sample SAMN15323454, study PRJNA562643) | freshwater metagenome | isolation source: river surface water | place: USA:Blue River Watershed | collected 2017-08-18
ATCGGATTATTAAAACGTCCATATAAAATTAATTTTTCTAATTTCCCAGGCAAGTAATCAATAAATTGATTAAATTTTGAATAAATACCAAATTCTAATATTTCTAATTCTGATGGTAAATTATTTATTGTACAATTGAAATTAGAAAATTTTCCAAAAGTAATTTTTTTTATATTTGAAGGAAGATTATCTAAAGAATTATTAAATACAGAATAATCTGAAAATGTAATATTTGTTAAATTTGAAGGTAAGTCATCTAAGGGTAAATTAAAATTCTCGCCAAAATATATTTCTTTTAGTGTTAAAGGATAATAAATTGGTAGCATTTTGTATACATATTTTAACTTTGTTACCGGATTATTTGCACAATCTAAATATTCTAAACTCTCTGGTAACATACAAATGTTATCAATATTATTATTTGAACATATTAACTTTTTTAATTTTTTATAATGACTCATACATAATTTTCCACAAATATTTCTATTTGAAATATCAATTATTTCTATATTATAGTCATATTCTTTTAGTATATCTACAGTTTTAGTCTGCATCTTTATTATTATACTTTTTCATCTTGTTAATCTTTAATATAGTTTTTTATATATTAGAAAAAAATGAAAAATGCAAATATCTAGATGTCTATTGAATTAATACAATACCTAATTACTAATATTACTGTGAAAACATTCATCATTAAAAAATAAAATGTCTGTACACGAAAAACTCACTACAACTCAATACGAATTAATGTTACCAGAACTATCAAGGATGTTTATTAACTCCCCAGATGAAGTTCTAATTGAAGAATTGGACCACACTTATGAAGAACCAGACCCACCAAGTGAATATGAATTAAGAATAGAATTGGTAGATTCAGATAAGTCTACCTATTCTACAGATTCTGTTCTAATCATTGAATATGTTGTCGACGGAAAAACATATACTTGGAATTCAGAAAGACCTAATACTTTTCTTAATCCATTTTGGAAAATGGTTGAGTCTGATGAAAGGTATACCAGAGTTATATCGTCTTATAAGCCAGTTTTACGTGGAATTCTTGTTGAAGACCAAATAAAAAATATCTCTTGTGTTCTTGATTATGTTAAACACGGTAGTACATCTGAGATCTGTAATACAAAGGATATGAATTCCCCTTACTTTTCTGAAAATAAGAAACTTTTTGAGAGCATAGCTAACTATTTTATAGTTGATTATGTTGGAGAAAATCTATTACTTGAAATTAAAAGTGTAGAATCAAGTTTTCATTTTGGTTATTCTTGGGTTCCCTTGACAGATACAAAATTTTTTGAAAACACATCTTTTAAAATAAACTATTCTCAAACAGAATCTGGGAAAAAAATAATAAAAAATGTGCTATTTAAAGAATACGAGGAAGAACTTCCTGTTAGAAAAAGAAAAAAACAACTAGGTATAGAAATTTCTACTCCAGTTTTTCACGAATGTCTAGTTCCTGGAGAATACCAATATTTTGTAATATATGTTATGAAGGATGGGATATTCGTATATAATGTATTAGATGATCCTGAATTAGTATTGGAATCTGATGGTTCTATAACGTGTTCATACGAATTATATTATGATAAATATAAAATTCCAAAATCGAAACTTGTACCAATCGATAATGTTAAAATCCTAAATGACTATAAAAAATTAACTGGATTGTAGTTTTTGTATATATAAAAATTGATTTGTTTATTTAATGTATGAATATATAAAATTAAATTTACTTATAAATGGAGAAATATATTGTTGAGCGTAATGAAACAGATAATTTTGAATGTAATTTTTCAGTAAAAGTTAAACATAGAACATTTGAAGTATTAGACCCTGAAATAAAATATGATTTTGAATCACATCCTTTAATATATACAGATGTATATCTTAAAAATATTGACAACCAAGAACTAGCAGATTTATTAGCTCATAATAAATATTTAAGAATATTTTGTAATCAAGATAAACAAGACTCAAATACTTATCTTAAAATTTATACTAGAAAAATTATTGAAATGGAACCTGACCATTTAGAAGAAGCTGAATATATATTAAATTCCGCTAAAAATGATTCGGAAATTAATTTTGATAAATCTTTTTTAATTGAAATAAATTATGTTACAAGAGCTTTTTTCTTTTTATTCCAGATGTAATTAAGATTTTATATATAATCGTAGAGTTTTTTCTAATTCATCCAAGTTTTTATCTAGTTTATGAAATGATATATTTGTATAAGCTAAATCTTTAATAGCATTAATTAACTGTATATCATTACCTTCTTCTATAAGTCTGATTTCTTGTAACTTCATATTATTATCAATATGACTTTCAAATAATTTCATTTTTTCTGGAAGAGGTTTGTCAATATTAAATATTTCTTCTAAATTTATACTCTTTAATATATTGTTAGTTAATATTTCTGAACAAATATAAATCTGTTCTAAAGACATTTCTAAACTAGATTGAATCTCATTTTTATCATTTTCATCATTTAGGTTTGTAAAATTTTCAACAAACTCAAATAAATTATTTTCCAAAAGTTTTTTTTTATTTTGAAATTCATTAACAAATTTATATTCATTTGAAAATACCATCCAGTTAATTATATCAATACATTTATTTACGTTAATATATTTTTCTGCAATTATTTCTGCTTTTTTAATTTTTTCCTCAAGTTCAGCTGACTGAACAATATTATAAGATTGAATAATTTTTTTATAAGAATCTATATCTCTATAAACTTCATATCCTGCTTTTGCAAATTTATTTGTTAAAAAGTAATGATATAAGTATCCCAAGTCTTTAATAGATTTAATCTTTTCTGGAGTATAACATAAATCTAATTCTTCTTGAGTAATTTGATTTGAATAATAAAGTTTAAGTAGATTTTCAAACTCTGTTTTTTTATTAATAACTACTTTGTTAATTAAATTTTCAAATGATTTGTTTACATTATCAACTATATTTTTTATTCTAATTAAAAATAATTCTGGTTTTTTCTTTACAAGTTCTGAGTCATATGATTTTATATTTTGTATTTCTTCATTAAATTTTTCAAGTATTAATTTTGAATAGGAATTTGTTTCTTTTGAAACTAATTCTTCTGGATAAAAATAACTGTCAAAAAGTTCAATAAACTCAACGAGTTCTATTGGAATTTTATATGTGTAATCAAAATAATTATCTTCGTCACCATAAGTATATTTTGGAATTATACCAGATTCGCATCTTAACTTTAAGATCGATATTAATTTTTCTTGTTCATACTCAGATAACTCTGAAAGTTTTTGTAAAAAATCATTATAATATTCTTGATAAGTTGGAAACATATTTATTTAATTGATTAATATCATTAAAATTATTATAAATCAATTTTTATATAGAAGTTTCCATTGTAACTGGTGTAGTTGTCTTAGGTTTACTTAACATATAATTTTCATCTACAACATAAGGAGTAGGTATTATTGTATTTGGGATTGCTTTAACATCAAAAGGAAAGTCTGAATCATTAATTTCTTGATTAGATGAAGACATTAAAGGACCTATTACAAAAAAACAAATTAAAAATAATAATACTGCAAATATCATAAATGAGGTTGTTGTAATATTAGATGGTCCACTGCCAAAATATTCTTTTTTATTGAAAACTAAAAATAATACATACAATATAGCAACAACTAATATATAAATAATTATATTTTCAACAGATAAAGAACTTTTTAAATTTTCAAAATATTCCATTTATATATTATATAATATATAATAAAAAGTATATTTATTATATATAAAATATGGAGAAAATAGTACATTCTATTTATAAAAATTTTTCAAATGATAGTTTTTTCTTTTTTTATAATAAAATTATTCTATTAACACAATTTTTTCTAATTAAAACTGATGTATTTGCAGATTTTATTGAAAAAAATAAACTAAATGAAAATAATATAATTTATTCAAATAATAATATTACTATTCTGTATAAAAATGAAACTCTTGATAAAATTTGTAATAATATTTACGTTGTTCCTGATCCTATTGATACCAATAGATTTTTTATTGGATTAAGTTTTCATGGTTCATATACTTCAATTTTAGTTACTGGAATTTTTGTATATTTTGATTCAAAAGGTAATGTTTCTGAAAAAATTATTATTCCATCTACACTTATAAATTATGATTTTAGAAATGGAAAAATTAATGAAAAAAATACTTTTTTATATAATCAGACATTGATATTTCTTACATCACATAGAGATTCTAGAAATTATATGATTACAATGTGTTGTTTTGATTATTATGATAATCTATTAGCAATACATAATGATTTTACTAATATTAAGTCTGATTATTTTTTTACAAAAAATTATGTAAAAAATTACAGATTTTTAGTCCTTTACAATGAAAAAAATCAGGAAAATTATTATAATAAAGATAATAAAGATAATAAAGATGATGAAAATAATTACAAAATTATTGATATGGCTTCAGTTTATGTTGAAAATAATAATGACAATGAAAATAAAAAAAATTCTTATTGTGATAAATTATTAATTTACAATATGTATACAACAAAAACAGATAAACTTGATGAAAAATTACTTGAATTAGAAAGCTTTCCTAAACAAAACCATTCCGACAATTATATAAAAGACTGTATAAAGTGTGGTAAACTTACAAGTATGGCTACATATTATTACAATTATAATAATCCATCATCTTGTGTCACTTCAATGATAGGTTTAGGAAAATCATATTGTCATGACTGTGGTATTAGATATTCACTTTCAGATAAAGTATGGTTGTGTTGTAAACCAATAGCTAAAGAATTTGGTAGCAGTAAGAATTTTGACCTGTGTTTTTGTAAATTAGAACCAGCAAATAATTATATTTGTGATAAGGAAAAATCACATTCCAATATAAAACTTATTTACAAAGCTGTACAGAATAATAAAAAACCATATAAATTCGAAGGTAATTTATATTTGGATAAAAACGAAACAGATAATTCTAACTTAAATAAAGATAATTACTAATTAAAATTAAGTATTATATAAATTATTACTTAATTATTAAACAATATTTTTTAACTAGTTATAAATAAAAGAATTTAGCCAATCATTAAACTCATTATATTCTTGAATGCCTATACTCTTAATAAAATCTCTAATTCCAATACTTTTATCTTTAGAATTAAAACTAAAAATCACTCCATCTCTTCTCGACAGGTATATTAAATCTGATTTAGAAATATTACAATAATTCATATATATATCTGGAATTACAATATTTTTCATAATATCTTTTTGATTTAGATATATGATGTACGCAGTAATCAGACCCCAACTGGTTGATGATTTCACATGTAAAATAGGAGTGTCATTATGTTGTTCTATTATAATTTTTTGAATAAGAAAAGCCCATTCGTATTTACTATCAAAACTAGTGTTAATTACTCTATTTAATCCACTTAAATTAAAATCTTCTAAGTCATTTTTTGGTATATCGAATGCACAAGATACTTGAATAGCCTCCATTTTAAATGTAGTTATTTTGATTAATTATAAATTAATTAAATCAATTTTTATCACCCATCTCTATAGTTAATATATAAAGTATTTTTATATATTAAATATGACCATTACTAATCCTGGAGCAATTTCTAATTCTGGTTCAAAGAAATTTACAAATCAATTTGCAACCATCGCTAAAATTAATTTTTTTAGAAACTTAAATTTTGAAGAGTATGATGACTGGTTAACTTTTGTTTGGTATCAAAATAATCTTGGTACCAAACCCCCTGTTGTTAATAATGGACCAAGTTCAGAACTTAGATATCAACCTGTACAAACCAAACCTAAAAAGGATAAAAAAAAGAAAGATAAAAAAAATAAAAAAGATAAAAAAAGAAATAAAAGAGATTAAAATATAATTTTTTATTAAATTTTATTATATAAAATATAATTATATAATGAATACTAAAACTAAATCATATTATGATTTATATATCAAATACAAAACCAAATATATAAAATTAAAAGAAATCCAAAATGGAGGAGCTGAAGAATTTAAAGAAGATGAAGTGTTAAGTATTGAAAATACTACTACAGGATCATGTTGGAATATTGCTAGTCAAATTATATTACTCCATGGAGATAGTACAAGAGATTTATTCCATGAAAATGCAGAAAAAGATTGTCCTGAAATTTATGTAGAATCAAAAGATTTATTAAAACAACTATTACCATTTAATTTAATTGATCATGATGGAGAAATAAGACCTGATATTATCCCTCATATTTATGAGTTTATTAATATAGTTAAAGACAGAATTAGAATAACAAGAACACATATTAAAACAGAATCATCAAGATGTGAAACTGCATTTGCAAATGCATATTTTAGGATTTTTGATAAAAGACAATTAAGAACAGGGGTTTATGGTGGTGATGTGTCTGGTTCTGATGTATTTTTTTTACTCAATCTTTTATCAATATTATTCTTAAAAAAATTTATAAGATTTACTTTTTATAATTTAGAAGGTCCTATTGATATTGATTTAGCTAATAGTTCAATGGGTAGTATTATTAATAAAAAATTACATGGAGTAGGAGATGAGTCTGGACATGTAATGGGTTTTTATAAATATTTTGACTGTCCTAAATTTGTTGATAACGATATTATTATGAATTTTAATTGGATAAATTATTTTACAATGTTTAATGCAAATTATTCTCAAGGTTATAATATGTATTTTGATCAGGGAAGTTTATCACAACCTTTTCTTAATAATTCAACCAATAATAAATTATACAATGATGAACTAGAATGTAGAGGAAAAACTACTGGTAAAAATTTACCAAGACCAAATTCTGCACAAATTGGTTCAATAACATTGTTACATGATATTATTATTGAGGCTGTAAATACTGAAGAAATTAATAAATTTAAAAATGAACATATGAGATATTATTTTTTCTATTTCTTACTAAATCATCGAGAATTATTTGTTAGATTTATTGTGGAAAATGGTTTACTCAATTCAAAGATTGTTGATTGGGATGGAGAAGAAAAATACATATTATTTATTTTAATTGGAATAAGCGATACTAGAGATTTAATAATAGAATTGTTATCACATAATCCAAATATAAATATTATTAGTAATAACGGAAATTCTTTACTTATGGTATCAATATTAATGAATGAACCCGGACACGTGATTTTTGATGAGATTATAAGAATAATGAGACAATCTGGTTCTGATATTAATTCAATTATTAATCATCAAGACTCAAATGGATTAAATGCTATTGATTGTGCTTTATCTGATAAAATTACAGACAACTATTACCTAAATAAATTAATGGATTTTACACCAATGATAACTATTACACCAAGAAATTTTATTTTAGCATTAGGCAAAAAAAGAGAATATGCTATCCAAATGTTAAGAGATAATATTACTTTAATCAATTCAGTTTATGAAAAGTATCATGCTTTGAAATTAATGGTTGATAATAAGATGGTTGATGTTGTTGATGTTATTTGTGAAATAAATCCACAAATATTCAAAGAAAATATTGAAATAATTCAAACGTATTCTTGGAGTAAACCAGAAATCATTCAATATCCTGCTTATATCTATGCGTATTTATATGATAGAGTAGAAATGTCACTAAGGATGTTAAAGTGTTTACCAGAATTAATTAATCTTAATGACAAATGGGGTATGAATTTAATAGATTATATATTAATCAATGATAAATACCATACATATATATCTGAAATACTTAATTATATAAAAGATTTAAACCCAAATAAACCAATTCAAGGTTCTGAAAGTTTATTAATGTTTTCAATTAGAAATAAAATTGATGTTGTAACAAATAAAATACTTGAAACCCCAGAGAAAATTGATTTGAATATAACCTATGGGAATGATAATTTGTTAATATATGCTAAAAATGCTAATAATTTTGATTTATTTTCAAGATTAACTAGTTTTTATCCTGATGGTTCACCAATAATTTTTAAAACACTAGAATATTTTTTTAGTACATCATTTAGAATTCCTGATGAATATTATAATCAAATATTAAATAAATTAGAAGGCAAAAATCCAGTTGATATCATACCGTTTTTGACAAATGCTAGTAAACAATTATTTACAAGTTACTATTTAAAAAATAAGGAAAAAATACCAACTGATGTAAATGTATTAAATCTTATATTAGAATATATTTATAATAATGTTCAAGAAATGTATTTATATTTAACTAAAGAACAACATATTCAACCAAATGTTAAAACATTATTTTTAGCAATGAGAAATTATAAACTTTCATTTGAAATTGTCAAGGAACTATTAGATAGTGCTGTAGCTAAAGGATTTGATATTAATATGCAAGATGAAAATGGAGATACACTTTTAATAATTGCAACTAGATTAAGAAATAGTCCCGACAGAGTTGATATAATTTTACAACATGACCCAGATTTAAATATTAAAAATAATAAAGGTCAAAATGCGATGAATATGTTAGGTATGGATTATTCATCTCCTACATATAAATTACTTAGCGGATTTTTACCACCAGAATATAGAAATGCTAATAAATTGTATGAAGAATTAAACAAATCTCAAGTTGATATGAGAGAAATTAAAAGATTAATGTGTAGTCCTAAATTATCATTTTCTCCTAGAGAAAATGAATATGACAGAAATAATAAAATAAATCAAGTTTTCCAACAAACTTTTGCAAAATGTGATATTAATATTGTTGAAAAAATGATGACTCTTATGTATAGTTCAGAATATGTTTCTGTTGATCATTATATTGAAACTGGTATATTTATGAGAAATAAAATTGATAATGTTACTTATTTTGGAATCAATCATTTAATTAAAAAATATATTGAAAAAAATAGCGATATTTCTATATATTTTTTACTTGATAAACTAATTAACAATTGGACTAATTTTCATGATGTAATAATTGATATTATTGAAAAAAGACCAGGAATTTTAAATTATACTATTAATGGTGATTATTATCGTAATGACAAAAACACACTTTTAATTAAAATACTAGAAAATCCAATAATTACTAATAAATCAGAAATTTTTACGGAATTATTAAAATTTAATCCAGATCTATCAATTAAAAATAAAGCTGGAAATTCTATTTTATTTGCATGTATTGATACAACTGAAAATGAAGTTTACGACATGTTACTTAATAAAGTACCTAATCTAAATACTTTAGTAAATTCTCAAGGAAATACTTTATTACATGAAGCAATTGAAAAAAATAAGATTGAACTTATGCGAAAAATTTTATCAATTAATCCAGAAATTATCAATGTTCCTAATCCAAGAAATGGTATATATCCATATATGCTAGCTTTAAATTCAAATTATGATATTGCTTTGGAACTTATTAGAAATTATACACCAAATTTAATGATAACCTCTTATCAACTTAGTCCTCTAATACTAACCCTTATTTTTTATAAAAAAGGAAATACACAATACGGAGATATTATCACAGAATTAATGACACGTGATATCGATGTGCAAGTAGTAGATTCTAAAGGAAATAATGCATTTGATTATGCTATTGAACTTAAAGCTTCAAAATTAGCTATAGCTATCTTGGGTAAAATTAATTCACTAACACTACAAGAAAAACAAAAATATTTAAGAAAACTAAGTCAATCTTTATTTAAACCAGAAAAAATAAATGAAATAACTATTATTATTAATTCTAAATAAAAATTTTATCTGTAAATAATATCTTAGTACTTGCAAAAATAATGTATAAAAATTGATTTTTATATATTATTGAATTGATAATTTAATTAATAATCTAATAATATATTCACTATATAAAATGGAAATTACAGGAATTACCAATAAAAGGAAGAAACCAGATATTCTAAGCTCTGATTCTGAAGATGAATCTTTATCCTGTAAACCAGTTCTAAAGGAAGCAAGAAAATTTACAGATGAAGAATTATTACAACATTTTAGAAGAAATCCTGTACTCAAGAAAGAAAAAAGATTTTGTATTTTCTCATTATGTAACAAGCAAGCATCATTTGGACCTAAAGGAGGAGCAAGATATAGATGCAAAACTCACAAGTTATCAACAGATGTAAATAATAGAATTAAAAAATGCGTTATAGATGGATGCGAGATTAGTGCATCTTTTGGTCCAGTAGATGGACCAAAAGTATTTAGATGCCGTAAACATAGATTACAATCTGATATAAATAAGACTAATGCAATATGTTCTCATCCAAAATGTAAAAAAACTGCATCATTTGGTCCTACCGATGGTGTTGATGCAGGAAAAAAAATTACTTGTGAAGATCATAAATTACCAAGTTATATTAACAATAAGAAAAATACCAAAAACACAGAGTAATATGTAAAAAAATTGATTTAATATCTTTATGTATTCTTTAATCAATAATAACTATACATATATATAAAATGTCATTCTTTGCTCACATTAAAAACAATCAAGAAGGTATTCCTACCTGGTTAGAATTTGTTACAGATAGTCTAATTGAAAAGATTCATCCTCTAATCCCTGGAGAAAGTGAACAAAATTATAGTATGAGAATTGCGAAAACCTATATTTATATTCCTCTCTCAAGTATTTCTAGTAGTGTTAAATTTAATATTTGGCTAAAAAATTATTTAATTAGTAAAGGATTTACTGTAAATACAGGAGTAACCGATTACGAGCATGAAAAGTCATATGATGAAGCTCGTATGGCTTTGTTTCATCGAAGGGACTGGGTTTATGTTGATATGTCTAATCAAGTTCTAACAAAATATATTATGAATGTTCATGGAGAAATTTACAGCAGTAAGCCAATTAAATTTTATGATATTGATATTTTTATGTGTTCAGATGATGGAACACCTCCATTCAAAGCATCATTTGATTCACATTCAATTAACTGGATTATTGAGGCTGCAGATAGTAATGAGCAAAAAAAAAGAACAGTAGAAAATTCTGTTTCTCAAATACAAACTCAACTTGGTGAATCATCTTTACCTTCTGTTCCATGTTAAATTAAACTATTTTTCTAATTAAACTTTATATATATGTTATGAAATAATTTATTTTTTAGGTCTACCAATCTTTTTTTTAACAGGAAAAATATTAGTATTAATGTTTTCAAAGCATTCATTCTCAATCAAAAGTAATTTATTATTATTTATTTCATTTGATATTTTATTAAAATTATCAATAACATCTTTTTTTATGTTTGTTAACCAGAACATTAAATCACTACCATATTTTTCTTGAAGACTATTAACTCTTTCTATAAATTTTTTATCATCCTTTTTTTCTTCATCATATTCATCATATAACATATCAAAATATTTTTTTACTCTAGTTTCAAAATCTTTAATTACTTTCTCATCATTTATTAAATCCAAATTAATATTGTAAAGAGTTCTAATTCTTTCTTTCATGACCTCTAAAACTTCACCTAAACAAGTTAAAACCCATCTTTCACCATTCCAAATCATAGCTTTTTTTCTACTATAATCTGCAACATAAACAGTTTTATTTACTGAATGATTATTATAAATTAATTTAGCAGTTTCTAAAAAAATTGCTACCCCTTGATAATTTTTTACTTTTAGAAATTCTTTATGAGTTATTTTTGATAGGTCTTCTTTTCCAAATCTAGATAATTTCTCACTAGGAATTATAATATTATTATTATTAACATTTCCATAATTATTATTTATAACTGTGGCTGATTTATTTGATAATTCTTTTATAGTCCTAGTTAAATCTAATAATTGATTTTTTAGCTCATTTATTTCTTTATTTTGGTACAATAATTGATTATTTAATAAATCCTTTTCTTTAGCAATCCTTTCTTTATCTACTCTTTCTTTTTCAAGGAGTAATTCAAATATATTTTTTTTATTGTCATCATCCTCTTTTTTAATTTTACAATTATTTTTAATGTGTTTATTTAGATTAAAACCAGTAGAAAAAATTTTACCACAATAACAACATTCATGTTCTATATTAGTTTCTTTGTCTTCTTGTTTATATTTTATATTTTGGAATATTTCGGAATGTTCTGGAATATTTTTAAATTTTTGCGATATTGGTATACAAGGATTCTTTTTATTTTCTGTATGATAATCATAGTTAGATTTTCTGTTGAATTGTTTACCACAAGTTTGACACATATAATTGACCATTATTGTACTTTTTATATATTAAAATTACAAAAAATTTAAATTAATTTATATTATTTTTTATGTCATTTTATGTTAATTTATGTTATCTTATGTCGTTTTATGTTAATAATTTTGCAGTTATACTTTTTGGCCTATTTTTTCATACTTTTTATTTTTTAGATTCGTCCTCTTCTTTACTTTTTTCTTTAAAAATATAAATTAATTAATTATTTGTGTGTGTGTTGAAAATGTAATGGTCAAAAAGTAATATTGAAAACCAAAATTTTTCCTAGTCTATGTAAAAAAATAAATAATTTTGCTGTTATACTTTAACAAATTATACTTGAAACAAGACCATTAATATAAAAAATAATTATAAATTATCGTGTGGACTAGATGATTATTTATAATTATTTTAAATTCTTGTTTTTACAATATTTTTTTACAAGATTAACATATTTTTTCTTTTTTTCAATATCAAGCTCCTGCCAGAATCCAGCAAAATTATGTCTTAATAACGTTAATTTTTCTTCGTTTTGATGATTAAAAACACCATCAAAAAATTCAGATAAAAAATCTATTGCATCCACAGTTTGCGAATATCTTATAAGGTTGTCTAATTGGATTATTTCTTCCATTCTAATATACTATTAAATTTAATAATTTAATCAGTTATAAATATAAAAAATCAATTTTTCAATTCCATTATTCCATCAACCAGTTAACAAAGGCATTAGCGTCAGGTTCTCTTCCCATAAAATCTCTTAACACTTGAAGCCCAGATTTAGCACCTCCAACTGCTAATACTTTATCTCTAAGATTTTTACCTAACTCTTTGTCAAGATATCTATCCTTGAAAAAAGAAAACAAATCCACTGCATATACTAAAGACCATTGATATCCATAATATTGTGAATCATATCCATACATATGTCCCCAATTTGCTAACATATTGCAACTAGGATCTAATTCATAACCAAATAAATTTTTAATCATATCATTAAAAAAAGCCCAAGTATCTTCAGGAGGGTTTTCAGAGTGAATTGCTGAATCTAATAAACCATAAGCAACTTGTCTTGAATTAAATATACCTTGCATAACTTTAGATTGAGCATTTAATTTTGAAACCAATTCATCAGTAACTTCGCTAATCTTATCTTGAGTAACTAATCTTTGTAATGGTTCTTTACAATAACACCAGCGCTCAAACATTTGACTTGGTGTTTCAACAAAATCTCGTTGACAAGCAGTTCCTGCTAAGCTGGATATAGTATTAGTAGATACCATATTATGCATTAGATGACCAAATTCATGAAAAAAAGTAACAACGTTATCAAATTCAACATTTAATTCAGGATCAAAATTACACACAATAGCAGATACAGGTAAATTATATTCGGATTTTCTAATTAATGTAAACATTGCCGCATGTGAATATTTTCCATCTCTAGGAAATAAGTCTAGATAAAAATAACCCATAGGTTGTTCAGGATTTGAAACATCTGATACCATAAATAATTTTACAAGAGGTGCATAAAGAGCATTTGGATACATTGCAGTTACTTCAGTAAAAACTAAACCTAATAGTTCTTGGTAAATTGAAAAAATACCATTGGTTACGGATTCAATTGTAAATAATTTTGCAAGTTCTCTTTGGTCTAGATTTGTAACTTTTTCAGTGTAAATTCTCGTATAATATGAAACATCCCATGGTTTCAAATCAGTGATACCATCAAGCTTGTTTGCTAAATCTCTAAGTTTTTCTAAATCTGATACAAGGAGTGGCTTAAGTTTATCCATTAGTCCAGATAAAAATGTATTAACAATTTGTGAATTAGAAGCCATATTTTCTTGTAACTTGTAATCAGTATGGGAAACAAATCCAAAAATATTAGCTCTTTCTTTTCTTAGCTTGATAGTGTCTAAAATAATTTCAATGTTACAATCATTACATCTAGAACCATAAGCAATACTCATTTTTTTCCTAGTATCACGAACTTTACAATATTCCATAATAGGAATATAGTCAGGGTATTGTAATTTAATTGTATAACTATTATTGGATTCATCAAATCTTGAACTCATCCAATCTTCATCCATACCATCTAAATCTTCTTTTGACAAATAAAAGGTAGTTTTTTCTTCAGAAATATTTTGTCCATATTTGGAAGAATGAGTACCCATTTGTTTATTAATTTCCTTAACTCTTTCATATTTTTCATCAGGTAAATTTAAACCAAGATTACAATAACCTTTGTATGCTTTTTCAACAAATGTATTTTGTTCTTGAGTCAGACAATTTTTTTCTTGTTGATATTGATTTTGATAATAATGTGAAATAACTTTGAATACATCTCGTCTCATGCTTTGTTCTACAATAAAGCTTCTGTTTTTTTGTTCTAATTCTACAGATTTGTCTCTAATTGCTTTTTCAGGATGTAATTGGTCTAAATCAAGCAAAACATCTTCTAATGCTGTTTCGGCATCTTTTTTAAATCCATCAGCAAAACATACTTGATAACTTAAATTATCCAAATCAAGCGATGCTATTGTGTCATTATATTTTTGTATATCTTCTAGTTGTTTTGAAGCTATTTGTTCTAATAGTTCAACAGTAATTTTACTAAATTCAGGTAAGTGATTCATAAGAAAATACGTATAGATATATTATTTTCTTATTATTTATTTAACCTATTTTATTTTATAATTTGTTTTCTAGTAATTTTTTAAGTTCAAAATATTTTGCTTTATATTTAAGATATTTATTTTTATAACTTGAATTCATTCCTCCAAATACCAAGTGACTTGCATTGGTTATACGGTCTGTACAATAAGGACATCTTTTAGGTATAGTCAAACTATCATAACATACATTACAAATTGTATCACCACAAGGCTCTAATACTATATTCCTTGCTCTTATTCTACAAATAGGACAATTTATCTTATCCTTGATTTCTTGTAAAAATTCTGTAGGCTCTGTACCAGTTGGTATAGATACTGGTTCATTTATTAAGATTTTACCTTGAATTTCAGGAGATTCTGGGACTGAATCTTCTGGACCTGCTTTTCCTGGACCTGCTTTTTTCGGACCTGCTTTTTGTGCACTTGGTTTTTGTGCACTTGGTTTACCTTTTTTACCTGATTTACTAGATTGAGCTTGAGCTTTTCTTTCTTCTTCTAATTCCAACATTCTTAAAAATTCTTCATTATATTCAAAAGCTGCGGGACTAGCGGCAGCTGCAGCAGCGGCAGCTTCTTCACCTCTTACTCTACTTCTTAAACCAACTGGTTCAGATAATGCAACAAGTCTTTCTTGTTGTTCTGGAATTGGTGGTTCCAATCTAATATAAGTAAATTTGTTGGATAAATTTCTACAAAAAGGACACTCCTTTTTTCCTTCACCATCACCTATTTTAAATTGTAAAACTGTATTATAACATATTTTACATAGAATATGACCACATGGTAAAGATATATTTGAAATTTTATCTTGACATAATCTACAAATTATTCTGTCTGCTTGTGTTCTTGTATATTCATCTTCTCCTATTGGTGTATCTAATGGATAAGCTGAGGGTGGTCCAGTTCTAGGAGGAATTCGAGGGACTGGAGGGATTGGACGGCTTGGAGGAGTTGAAGAAGTTGGAGGAACTTGAGGCATTAGAGTTTGTAAAAGTGATTGTCTTAATCTTTCTGGACCTAAAACTAATTCTTCCATTCCTATTCTTCTATTATAATCTTCTGGACTTGCAGATAAGCCTTTAGGAATATCTTGAATACCAGAATATTTAAGACCCCAATATACTAATTTACCATTTTGCAACAAAACTAATGAACCGATAAAACCAGCTTGAATTTCTCTAGCATTTAATACTCTTTCAGGTTTTGGAATTTCTCCCTTAATTTTTCTTTGTTCTAAACCTGTTGATCTTAAAATTCTACCCCATTGAACTACAGATGAATCATCTTGTATTATCATAGCATGAGAAGGACTATTTGATATATCGATTACATGACCTTGTATTTCTGGTGGTATAGTATTATGGGTATTTTGTGTAAGAAAATCAAATTGGTTTTCTACTACTTGAGCTTGTAATAAACGGGGTTGTCCAGATTCTCCTATAGTTTGAATTTGTTCTTGAGCTAAATGTCCACGTCTAGGCTCAAATCCAAAACCTACAAGATGATGATTACTTCTTAATATAAATGAAGAAGGAAAACTTGATGATATCTTTAAACCATCAGAAATTTGCGGAGTATTAATACCAACTCTTGCTGGATAAGTTACTGAATTATTTCTATGTAAACAAATTAAAAGCATATCATTACCAACTATTTGAGTAACATTAGTTTCACGAGGTATTGCTTGTCTTATAAGCATATTAATTAATTGATTAGTACTAGTAACAGTTTCATCAGCCAAAATAAAATGTGAATAACCGTCACCAGCTTCAATATTAACTATTTGTCCTTGGAATTCTTCAGGTATAGTACATTGATACAATGTATTTCTACCCCAAGCTATAACACGACCACCTTGTGGACCTCTACCTCCTCTTCTACTTGATGCTCTTTCAGGAAATAGTAATGCTAATGTATGTCCGTTTCCAGCAGATACTTGTCTTATAATATGTTTTACACCAGCAATCATAATTTCAGGACTATTTAATATTTCAGGTACATTACATTCACCATCTGAATTGTCTCCCCAACATCTTATAGGTCTATTCGGATCATCAACTAAAGCAATCGCGTGTGTAAATTTAAATGATATTTGAATAACACGAACCATATATAATTAATATATATATAATTTATACTAAAAAGAAAAATTATTTTTTATCCAATATATTTTTTAATTGTAAATATTTACTTTTGTATTTGAGATATTTTTCTTTATAAGTTTCTTTAGAACCACCTAAAACTAATGAATAAACATCGGTAGTTCTAGTATTACAAATGGGACATTTTTTGGGTGGTCTAGTACTTTCAAAACAAGTATTACAAATTGTATGATGACAAGGCATTAAGATAATATTTCTTAAATTTGCAGGATGTCTTCCATAAGTTGTACATGCTGGACAATCAATTTTATATTTTAATTCACTTACTGCAGGATTACCATGTAATTCATCTGGTAATTGAATTGGTTCAGGTCTATGTGTTCTTGAAACAAACTCATGTAATACTGGTAATTGAGTTTGAGCTGAAGTTTCAGAAGATAAAGAAGCAGCTGCAGCAGCTACAGGTTTTTTAGAATCCTTACTTTTAGGTTTTTCTACTGGTTTTACCATTTGTTTTCCTTGGGTTTGAGCTAGCGCTAAAGCCATTAAATCCCCTGGTCTAGATTCTCCTGGAACTAATTGACTTCTTAATTGTCCAAAAACTGATTGTCCAGGTCTTGATTGTCCAGTTCTTCTATAAGATTCATATGAAGGAGGGGGGACTGAAGAACCAGCTGCTGCAGCAGCTCTTAAACCAGTAGTTTCATCATAATCATTAATAGAAAATACAACAGCATCATGAAAATTATATCTTTGACGACATACATAACAATCAAAATTAATACCAGCTTTAGTTTGTGTTTCAAAACATGCTTGACAAATATTATGTCCACAAGGCAAACGAACATTTACAAAATTAGTCAAACAAATTGGACATTCTAGTCTTGTTTGAAGATTTTGAATAAAAGGATTACGTTCAAGTTCTGGAACTTCTACATCTTCAGGTTCCCTATATTTTGCAGGACCTTTACCAACTTCATTAGTAGAATCTTTTTCAGCTGTTCCTGCTGGTCCGGCTTTTCTTGCAGCCTTTTCAGAGGCTTTTCTTTTTTTCTCTTCTTGAGCTTTCTTTTTAGCCTGAGTTTTTTGTTCTTCTTCTAAAAAAATTTCTTCCATTGCAAGTCTAGCTCTTTCTTCATCACTAGTAGTATAATCTTCAGGTAATGCAGCTAAATCTTCAGGTATCATGTGAACATTAGCAGATTCATTTGTAATACCCCAATAAAGTAATTTACCATTTTGTAATAAAACAAATGAACCAATTTCACATGCTTGAACTTGTTTAGCATTAAAAATAACTGGAGGTTTGTTTCTAAAAGATGGTGTAATTTGGCCTCTACGTTCTCCTCCAACTTCCATCATACTTGATAAAATATTACCCCATTCTGCTACATTTCCATTATCTAATCTTACCAATACATGAGTATTTGAACATGATACTTCTTCTACATGATCTTGTATAGCTGGAGGAATATTTGTTAATTTAGTAGAATGTGTACTTAATATGCGTTGTCGTAAAGGATCATGCTGATCTAGAATTTTTTCATAACAAGTAAGTCTTTTATTTCTTGTACGTCCAAAAACTTCTAATTGATTTACAGAAATTTGTGTTATAAAGTCAATATGTATAGATGTACCATCTCCTGTATCAATCACCGTTCTTAATTCTGTACTATCAGTAGCTTGTTTTTTTTTAGATTTACCTGATTTACCTTTCTTACCTGATTTACTAGTTAAAGTTAGACTTGAAGATTCTGCACTGTTACCATCATCTTGAATAGCTTTTCTTCCAACACCTTGCCTTGCAACAGTTTCTCCTACAGCATCTACTTTGTCTTTTAGTGCTCTTGCAAAATCAGTTTTAGATCTTTTAAGCAAGTCAGTAAGACTACCTTGTCCATCTACTTCTACTTCTAAAACATTAGTTATAGGAGCTCCTGAAGTTTCTTCTAATGGAGCAACTTCCCATCCAATATTATGTATACCACCATCTCTATTTAATGCAGTTATAGTATTAGGAGGACCAGTTACAGTTACAATATCAGTAAGTCGAGATGCGTCAAACCATTGAGATGGTAATGATAGTCTAACTCTACCTCCTCTTAGAATAAAAGCAGAGTATCCTTCTTCTGCCTCAATATTAACAATTGTACCTTGTATTTCTTTAGGTACATTACATTCTCCATTACGATTATAACCCCAAGCTAATACTTGTCCATTGTCTAATAGTGCTAAAGTATGTCCTGAACTAGCACTAACTTTGACGACACGTCTACTTCTTGGAATAGGAGGTACATTACATTGTCCTGAGTCATTATTACCCCAACATCTTATTGTACCATCATCCAACAATGCTACAACATGTCTATCTTTACATGAAAATTGAATAACTTTAGTCATTAATATATATATTATAGAAATATATTATATTAAACTTTTTATAAAAAATTGATTTTTATAAGTATATGTACTCTTTTTATATAATTATATATAAAACTGAAACAAAAAGTTTAAGTTTACAATGTCAAGAATATCCAATAGACAACATGGTTTTTTATTGAGAATTATATCAAAAATTATGGAACCAGAGACATTTACATTTAGAGATGTAGAAACTTTAGAAGAGTTTCTCTTAATATTACAAGATGATACTCATTGGTATAATAAAATCACAAGACTAGCACATGAATCATATTTTATTGCTGTTAAAATACCTCAATATAAATATTGTAGATTTGGGGGTTTAATCTACAATCCTGGAACAGAACCTACTGACTTGGAATTATGGAATTATACTAATCCTGATTACAAAATCAAAATGGAATCTTTACTACATTTTAGATTAACAGAACACAATTTTCCAGATATAATTACAAAACTAAATCAAGTTATTCCTAGATTTAGAAGAAGATTTAATCAAGTTAATCGTACTGTATTTATAAATCCTTCAAATGAAGAATATAGACGAGTTGTACAAGAACATAGGGACAGAGAACTTGCTGAAAGAATCAGAGTTAGAGAAATGGTTGGATTTGTAAATCAAGATTTACAACAGGCTGAAGAAGTACAAGCAGAACCAAGACCATTTCTTATTATTACTTTGAATCAAGATTTAGTCTTGCCCTTGGATACCCAATGTACTATTTGTATGGAAAATCTTGTTCAAGGAAAAACTAATTGTGAACACTTTTTTTGTTTGAGTTGTATAGAAACTTGTTGTCATAGGTATAATCATAGTAGTTGTCCAATGTGTCGAACCGAATTAACAAATTTCTTTGTTCGACGAAGTTGAATTCAAACCCAAACCTGATTTTATCTAATTTGTTTTATAAATATATGCATAAACAAATCACAATCAATACTATAACCATACAGATTAAAAATCTAATCGCATTGTACTTTAATAGACTAGTATTACTTGATTTTTTAACAAGGAGAATTTTTGTATCTGATGAATTAGCTTGTTCTGAACTGTTGTTTTCATTAGATTCATCTGATTCCTTAGTTTTATAACTATTCTTTGTATAACTGTCATGTTTTGATAAACTTTCTAAATCTGTAAATGATTTATCATTAATTATAATAGGACTCTCGTCCACATAGATTTTTCTTTTTAAATTAAATGGATATACGTTTGGTATATACATTTTAAGTATTTCTCCTTTTAAGATATTATATATTAAAAATCCACATAATAATATAAATATCAATTTTTTATTAAAAAGACTTAAAGCCTAAAATTAATATATAATCATAGTAAATTAAATATATAAGAAATTATATATTTATTATAATTAGATTGTTATTCTATAACAATTTTTGTTGTTAATTTTAACAACAAAAAATTAGTTTTACAAAAAATTGAATATTTAATACCTCTGAAAATCCATTAATGAATTTTAATTATAAATGGATGGATGGGGTTCCCGCCACTCCATTAACCCTGCCCTCAGGTTCTGTTTCTCTTTTAGGTCACAGTGATACCGGTGTGGCGGGGGCCCCTGTGCTGGAATGCCAGGGAGAAAGTGTTCAGGCAGCTGCGTCTGCGAAAGGTAAATCTAAGGCTTCTAACCCCCAAAAATCCCGATTAACCAAAAAACAAACCAAGGTTGACACGCGTGCATTGTCGGCTTATTCGCCCCGTCCTGCTAAGTCCACTGGTGTAAGTGTGGGTACTGGTACAAGTGCAGAGAATGCGCTTGAGGTCGTGGGTATGGTAGAGTTTGCGGTAAAGGGTGAGGATAAGGGTAACCCAGTAATCAAGTCATGTCCAGGTCCAAATACCCCTGGTGCAGGCGATGATTCTGGGTTTAATCTAGGTCCGAGTCAGTATGAGAGTCTGTGTGAGAGTGTTCTTTCTAGCGCAGCGTTGAGTGCTGCTGCTGGTTTATCTGCTGCTGGTTGTACTGCTAGTTGTGTTTCCAGTGGTTCTTCTGCTGATTGTGCTCCTGGTTGTACTTCCGGTAGTTCTTGTGCTGGTACAGGTTGTGGTACCGGTTCTTGTGCCGCTTTTGGTGCTGATGTGTGTGTAGATAAGGATACGGGTGCTGACTCGGGTGTAGGTTCAAGTACTGTTTCGGGTGGAAGTGCTGGTGTAAAAATCAGTCTAACTACCCAGGACAAAGCAAAGATCCAAGCCTTTGTAGCAAAGCATAAACCCAAGCCTAAACAACTCATCACTACCTTTGTAAATTATTTAGCTGTACTATACGAGTATGTTATGCTCAAGAGGATGGGTACTGCTCACTGTCAAGATAAGGCTGCCAAGCTGTACGAAAAACTTGGTCAGTGCGAGTGGTTCTATCGCTCGATGGGTCGACCCTCAGACTACCACTCAACGGTGAGGGATGGAACCTACGATGTGGAAGGGGCTATATTGGGTAACATAAGAGCAACGGAGTGGAAAACTGCCGAGAGAAGAGAGTGGGCTGCTATACAGAGGAGTCATAAACAGGCTAAGTCCGGAGCTGAGCGTGCGAGAGAAGCTAGAGAGCGTCAAGAGCAAGCCAATCTTACAGCCAAGGTAGGTCGAGTTATGGAGGTAACAAGATGGTCTAATGGAGAACAGACTGTCAGCCAGTGGGCTATTTTTGATGCACTGGATAAAACTGGAGCTTCCGGTGTAAATTTCACTTAAAATGTTTTCATAATAAACTAGCGCCCCTCAAAAACAGTATCGTTTGTGTTTTAATTTTGTCTACTTAGTAATCGATATTTGTTTATTTTCTTCATGTAATATTTCTATAACATAAATTATACTATTTTATATAATTTTTTCAAGTTAAAATATTTAGATTTGTATTTTAGATATTTGGACTGATAGTCAATATTTTTTTTATTAATTCCACCTCCAAATACAAAAGGATAATATGATGTAATTTTTTCTAAACAATGAGGACATCTTTTAGGTTCAGATAGCTGTTCATAACAAACATTACATATAGTATCATTACAAGGTTTCAGTATTATATTTCTAGTTCTAATTTTACATTTAGGACAGTTAACTTCACTAATTAATTTATTTGTATAAGGAGAAATTTTCTGTTCAGAAACTGGGATTTCAATATTATTTATTCTTGGAGATGAGACATTTGTTGTATTAGTTGCATTAGTTACATTAGTTACATTAGTTAAATTATTTGTAATTTCTTCATCATTCTGAATTATTTTTTGGGTAAAATAATCTTCCAATAAATGTGGAGCAGGTTCATCTAATCTTAAATAATTAAAGTCTGTTGGTACCTGATTACAGACCCCACAATGTACTGGTATTTTCTTTTTTTTATAAGTGTCATAACAACTTTCACACATTACATGACCACAAGGTATTAGTGATATATTTACTTTGTTAGTTAAACATATTGGACAAGTAATACGTCTAGTTAATTCTTGACCAAATCTATCAAGTCCTGTTGGTTCAATAATTTCTTCTGTTAGAGGATTTTCTGGTCTTGGTGGAATTATTTGTATAAGGTTATCAAGTATTCCAGCTTTTATTTTCTGTTCATTTATTTCTTGTATAATTAATGGATCCATTCTTCTTTCATAATCTTCAGGTACAGCTCTAAGTTCCTCAGGAATATTTTGTATACCATATCCTGGTATACCCCAATACAATAATTTACCATTGAATAGAAGTACAAAAGTACCAAGTATTGATGTTTGAATATATTTTGCATTAAAGACAATGGGTGGTTTTGGAATATTAGCCTTTGTATTTTTTCCTACATTAAAATCTGGTATTCTAACATATTCACCCCATTCAGCTACTGAAGTATCATCTAATATTACTACCACATGTGAAGGAGTAGTTGACACTTGTACAACATGTCCTTGAATTCCTGGAGGAACTGTCAAGTCTTTAACTAAATTACTTATACTACTATTATCTAATATTTGATATAATATAGAATCAGAATCTACAACAATTTTTTTACCACCCCTTGATAATAAAACAGTTGTTAAGTATGACAAGGAAAATTGTTCTACATTATTATATTCATGATGAAAATGTGGATTAGAACGATACATTTTTCCAAATCTACCATCTTTAAATAAAACTTTAGAAGTATCTTTATTACCATTAATGTATTTGACATTTTCTAGTGGAATAACAGGATTATTAGGAATATTACTTTTCACATAAATATGTCTGGTGTGATTTGTTCTAACTTCATTTGTAGTTGGTTTATTTATATTAGCAGTTTTACCTTTAGTTTTTTTTGAAACACTTTTTTGCGTAGTTTCTTCTTTTACAATTCTTTCTAAAGCAATTTGAGGATCATAATAAAAAAAACAAATTCCATCATCTCCTGCTTCGATATCTACAATTGTTCCTTGAATATCTTCAGGAATATCAATTATACCACTAGGATTTTTTTTCTTATTTCCCCATCCAATAGCTGTATTGTCTTCTAATAGTGCTAATGAAATACCATTACCAGAAGCAACTTTTACTACTTTTCTACCTATAATTCTTGAATTAGGTATTGTACACTCTCCATCTGAATTATCACCCCAACATCTAATTGTACCATCGCTTAACAAAGCAATTATATGACTAAATTTTGATGATATCTGAATGATACTTGTCATTATTCTATATATATTATATAATTATTTTTTATAAAAATCTTGTGTAAGATAGTATTTATACTTTTCCGACAATAAATTCTTTCATTGCAAAAATATTACTATGGAAATTTGTAACTAACCTATATAGAAGCGGATGTTCAGCAAATTCTCCAGTTCTAATCATTTCTTCTAATTCAATCATATTATACACTAAACTATCTGCTACAACAATAGTTGATTTGGAAATCAAGTCTAACATGTTTGTATAGTGAGATGCTCCAAAGTATAACACTACCATATTAATTTCTTCTTCAACCACTTGTTTTTCAATATTCCTAATTATGGAAACATCACGGATACTTCTTAATCTTTCTTTTATAATAGGATATAAAGATTCTCTCTCTTCACTAGTTTTCGATAATAAACTTTCAAAAACATCAAGATATATATCAATAAATAATGTATCAACAAATGGTCTATACAAGGTAATAAAATCGGTAATCAGAGTATTATAAACTCTTTCATAAAATTCATAGTCACTCTGAACAAGTTCTTCTTTTAGTATTGTTTTAATCATAAGACCTAAGGAAAATTTCTGTTTTTTAGTAATTATATCGTGTAAACTTGTTCCAAATATTGTGTTCAAGTAATATTTTTCATCAATCTCCATTCCATATTGATAATCAAATTTGGGCATACTTTCTTTTTTATATATACTACTATCAAATAAGACAAGTAATTCAATTAATCCTGAAATATAATACATTGCTTTAGAGCCTCTAAGACTTTTATCATTAATATCAAATTCTTGTAGAATTCTAAAATTGTCTTTATGAATCCCTAATTCTGATAATTTCCTCATTATACTGTCATTTCTTAAATTATAACAGGATCCTTCATTAATAAATAGGGTTTTTTTACTTGTATCCCTTTGATATACTGATAGTAACCTTTCATATATTTCTTCTTCTATAGGGTCATGTAACATTTTAGCCATACCACAAAATCTTGACACATCGTTTTCATGGTACTCGCCAATAAATATAATTGGTACTTTTTCTTCGCTCATTTTATAGTTTTAGTCTAGTTCAGTCCAGTAGATTATTATATATAATTATTATGTATTACACTGTTATAATATTAAAAATATCAATTTTTATTAAATTATATAAATAACAACTAAATATAAAATAACTTGTAAATAAATAAAAACTTAACAATTATTTGAAAGAAACTATATACATTAAAAAATTACGAATCTAATAATCAAATCCAGCATCAGCCATGACTTGTGATACTCCTGTGATTGATGTAGCACTATACTCTCTTCCAAGTGCGGTATGTTGATAAAGTCCTGCTGAATTTTGAAGAGGCATAATAGGGGTACCAATTCCACCCATTTGACACATTCCACCCATTTGACCCATTTGACCAATTCCACCAATCCCACTATCAAATCGAACCTTTCTTTTGGCTGAATTTTCTGAAACATCATTAAAAAATCCAATCATAATCTCCTTAATTTTTTGCTTGAATAAATTAATTTGTGAAGAAATGATATGATGGTCGATTGTGATTTCATCATCACTTTGTTCAACAGCAGGTTCCATCATTATAGAAGTAATCTTACTAATGTTTTCATCAATAAAAGTTTTCATTTGTCCATAAGTTTTTGAACTATTAAATTTATTTAATCCTATAACCAATAATAGACGGTCAATCATACTAGAGATTCCAAAAGATTCATAATCAGTGTTTGTTGAATAATCACCTGAAAAATACTCTATAGCTCCATGTTCATTTGTAATCTTTAAAACTTCAGAATCAACCAATTCTTCAGATGAGGCTGTTTGACCCATTCCATCTACTTCTTCAGTTGTATTCAAGGATAAAACAGCAAATAATCTACTGCTTCCTTGCCCTGTATATTGAACAGACTTTTTCTTTAACAACCACACAATGTTTGATGCGGTTTGTGCAACAAACAGTGGAGAAAGTACTTGTCGTCCTACTCTAAAAAATAAATCACCTTGAGTAGTAGTATTTTCGCGTGTAATAATTTTTCCAAAAATACTCTCACAAGCATTCTTTACATCAAAACTAATATCCATACAACGATGAATTAAATCTTTTTCGTGTTGATAACATAATTTAATATTAGCAGGTATTTCTTCCTTTGTAAAATTTGTTGCAATAAATTTACCTACTTGGTTTGAGATGATTAAATTAATTGAAAGATTAGAATATCTAGTACCAAAGGCTAGTAAATCTTCATTAATTAACCTTTTCTTTAACTCAATAGTAGACACAAGACTAAAAGCTGGATAATTAATCATTTCAACATAATACTCAGCTTCAGGATTAATATTAGATTCTGGAATAACAATTTCGGAAAATCCCATTTTGTTTAGAACAGAATTTGGAATAATATCACCAAAATGGTTATTAGACCGTTTAGCAGGCATAACACATACTAAACCACTACAGTGGTCTAGCCAAAAAATATTATTTTTTGTAACTGGAGACTTTTTAGCCTCAGGTGGTAGAAACTTGTAAAATTCTGCTGTACCAATAAAATATGTATCTTTTTTAGATGGATTTGTAAAATTATAACTAAATCCCGAAGGAGATAACTCTAAATTGGCTGAAACAACCAATAATTTTTTAGGGGTTTCTAAACCCCCCAAGTTAATGTGTAGAAATTTCAATTCTGATAATGTGCACATTTTCTATTGTTATGTATATGTTATATTTATAAGATTAAGTTGAAACACTATTTATATCAATTTTTTTCTCAATTAACAAATATTGAAAATTCATATATTCTAACACCATTAACTAATAACCATTAACCAATAACTGTTAACTAATTTTTAGTAATATGATACTATAACATAAGATAAAATGAATATTTTAGAAGATAATAAAAACACTAACATATGTTTAATATGTAGAGAGGATGTGTCTACAAAAAAAGATATTCAGCTTAATTGTAGATGTAGTAATTCTTATTATCATGTTAAATGTATCGGTAATTGGATAAATTTACAAAGTCAAAATAATTTGCATAGAAGTCTAAATTCAAGAACCAGGGTTAAAATACCAAAGTGTCTTAATTGTTATTGTGAAATTAATCAGTTAGTATTAAGTAGGATTTTTCTTGAATATAATACAAGATATAATAAGGATGATGATAATAAAAATGATTCAGATATTACAAATTTTATAATATTTGGTATCAATATTAAAGTAAGTTATATTATGATGTATCTAATGTCAGTAACATTATATCTATTATTAAATATTGTTACAACTGATAATTCTAATGTTAATAGTTTGCAAAATTATAATATTTGTACAGTTCATCTTATAGCTATTAAATTACATATAAAAATGTTCTTTCAATACTGTAAATTAGATTTGGTTAATAATAGACTTAGAATGATTCTTAAGGATAACTCTAAGGAGTTTTTTGTTAAATACAGTTCTTTGGTAAAAATATATATTTGTACAGGATTGATTGGAAGTTTATCTGGTTTAATTACATCTTTTATACTAAATTATAATGAAAAAAAAACCTTTTTGATTAACATCTTGATGATAATCTTTCTTATTCATTTATTTATTATATCCAAATATAATAATTAAAAAATTGATTTTTCAAGTTATTGGGTTTCCATTTCTCAAAATTCATACTAAATATAAATTATCCCCAAATCCAAGCGTATACTATAAAATGAGCGAGATAGTGAATTCTGTTTCAGAACAACAAGTTACTGGTGTTTCTGTAGAGGAAACTAATGAAGGTAACTTTGTAGTTAGTGTAGTTAGTGGTGGTGTAGTTGGAGAGGAAACTCCTATTTCTGAAAGTTCTCCCATTTCACCCATTCAACCCATTTCACCCATTCAACCCATTTCAGTTAGTGAAATATTTGGTATGTATACCGAATATGCTCGAACCATTTGTAAATTCCCCGAAGACTTTACCTTAGAAAATCATATAGCTGTGTTTGAGAGGCTTAATGATAGTGCTGGTAAAGATTTAGAGTGGAATGAGAAAAATGTGTCAGATATTGAATATGGATTACGTAATGGAATTGCTGGAGTTAAATTTCATTGGTTATCAAATGCTACTGAAATGCTCAAAGAAGCAAAGAAAAGGGTTAGTAATCTTCAAAAGTTAGAATCGAATTACAAGAAAATTCGAGAATTAACACCTGGTTCAGTAGAGTTAGTTATTCGTGTAGGTGTTCTTAGAGAAATCAATGAACTCTGTCCAGCTCTAGAAAGTTTAAGAAAAGAATACTTTAGACTAAAATCTGAAGAAAGTAGGCTTGAATGTGAACTTCGTAGATATTTACCTAGTTATGAAAGGTGGAATGTTCTTGAAAGTGAACAAACTCTTAATCGTTCTGTCACTTATAAAAGAGAAATGATAAGTAAAATGGACAGGTTTGGTTTAACTCTCGAACAATTAAGGGAACGGTTTTTGCAGGAGAAGAATAAGTATACTGAAGCTCTTGATGCACATAAAGCAATATATCCAAGATTGTCAGATACAAATCGGGAGTTTAACGAGATTAGCTCAAGAATTAATTTATTAGTTCTGCAAATTTTTGTATAAATAAATAGTTAAGTATGTAAATAAAGTCTTACTTGTTATAACCAAGAATAATATCAAGTTGACCTGTAACTGATTTAAGTTGTTTTCTTAATTCCTTAAGTTTAGATTTAATTGATTTACTAGATTTACTAGATTTACTAGATTTACTTGATTTACTTGATTTATAAGTTTTTTGTTTTTTGTAATTAACGCGCTTATGAGTCTCCTCTGTAGGATAATAATGAGGTTCATCGTCAGCATCATCTTCATGTTCTGGTTCATGTTCCTCTTCATGTTCTGGTTCATGTTCTTTTGTTTTTGCACTTGGTTTTGAAAGACCAAGATAATCTACTTCTGGTAGAGCAAGAGGACAAGGTAAGTCTGGAATTTCTGAAAAATTCATCATCTTCATATCTAGTATATATGCATTAGTTGTAGTTGATATAATAGTCAAATTTAGTAAGTATATTTTTTCAATTTTTACTAATTTTTACTAATTTTTACTAATTTTTACTAATTTTTACTAATTTTTACTAATTTTTACTAATTTTTACTAATTATTTTTATATAGATTATGTGTAAGATGAATAATTTTCAGTGTTTTTAATGTGATAAAAAAAAATACTTGTATAAAAAGTATTATTGATATTAAAAAACTCCAAAACACTCCAAAACACTCCAAATTTACTCCAAATTTACTTCAAATTTACTCCAATTCCTATATTTTTTCTTAATATATTTATTGCTCCATTTAAGTCTGTATCAAATAATTAATGTACTGGCGAACACAATAAAGTTAATAAAAATTATTTCGCAATTTTTATAAAAAGATGTTAATATGTAAAACAATTTGTTAAGAATTAATCAAACCTTCTTCATAAAGTTCATAGAGTTTAATAGGATTTTTACTTACAACCCAGTTTACGTCTTCGTAAAATTTTTCCCATTCGCCATCAAGATTAGAAGGATGTAGTGGATGTGATTTTGGAATTAAATATAGACCTGAACCAATTTTTTCACAAATGTCTTCATCATAAATATTAGCAAAAAACATTTCATCAGTATCTTCAGTTCCTAATTTATAAACAGGACACTTATTGAATGTTATTGTTCTCATAAATTTGGTATTAGATTTAACAATTTCATTCATTGAATCTACAATTGATAATATAACTGATTTCTTGTCTTCAGGTAAAGATTCAAAATCTTCAATTTTAGAATACAGACTAACTTTAACTCTGTGGTTACTAGTTGGTTCTCTACTATCTTTCTTATAAACTGGGACCATAACATATGGCTCAACATCAAAAACTACAAACGGATCCAAGCCCATAACTTCTTCTTCAACTTCAGGATGTGGAACCAAAGACCCAATATATAGTTCAGAAGTTTTTACTGAGTCTGATGTGATATATGGTTTAATTATACCATTTAATTCAGTTAGTGATTTTAATTCCTGATAAAATTCATCAAGTGCGATTTTATTAAGTATCGAAAGAGGGTTGTCTGGGGGTAAAGCTTTGATTGATGGGTTTAACACAATAGGAATTTGATTATACTGAATTTCCAGATTTACCCAGTTATTAACAAGTTTTATCCATGTGTAACCATAAGCTGTCATTTCTCCAAGTCTTTCTTTCCATTCAGGATGTGAATTTAATAGTTTAACACATCGACCAAAATCACTTGCATCCACAGGTGTCCAATGCTTTAAATAGGGTATTGATTTTTTTAACCCTAACATATGAGACTCAATTTCCCTAGAAGATAGACCTCGAGCCTCCCAACATCCATCGTTGCACCATAAGAATTTTGTTTTATGGTCACAGTGTACTTTTGGAATAGAAGTTTTTTCAAATTCAGCCATTGTAATAATTATTACTATTACATTGAATTAGAAGAATAATTATCAATTTTTATATAAAACTAACGTCTAGAATATCTAGTATTAGGGGGTGTGTATCTAGAACAAGCGGTAATCCACATAGTCGGATCAGTACCACAAGTTCCTTTATTCATAGCTACAAAACTAATTGCACCCGAACATTGAGTGTTCATTATAGTCATTGAATGTTCAGGAATTCTTTTAGTCCCTGAACATCTTATAGTTTTCAAGTATGTAAACTGAGTTTCAAAAGTGTTTCTTCCACTAGATTCATAATATAGAAGCTTGTTAGTAGGAATAACAATATTGACCTTATAACCATGGTGCTGAGCCATTTCAAGATAGCTAATCCATAGTTCTGGTCGCACATTTGTATTGTCTAGATAGATTTCGTATCCTTTTTCCATGCATTCTTGAACACTTCTTTGACACCAATCGTGTGCTGCAGGTAAAAGACCAAGGTCTGTGATTTGACCTTCTGGAGAGTAAAGACCAGGATAATTGTCCGCAGAACATGCGATTGCTCTGAGTTTAGGAGTACTACTCAACCCTACAGCTATACTTTCTGTACCAGCTGCATCTACTGAATCTGTTGTACTAGTTTCTTGAGTAGAAGACTCTATGTCTTCTTCAGGATAAAAGGGTTTTGGTTGAGGTACAAGACCCAGACCCTTATTTTTCTTGTTAATTTCTTGAATTGTTTTGGTAGTCTTACCAGAGCCGGGTAGCCCGACCATGATAACCAGTTGTTTTTCACATGTCACCGGTGTTACTGTCCTTGGTGTTGGTTGTCTTGCTCCAGCCATCTTCAGAATGGCTTGAATTGATGACATTTTATTAGTTAAATTTATTTTGGTATTAATTAAAGACTAGAATATTCAATTTTTTTTATATAAAAATTAGTACTCTCTATGCCAAACTTCAATAAAATAACTAGATTCAGTTGATAAATGAGCTTTTGATTCATATAAAAACTTAAAATCATTTCTTAACAAAATAGTATATACAGACGCAATTGAATTAAATTTTAAACAAGGCTCCCAACTATTATAAGAGTTAAAACTCATTTTGACAGCAATATTTTGTAATTGTGTTTTTTCTCCATAGAGATAAATATTAGAAATATCCTTATAAATTACAAGTGATTGTGCATAAGGATTAATATTTGTATCTGTATGAGAATATAATTTTATATTTTCTTCCTCTAGTTCTTTTATTCTTTTCTTATATAATTCAATTTGTTTTATCAATTCAACTTCTGTTTCATTTATATTTGAAATATTAGACATATATATAATATAATTTACAAAATTATTATAATATATTTTATAATTATATAATGAACAAGAATAGTTATTACGAAAAATATTTAAAATACAAAAACAAATATATTCAACTAAAAAAAACACTTGAAAATAAAAATATACATAAGACAAAACAATTAGGAGGTAATAGATCTATAACAATCCATTCTAAAAAACCAGGAACAACCTATGAGCCAATTAATTTTGATGAAGATGATGATATTTACATATTTAAAAGACAAATAGTTCAGCAGATAAACAATCCTGAGATTAATGAAGAACATATAATATTATATGATTTTAAGTATGGAAAATGCACAGGTATCATAGCTAAAAAAATAGAACCAGATGTTACAGATATATGTGTAGATATAATGACACCAATTAATTCAGCAAGTTTAGTTCCAGAAAACATATCAACTGGTAGAGGTGGAATTCTTAAAGTACCAGTTACAAATTTAGAAGGTGAATTTGAATTTGCAAATTGTAAATTTAGTGGTATGATTGAATCTGGTTTTATTTATAGAACAAGTACAGTTTTATCAGCAGATATACTTGATTTAGTTAGAGGATTTGGAGTAAGAACTTTTAATTCAGGTAATATATTAACTGGACAATTTATAAATAATCAATTAGAAGGAAATGGAAAAATAAATCACGCAGACGGAGCTGTTGCTGAAGGATTTTTTGTATCTAGTGTATTAAATGGTACAGGTAAAATAAATTGGCCAAATGGAGAATTGTTAGAAGGCAATTTTGTTGATGGTGTTTTAGATGGAGAAGGAGTAGCAGTAAGTCCAGAAGGTGAAGTTAGACGAGGAAATTTTGTAAAAGGAATATTATCAGGTAAAGGGAATATTACTAAACCTGATGGAACAATTTATTCAGGAGAATTTATTTCAAACAATATAGTATCTGGAAAAATAATCTATACTAATGGTTCAGAAGATGAAGGTTTTTTTAAAAATAATAAATTAAATGGAAGAGGCAAAAAAATTATAAAAACTAGTCCTGAAAGTCAAGAAACAACAGTTATGGAAGGTGAATTTTTAAATGGTTTTCTTAATGGTCTTGGTTTAATTACCTATCCTAATGGAAGGATTGAAGAAGGTAAATATATAAATGGAGATCTAGTAGAACCTATATATAAAGTTCACACAATAATTCCAGATAAATCTTTTGGATATGATAGTTTCTTTTCTAATTTATTTGGACCAGGTCCAGATAAATCAATTGAAAAAAAAGAATAAAATAATAATTAAACAAAGTTATTTTTTCAAACCATTTTTTTTTCTTCAAAAACAGATTTCCAAATTTCAAAAGTATTTTCATCATAACCAATTTCTTTAATAGTTTCTTTCATTTTTATATATTTATATCCATAATTTATAAATTCAATTAATTTCTCATAACACACTTTAGCAAATTTATTATTGTTTTCTACAATTGAGAAATTTCGAAAAATATAATCATAAATTGCTAAACTAACATATACACTATTTATAAATGATAAACTATCATCCATAAGTCTTAGTAAAAATTTTATTACATATAAGTCTCTATATGTTTTATTATTTTCTGATACAATAGGTTCAATTTGTAATGTATATTTATATCCAATATTTTTTGTAAAACAATAATTTAATATTGGTAAATACTCTAATATAATTTGTTTTTTTTCATTATGTAAATTATCTAATTCTGATAAATTATGTATATCCATTACAATATCTTCTATATTGTAACTAGACAGTTCTAAACTTTCTAATCCTTTGTATAAAATTGTAATAATTTTATAGTACTTATCAAGGTTATTAGTAATTCTAAAATTGTCTTTTTGACAATTAATAATTTTTATTATTTCAACCAATTTTTTTCTAGTGATATTTTTTAAATTTTCATCTATTATTAAGAAACTATTTTTATCAACATATGGTTTTATTTGATAACAAATATTTTTAATTTTTAATATGTCTTTCATAACAACAAAATGTGTATTGTTTTTTATTTAATATATATTATTCTAATCAATTTTTTATATTATACAAATGTAAATTTATATTTTCACAAGATAATTTGTTTTCAATATCTTGCAAATTTTTTTCAATATCATCAATTACAATAATATCTTTAATATTTGAATATTTTGAGTTATATATATTTAATAGCTCATCACCTTTATTTTGATTAAAATAAATTTCATCAAATTCTAATTTAACAGATTTAAGGTGTTTAATTGTAAGCTCTTTACTTAATTCATCTCTTGCTGTTAACAATATAATTTTACATCCAGAATTAGATAATAGGATACCTATTTTTATATAAAATCGTATGATTTTGTATAAAAATGTATGTAAATATGTGATTTAGTATAATAATCATTTTTTCTTTGTCGATTTATTAATTTTAACTTTTTTATTTTTTTCAAGCTCTTCTTTTATATGACTTTTATACTTTCTTAAACCATTTACTTTTGCAACATATACATTCATTATTGATACTATATCTTTAGTTAATTCTTCTACTGGTGTTTCTTCTTCATCTTTATTTATTATTATTATTTTTCCATTTGAATATTTTGTTATTAACCATTCTATTATTTCATATCCAAATCTTGTCAAACGATCTTTATATGCAATTACTAATTCTTCAATTTCTCCATTTATTGCTTTTTCCATTATATCTTGTAATCCTTTACGTTTATAATTTAATCCTGAACCAATATCTTGAATTATAGTATGAGTTGGAAATTTATCCTTCATATATTTAACTTGTCTTTCTAAATCTTCTCTTTGTTTATTACTTGATACTCTACAATAACATATTTTTACTCTTTCTTTGTTTAATACATTTCTTTCTCTTAAATATTTTGAAACATTATATAATGTATTTTCTCCTACTTTTATTGTGTCTATTTCTTTTTTATCTGCCATTTTGTATAATGTTTGATAACATATACCTAGTATTTTAAGTGCTTCTGCTCTTTTAACAAATTCCATTTATATTATTTTGTATTATTTTATATAAAACAATATATTTTTAAATAATTTTGTATTATTTTATATAAAACAATTTAAAATTTTATTTTATAATACATATTATATATGGAAATATGTAATTGGTATGAACCATCTACCATAAAAATACAAAACTTTATTTCTTCACCATATGATTTTCAAAATACTAAAACACCTTTAAAGTATAAAAATATTTTAAGTTCTGTTAAAAAATCATCTAACAATTTTAAATTAAACTTATTTAGCGATAATTTTATTAATAATGATGAATTAATTTGTTCTAATAAATATTTAATAAATTTTACTGATAATCAACATAAAATACTTAAAAAATATTTTGGTGAATGTAAAAAAGTTTATGATTTATGTGTAGATGTTTGGAAAGATTATAAGGATGTCACTTCTAATTGGCATCTTTTTAAAGATGTTGTTTTTAAGCATTTATATAGAGATGCTAATAGTAAAAATCAACCTATTCAACAAATTAAATTTTTAATAGTTAATGAACTTAAAAATAAGCAAAATGAATTTAATATTGAAAATAATAAAAATAAGGATATTATTAAAAAATTAAAAGATGAGGCTAAAAATAAATATAAAAAAGAAATGGATGAATATAAAAATAAATTAGAACAAAATAACAAATCAACTATAAAAATAGATATAATAAAGCCTAAAATGGATAAAATAAAGATTAATAAAATAAAAAAACCTCCTAAACCAAGAGGAGAAACTATAAAGAAACCCGCACCTGATGAAACATTAAAAGCAGAAATTAAGGATTTTTGTAAAAATCTATCAAATGCTCGTAACCAAGCTTATGAAAATTCTAAATATAATAAAGAAACTAATAAATTTAATGAAGATGCTTTTGAATTAAAGTATAAAAATATATCTAATTCACAAACTATTTCAGTTTCCGATCGTAATATAACAAAAGATGGAATATTCACAAGAGCACTTGGTAATATTGAATGTTATAACTGGAATGGAATTAAAAATAAATATTTATTTAATAAAGAATGTAAATTACAATATGATTATCAATTAAATAAATATTATTTATTTGTTGTTTTTGAAACAAAAGAAAAAATAATTAAAGACCGTAAAGAAGTTGTTGCATTAGATCCAGGAGAGAAAATTATGAATCATTTTTATTCTAATGAATTAAGTGGTAAATTAGGTGATAATATGAGAGTTAGAATACTGAAAATACAAAGACAAATTAAAAAATATCAAAGTATTATTGATAAAAAGAAGAATAGAAACGGAAAAAATCTAAAAAATAAAAAGATGATTAAAAAGAAAATAAGAAGATTATTTTTAAAGATAAAGGGATATGTTAATGAGGTTCATAAAAAAAGTGCAAAATATTTATGTGAAAACTATAATAATATATTAATTCCAGAATTTAAAACAAAACCGATGATAAGTAAAAATCAAATTAGAATAGAAAATGAAAAAATAAAAAAGATTCAAGATAAAGAAAAAGCAAAGAATGAATTAAAAATATTAAATAAAAAGATAAAATTAAGTTCAAACATAAAGTTTGTTCTTTCAATGCAATCACATTATAAGTTCAAGGAGTATCTAAAAGCGACAGCGAAGAGATACAGAACTTTTGTTCATGAAGTAGATGAAAGTTATACTTCGCAGTGTTGTACAATGTGTGGAATATTATCAAAAACATATGATAATAAACGCGTAAAAACATGTGTATGTGGTTGTAAATTAGACCGTGATTTAAACGGAAGTAGGAATATATATCTAAAAAGTATATGTTCAATGCCTGGTATGAAAGCCAGACTGGCGAGCCTCCAATGCTATAAAATTGTGTGTAATAATATAATTTAATATAAAATTATACAAAATCATACAATAAAAGGGGAGGGTTAATAAAATCAAAAATATTTTCATCAACTAATTCTGGTTCACATTTTTCCATAATTTTCATAAGGTCATTATTAGCCATTATTTCTGCTAATTGTTCATTTCTAGTCATAACCATATATTTTTTAACTTTGTTTTTCCACCATTTCAAATCTATTCCATCAAATTTAATTAAAGTATCATCAATATCAAATACAACTAAACTACCAGGAATAATTTGTATTTGATTAAATTTTTTTATTAAATTCATCATTAAATTTATTATTTATATAAACATATTAACTTTATAAATCATTTTTTTCATTATTACAATAAAAATTCTTAATTACCCAAGTTATTCCTTTATTTGTAGCAAAGGCGACTATTGCACCTATTGCGAAACCAGTTATATTTTTTTTTGTATCAGAACCGTATAAATAGTATGAGTACAAGCTTCCAACTATTCCTCCTGTTAGTGTAATTAAAAGTTCTCCAAGAACATCAATAATAATTTTTATAGCTGAAACAAATGCATTTAAAAATAATTTTAATACATTTACAACAAGATTAAATGTATTTTGAATAGAATCCCAGTCTCTAAAAATATGTTCATATCCATTATCTAAAATTTCACCACTAGTATTATCAATTTGTTTAGCAAGTTCTTCGGGTTCTAAACATTTAAAATAATCTTTAAACCGAATATACGAAAGTTCAAATAGTTTATTAATAAATTCTTTTAACTCATTACACTCTTTGTTTTCATTAAGTTTATTTTTTAAACTATCCATGGTTAAAGTTATTTTTTTATTTAATTCATCAAGTAATTCATGAATTTTGTTACTTAAATATTTAATTATATCAATCTTATTTTTATCAGTATTACTTATCATTTGGCGATAAATATTAATTTGTTTAGTAATTCTATCAAATATATTTTTTGACTGGGTGTTAAATTCATTTAATTCATCATGAACAGTTTGATATGTGTCTTTGGTAATATTTCTATTTCTTTTATGCTCATCAATAATATGATTAAATTGTTTTACTTGTTCTTCAAAAAATTTTTTTAAACTATCTGATTCATTTTCATCAATTGTTTTTGGTATATATATATAATTTATTGTTATAGTTGTCATTTTTTTATAAATTTAATATAATATTTAATCAATAGTATATTCAATTTTTATACAAAACTAATTATATTGGAAATATTTAATAATTGATTCTTAATCCATCTTTGACTGTTAAGATAATATGATTTTATTTTTTCTTTATTTTTATGAACTAAAATACCCAAAACAGATGCTGATAATAAATATAACCTTTGTTTTTTTGTAGTGTTTTGTCTAATAAATTCTTTTATATCATCTTCAAAAAAATCATATAATTTCCCAAAACAATAAATAACACCACCATAAATGACTTCTTTGTTTTTATTAAAATTATATATAAGCATACCGGATAAAACTATAAAAGTTGAAGAAACTAGATATTTAATTCCTTTGATATTTTTGGATATATTAATATCTGCTGTTTTTTTAATATTTAAAAAATCTTTACTATTAGACATTTCAATTATTTGATTAATATTTTGAATTGATAATAATTCATAAATTTTTATAAAATTTAATAATTCTTCATTTAAATTAGAATTATTAGGCAAATTAGAAATATGAACTTTTAGTTTATCTCCGTCTTTAATTAATGAATTGATTAAACCAATAGCATTCTTATTATTTTTAATTTCATTATCATTACTAAAGTCTCTGAATACATTTTGTGAATAATTTATTCTATCCAAATTCTCTTTTTGTGTGTTTGACATATTTTATAATAACACTTATATTTTTAATATTATAATATTAAAAATTTTCAATTTTTATAAAAATTGATTTTTATTTATTTATAATACAGTATTTTAAATATATAAAATGTCTGTGAATAAAAAAAAACTGTTTACATCATCAAATCCAAGTGATTATGGTAAAAATATAGGTAAAGGAATTTTAGATTCTTTTACAGAAAATAATGATTCCAAACCAGGTTTAACTGGTTGGATATCTAAAAAACTAAATCAGTGGAATGCAAGTACTGAATATGTTGATGCAGTAACAAATCTTCCACCAACATATAAAACAGGTGAAGATATTAAATTTGAACAAATTATATGTGATACCAATACTAAAGAACAAGTTGGACATGATTTGAAACGTGTTGATGATGCTATTAAAAAACGTGAAGAACTTGATAAAAAATATAACACCAGGTAAATAATCTAATAAATTATTAGATTAATTTTCAATTATAAAAATTTTTTTGTTTAATATTTATAAGGTTAAATTAAAATTTTGAACCTCCTTTTATTGTAATTTTATAATCACCTTTAGAATTAGCTTGAATACTACCTTCAGTATCTACTCCATTATCAAATTCCAAATTACCAGATGCTTTAACTTCAACTTTGTTTTCTCCAGTATTTACATTTCCACTAACTTCTGCATCTACTTCATAATTTCCAGTTAATTCATTTTTTTTGTTAACTTTTTTATCTTTTTTATTTTTTTTATCTTTACGATATAAACCTATACCAGTAAGAACACCACCTAACAATGCAATCGTATTCAAATCCATTTTTATATTATTTTTATATAATAATTAATTATATTTATATTCAATTTTTTATAAAAATCAACACTTATATATAAATTATAAATAAACAAAAGAATATATCACTGGTCTTCTTCATGAGCTCCTGCTCCTGTTCCAGCGACTTTTTCAACTTCAAGATGTCTACAACTCTCACTATAAGTAGGAGGAAGTGTAATACTAACATGTGAGGTATCGATAGAACGGGGTGTTCCAAAATCACTTGGGAATTTGTTTAGTATCCGCATTGAATCCACGAGTTGAGTGGGTATTTCTTCTAATGCCTTTTCACTAAACTTAAGTGGATTATGCATATGATCATTAAACTTAACAAACTGGACATTGTCTCTCAAAGCCCTCTTACCTGAGCTAGCGACTAACACAGAATCATCAGCATCTAAATACTCCATATTTGAAAACGTGCTGTTACCAATGCCTACAATCAGGAAAACCATAGGCAAATCAGATGCATCAACAATAGCATCGATGGTATTCTGCATATCATTAATCTCGCCATCAGTCAGGATAGTAATAATGTCAAACTGAACAGTTCCTCGAGCCAACTCCTCTCTCTTTAGACGAGTCACCTTTCTAATGATGTGTGCAAAGTAAGTAGGTCCAGACAACTCGATATTGGTCAGTGCGTGCCGATATGCTTCCATAACTCCCTGTATACCCTGAACTGAGGGATTTGCATCGTCACCATTAATAGCAAAGTCCCAAGAATTAATCTTTCTTCCATTTGAGATAGGAATCAATGCACCATAACCCCAAAGAGGAATCATACCATCCGAGTCATATCCATGAACCACATTGTACAACAACTTGATAGCCTTCATGTACTCGCTCATTGTGTCAAACCCTGGGGTATAAAATGGTGATGAAGGGTCAACGTGTGCAAGATGATGAAGTGTTCCTGGAGTCCTTGGGTCACCATTACTTCCAGTAAAATCAATCACAATCTGGAATCCAATTGGTAAACCGCGGTTAATATAATCCATAAAGGTGGGACAAAAAATAATCTGTTTTTCTGAAAAAATTAATTGACCAGTATTAGTACGTCTAGTTCTGCGTCTAGCTTCCTCATTAATCAAATCAAAACTTTCAGTTCTAATCAAGTTTTCTAGTGTTGTATCAATATGACCGATAATCGATGAACCAGGATTGTTAGATCTATGTACCTCAATTCTAAAAGGTGTTTCCAAATTACCTAACTTTGATACTTCTAAATTAATTAGGGGGAAAGAACCACTTCCAGTTGTTATAATGTAATCAGTACGGTAAACACTAATATAGTCACGACCTGATTTAATCAATATAACCATGAATACTGATGCTCCGCTAATACAACATCCAAATAGACTAAATGATCTAAAGTCCAGATTAAGATACTGCAGATTAATACGCAAAATATCATTAGTAATAGGTTTAGGCATAATATGTACTGTAATTTTCCCTTTAGGAACACCAGTCAAACTCATAGTTTTACGTCCCATACCAACAATTTCGCTGATATCGCATTCAGTCGAACCTAAAAAATCCTGTCTGGTTAAATCGATTCCATCAGAACAATTGGTCTTAAAACTATCATCACAGTCGTATAATGCGAACTTGACTTGACAAGCTTCTTCAAATCTGTATCTAAGATAAATTTTCTTAACAAAACCTCCTGTAGTAGTATTAGCAAGGATTTCTGTGCGTCCAATTTCTTCCCAGACTCCTGTCTTGTTCCTAATAAAGACTACACAGAATGGATCAGATGTGTCTCCAGTAATAACAGAGACAGGTGTCCAGTCTTTATTAACTAAATCTTCAAATTGAATTGAAAGCTCTATGCAGTCATAACCTAGTTTATGTATCTCGTTAACCATAGTTGTAACATTACTAATTTCTGTGTTACGCAATGTAGTAAGGGTCAAGCCTCCCGCTCCACCAGCATCAACTTCTTTAGATAGCACAGGCATTTTTACAGTATTATTATATATTTTCTTGAATAATGAGAGGTATGTTAGACAGAGTATTTATCAATTTTTATTATTAGTATTATTATAAATAAAATTTATGGAATTATTAAAATGGACAAATTTGTCTTGTCCAAAAATTTTTTATAATTTTAACTTTTGGATGAAGTTTTTTTTCAATAAAAACAATATTGATTTCATCATTACAATATAAAATTATACTGTTTATTGTCTCAGGCAAATCAATAACATGACGTGTTAAATTATTAAAGACAATATTTAAAGGATGTAAATCACATATTACTGATAAAGGCTTGAGAGATTGTCCAGCATAATTATTAAATACTATATTTCTCAATGATATTGGTATATAATCAAAATCTAAAGTATAAAAGTAACCAAATGATAAATCTGTTAATGTTTGAGGAAAAAAATCTATAGGTAAATTATAGCTTCTTCCAAGGCTTAATGCTTGTAAATTCATTGGTAGATTATCTAATGGTTGATTAAACCATTCGGGTAATTTTAAATGAGTTATAGTTTCAGGTAAATTATTAAAATTAAAATTTGTAGTACGATAACAACAATTACTTAGATCTAAATAAGTTATATTTTCAGGTAGTTCTAATAAACTATTGGTAAAATCTCGATTAAATATAATTTTTTTAACATATCTTGGTAAAAAACCTAATGGCTTATTAAAACTATCTGATAGTATAACAACTTCTATAGACTCGATTATATTAGTTGTTTCTGGTTTTTTATTATATTCACAATTTCTATAAATAACCAATGTATTAATTGAATCTGGTAAATTATTAATTGGTTGATAATAATTATAATGAAGTTTTAAATATGTTAATCCTTTTGGTAAATTATCTAATTTTTTATCAAATACACTAAGAATTTTTAATTCTTTAAGGCCACTTGGTAAATTATTTAATTCTTGATTAAAATTTCCTTTGATAGTTAAAATTTCTAAACTTTCTGGTAAACAATTTAGTTCCTGATTAAAATCTCCCCATAAATATAAATTAATTAATGTACTTGGTAAATATAATAAAGGTTGATTAAATCTTCCAGCAACATTTAGTTTTAATAAACCTTTTACCAAATTATCTAAACATAGATTAAATCTTCCTTCAATCGATAATTCCTCAAGAGTTTCTGGTAAGTCATCAAGTCTTTTATTAAAATTTTCTCCCAAACTTAAATTTTTTAAACATTTTGGTAAGTTATATTTATTACATTCCTGATTAAAATAATTAGTAAATTTTAATACTTTGATATTAGTTAAATACAGATTAAATGGTTGGTTATAATTTTCCATAAATACTAATTCAGTTATAGTTTCAGTAATATCATCTATAGTTAATTCTTCATTGGGTGTATATTCTAAAGTTACTAGTGGATTAGAAGAGAATGATAAATTTTTTAATCTGTATGGCAAGTCTATTAATTTACTAATTTGGTTATTTGAACAATCTAGATATTTAATTTCATTACTAAGATTAATAATCTTGGTTATATAATTACCTGAACAATTAACAATTTTATTCTTAAAACCACTTAAATCTAATAACCCTTCGATTCCTTTATCTGATAGATTTAATTCCTTATCAAACCAAGAATAATTTTTTAACAATTCTTTTGTCTTCTCATTCATTTTTCATTAGTTATATAATATATTCTTAATATAAAACTAATCAATTTTTTATAAAAATTGATTTGGAAACCAAATTCAAATGGATTAGAATGATTGAAGATAAATTAAAAGTTAGTTTAATATTTAGTCCAGAAGAATCAAATCGTAAATTAGTTAAAGTGATTAATGATTGTATTAGTGATAAAATTAGATATTTGATTATTTTAGCTTCTAGAAAATTAAAAAAGGTAAAATTATAATTAAAGATTTGAAAAATAAAACCCAATAATTTATTAAGTTAAATTAATGGTAAATTTACAATACTTTTAATTCAATTTTTTATTTTTAATTTACCAATCATATACAAAAATTTTTATACAAACAAAAATGAGATTTTATACAAAGAAAAAAGTTATTTTAATTATTTACAATTAATTAGGCATAGTTGTAAGCATGTAGTTAAACATTAATCTGGATATGTCAAATGGTAAATCTGAAGAACAATTATCAAGCGAGTTATACATATTTCTAAATTGCATCCTTATTATTTCATTCCTAGATAATGCATTAACAATAGCAGGAGTTTCCTCATCACAAAATTCTATACGCTCAATTATTCTATTATGATTTAATGCTTCACACAATGACTGAACACCTATACTTGTAACATTATTAATCCGAAAACGAAGTGACTTTAAAGTAACATTTGTTTTTAACAAATTAGCCATTTGAAAAACAGTGTTATCAGAAAAAACCGGAAAGCCTGAAGGTAAAATTAATCGAGATGTAGTTATATATCCTAATACAACATGTTCTATGTATTCGTTAGACAATAATGTATTTAAAAAATTTGTAGACCTCGTTTCACGTTCAAGAAATAATGTTCTTGATGGAGCTCTTGAATATTGTACATATATATCATTTATATCACATTCAACATGTAATGTTCTTAATGGAGCTCTAGATAATGAAATCATTGCATTATTATCCAGTTTACAATTATGATAATTAAATTTAAATTCAGTAATTACATTTCTTTGTGATAATGCTGAACCTAAATTTATTATTGCTTCATTTACACTTGCAATTTCTATTAGTTCTTCTTGAATAGTTAATTGAGGACCAACTTTACAATTGATTAAAATTAACTCATCAATTGTAAAATTTCTTCTCAAAGAATTTGCTATAATATTAATACCATCAGGACCAATATTATTAACAGAAAGGTCAATACTTTTTAAAGTATAATTAGTTTCTATTAGATTAGCCAAAGTACTAATTTCATCTATACCAATAAAATTAAGTGCCAAGTCAAGATGAGTGATTGAATGATTGTGTCGTAAAATATCACATACAGATTCAATTGTTACTGGACAATCTTCTCTACCAATACGCTTATTTCTTAGATTTAATTTGGTATTAACAGTATCAGTCTTTAGGTATTCGACAATATCTGGCCAATATGAATTTAAATCCTTAAGATCCAATTGATATAAATCCAATATTACATCGCTACCTTGTTCTAATACTTGTTCTTCAAAACTTATTGTCTCGTCATTACCAAGCAAACCATAAGGTTTTAATGTCTTATCCTCAAAATTTATATCGGATACATAATTACTATATATCCTTTTACAAGAAGAACTTATAAGGCATAAGTCGCCACGAGTGTTTCTAGATAACAACATTTTGAAAATGTGGATTATACTTAAAACATAATATTAGTTTAAGGTAAGAAAACGAATATTCTAATAATTAATTATTCAATTTTTATCCAATATTAAAACCACTAGCCAAAACATTTTCCAAAGCTTCTTTACTAAATGCTTGATATAAACGAGTTTGTTTTGTTTTAGACATTCCTGATACATTAGATAATCCTGATACATTAGACATTCCTGATACATTAGACATTCCTGATACACTAGGTATCCCTGATACAATACCAATACTTGTATTATAATTTTGTTCAAACCATTTATTATTTATTTCTACATAATTAAAGCATGTATGATTTAAATAAGGAATTGTTGGTGTTTCTGTTAATTTTATAGCTAAATGATTATGTTGAGGATATCCACCAGCTGGCATTCTTGATGTACCTGTTATCATCTCTAATAATAATTCTAAATACTTTTGATTAGATCCAGAATCAATATAATTACCTCTTATAATATCTTTCATAAAATCAATTTCTTTATCAGAATTAAAATTTTGATACTCTATTGTATTTAATACCATGTCTAAAGTTAATTCTCTATTACCAACAATTAACATGTCTAATACTTTAATTGGAACTCCTTGTAAATTTATACCTATAACTGTTCTAAAACCTGTTACAAAATATGAAATAGCACTTCTACTTAAACTAAATAAACCTTTTATTTTATTAGCGGTTTCAACATATCTATTAGTTATATCTGTTGGATTACCATCTTCATCATATTTACAAGTTAGTTCATTATTCCATTTGGTTTCTTCAAAACATTTATAAGGTCTGTATTCTAATAATTTGGGATTAAAATCATTTAATATTTGGACCATTTGTTCACCAGTTAAATCATAAAAATCATCATTCATCATTTGATATAGTAGGAATGGATCAAAATCAATATATAATTGATTTTTTGTCTTAATAGTAGTACCAATAAGTTCACCAAAAAATTGTAGAGATTCCGATACTAGAGTTTTTTCTGAATCCTTAGAACCACCAAACAAGAACATTGGTTCCACAATATAAGCTTCACCTAATAAAGCTTCCTGACTAAAATACTTTATAGTTTTGTATTGGGTCTCATCATCAGTTATTAATAGATCAAAAGCCGATGAATTTATAAAGTCTGATAGACGTAAAAATACTGTTTTTGTTAAACCACCTGCATCAATTCCTTCTTGTCTTTCATCAGTAAGTGCATTTTTAAATATAAAAAATAATTTATTTACAAAATCACTATATGTTACTATATCAGTTTGTAATTTATATAATTGTTTGTATATGTCATTTTCTATAATTTCTTCATCTACATAATTATCTTCATCATCATACATTTTGATTTCCTTTTTATAATTAAAAGATATTTGTTTTATACCTTCCTTATTGTTCTCTATATAATATAATATAATTGGTGCAGAATATGAATAATTTAATTCATTATTTATATAATTAGTAATATTATCAAATATTTCTTGAGGAGTTCCTATATCGAATCTTCTATTATTTTGATAATAGCTTGGATTACCTGAAAAACTTGGATAACCTTGATAACCAGGATAACCTGAATAACTTGGATTACCTGAATAACTTGACATAGACATTAGTTGTACAAGATCTAATGGGGGTGCAGGTCTACCTGAAAACGAAGTAAGATAATTTGTTAATATATAAATTTGTTCTTGACTTAATGGAACGTTATTACCTGGTAATATTATTCCCGGATCTACTTGGTTACCTTCAACTAGTCCTGAAAATCCTGAAAATCCTGAAAATTCTGTATTAATTGATTCTATTCTATATATTTTTATTTTAAAATAATCACTTATATAAAGCTTGTTTTCTAATACAGATAATGATTCAACAAGTGAGAACTCGTTTAGTGATCCATATATTGATTCAAATTCTAAATTTGAATTTAGCGTAATTAATTTTTTATCTAAATTACTTGATACTATTATTTTGTCCTTATAAGTGGTTAAACTACCTAAATTTATTCTGGAATAACTTGAAATATAATTACCATCAGTATCAATCATTTTTAAACCAAATGCATCAGTGACCAAAATATTACCATTAAAAAATCTTAGTTTATGTGGAAATCTAAATTGTCCTGGACCAGAACCATACGAACCGATTGTTTTTATTAGTTCACCGTCCATATTAAATACTTTTATAGAGTGTGTATCTTGCTCTGTTATGTATATTAGTCCATCATTTGATATTTGTAAGTTTACTTTTATATTAATTCTTTCACTAAATACTATATCACCCACATATATTCCATTAATATCATATACCTTAATATCAGGTGTTTCTGGTGTTAAAAAATAAATAAAACCATTGTAAACATCACAACCACTTATTCTTGTTATTATTGGTTCAAAATTTATTTCTGAGATAAAATTATCAGAGCTAAATACATAAATTTTAATACATTGAGTATTTCCAGGATGAAACACATCTGCTGTTCCAATATATAAAAAATCATTTTTTACAATTATTGAAAATGCATTATTGTTTTCAACAAAAATTTCTGATCCTAACATATCTTCGTAAATAAAATTATATCTTTGTCCTCCTTTTTGGATTTGATAGTTTTTTGATTTACTTTTTAATTCAAAATATTTTTGTTTGTATTTATAATATTTATCTTTGTATATAGAATTTGTAATATTATTCATATATTATATATTGTATTTATATTTTTTATAAAAATTAATAAAATTATCATGTAGACATAATGCAATTTATAAGAAATATGTTTATTTATCTAATCAGATGTCTTTTTGCTCTCATAGCCAAAAATTATATAGAATACTTACCTATGATGGGGTATTTTGCTTTAGTTCCGGCTATTGGTTTTTTATATATTTATATTACTGGTTCAAGAAAAACTGGTCCTGAAGTTATAGGAGATAAAATTTGGTGGAATGATTTAAGACCTGTTCATGGATTTTTATATTTGTTATTCGCTATCAATGCTTTTGAAAAAAATCCTGATTCATGGATAATTTTGATGTTAGATGTTATTATTGGATTAATAGCATTTTTACATTTTCATTAAGCAGGAAATTTTTTAAAGTTATTATAAAAATTTATTCAATTCACACACATATATAAACATTCTTTTTATAAAGATTCATTGTAAATTTGCTCTTCAATAGTATCTTTTATAATAAGCCTAAATACATTACATTTTTGAGTCTGACCATTTCTATAAATACGTCCAATTATTTGTTTTTCTACATCTCTTAAATGTGCTTGTGAACCTATAAATGGTTCAAATATTAAAATTTTTTTAATAAATGATAAATCAAGCCCTGATGCATTTTTATTAGAACTTAATATCATTACTTTATTGTCTGATGTTTTCATTGTTTCGACATCTGAATCTGATGTAAAAATTATAGATGGGATATTTTCCGAGTCAAAAATTATTTTAAGTTTTTGAATTAATGCATCAAATTGAGTATAAATAATGATTTTTTCATCTAAACCTTTAATAATTTCTATTAGACGTATAATTTTACTTGGATATTTTTCAACTGTGTAGTTCTTATCTACTGAAATCACATCATTTCTAGTAAAGTTATTTTTACAGAGAGGACATTTAATACCTCCTTTAAGTTGTGTTTCTAAAATCATAATATCCATACATTCTGAACAAAAATAATGATTACAAGTTTTTATTATACTACAATTATTTTCTTTATCAATATCTCCTAAACAATAAGAACATGTTGGTATATCCCCAAAATGTTCCATAATAAAATCTAATGACTTTTTTTTATTTATTACAATTATATTTTGTTCTTTATACTTATTTTCTAAATGTTTAATATTTTCAAATAGATTTTCTATTTTAAGTTCATCATATACTTTTTTGGCATTAACAATCATTCTTCCTAATTCATTTAATTTTTCCAACTCATCTTCATACTTTGAATGGTAATTTTCTTTTACTAGTGTTGTAAAGTTCTTATAATTAACAGATACTTCTTGATTAGTAAGTGATAATAAAACATCACAACAAATTTTTCTTAAAGTATTTACATTTGTACTAGAACCTGCTTCACATTCTGCATCATATACAATTTTCTCTTTTGGTGAAAAACTAATTAATTCATTGATAAATTCTATTTCTGGAAGGATTACTTCGTATTTTATCATATTGATGTCATTCTTTTTAAAAATCTCTTTAATTGTTTCAAAATTATATACATATTTTTGTAACTGTTCTTGTGGAAAATTAGTAGATGTTAAAAATTTTAAAATATTTGAAATACTATTATTAATATTTGGAAAAGGAGTCGCAGTTAGTACCCATTTAAAAGTTGCACTGTCATTTATTGCTTTTTTAAAAACTTCATTATTTTCTGGATTAGAATATAATTCGTGTAACTCATCAACTAACAATCTATCAGCTAATCCATTATAATCTTTATATTCTGTAAAAGTTAAAATACGAACATTAGAAGGCATTGGGATGTTTAAATGTTTTTTATATTCATTAACCCACTGATTCTTTAAATGGTCAGGAACCAAAATTACATTATACAAGTCAGGATTTGATAATGTTAAGCAAATAAATTGTAAAGATTTCCCTGAACCAACCTCATCTGTTATAACTCCACCTTTTATTTTAAGTCTTGGAAGAGTTTCTTCAGTATGAAAATCATTTTGTTCATAGCGATAAATTCTATCATCATTAAATTTATAAATCTTTGATGTTATAATACTGTCAGTTAAATTACTCTCTTTGTTTAACATCCAATGAATATTATCATACTGATGACTATAAATTTTTGTCTTTATAAATTGACTTATAGGTAGAACATCAACTTTATAAAATCTTGGTTTGGTTAATTCGTCTTGTAAAATTTTATCTATCTTATATTGAAATTCAGGTAAATCTTCGATATAAATATAATTCATAATTTTTATATGTCTATGGATTAGTGATGAAAATGTATAAATACTATTTATATATTCTGGAGTAATTAGTTCTAAATTTTCAAATTCAAAATAAAGCAGTTTAATATTTAAATCATCATTTAACTCTGTAAAATAAATATTTACTGTAGGATGAAATAATTCTGGACAATTAATTTTTCTAAAATTTTTGTAATAATCATATACTTCTTCATTTTTTCTAGTTGAAGGATTAGACTTTATTTTTTCCCAATCTATATTTTCTTTAAACTTAATAATTTTTTCACAATAATCACCAAGTTTTTCATATTCTAAAGTATATATTAGATGTAAAAACATTTTTTTACTAATTAATATTATGTTTTAGAATTAAGCATATTATTTTCAATTTTTGCTATTTAATAAAAATTTGATTTTATACTGTAATATATATGTTACTAAATTCAAATTATTTTAATGGATATATTAAATGAATTTTCTGATGATGTTTTAGAAATAAATATTTCGTATAATAGTATAACTGGTAGTCTAGACTTTAGTAGATTTACTAAATTAAAAAAACTAATATGTACTTGGAATAATATTACCTCGCTAAATAATTTACCAGATTCATTACTATTATTAGATTGTTATAATAATCATA
>JACCEB010112464.1_pt1 | contig 50323 bp, 31 predicted proteins | sample 7454761 | NCBI WGS metagenome assembly JACCEB01 (sample SAMN15323454, study PRJNA562643) | freshwater metagenome | isolation source: river surface water | place: USA:Blue River Watershed | collected 2017-08-18
CCATGCCCCACCTGCCCCGCCTCGCCGCCGGCGTTGCGCTCGCGTGCCTCGGCGCCGTCGCCGCGCTTGCCGCCCCCGCCACGGACACCCGCGCCGCCTTCCTCCGCCTCCTCGAGCGCCCCCGCGTGCCCCTCGCCGCGACCGTGCAACCCGCCGTCACCCAGGACGGCGTGAGCGAGCAGGCCTTCCACTACGCCGCCGACGCCCGCAACCGCGTGCCCGGCCTCCTGCTCAAATCCACCACCACCGCGCCCGCGACCGTCCGCCGCCCCGTCGTCATCAACCTCCACGGCACCGGCGGCAGCAAGGAGGGCCAGCGCAAACTCCTGCAGGAACTCGCCCGCGCCGGTTTCATCGCCGTCGCCATCGACGGCCGCCACCACGGCGAGCGCGCACCCGGCGGCAAGGCCGCCAAGTCCGCCGCCTACGTCGACGCCATCCGCCGCGCGTGGTTCGAGCCGGGCCGCGAGTATCCGTTCTTCTACGACACCGCGTGGGACGTCATGCGCCTGATCGACTGGCTCGTGACCCGCGACGACGTCGACCCGCAACGCATCGCCCTCTGGGGCTTCTCCAAAGGCGGCATCGAAACGTATCTCGCCGCCGCCGCCGATCCGCGCGTCGCCGCCGCCGTCTCCTGCATCGGCGTGCAGAGCTTCGGCTGGGCCGCGGACCACGACGCCTGGCAGTCCCGCATCGGCACCGTGCAGGCCGCCTTCGACGCCGCCGCGCAGGACCGCGGCGTGAGCAAGCCCGACGGGGCATTCGTCCGAGCCTTCTACGCCCGCGTCGCACCCGGCATCGCGGACACGTTCGACGGCCCCGCCATGCTGCCCCTGATCGCGCCCCGTCCCTTCCTCGCGGTGAACGGCGAGACCGACGACCGCACTCCGCTGCCCGGCCTGCAGCGGTGCACCGACGCCGCGCGCGCCGCTTATCGCGCCGCGGGCGCCGAGCCGAATTTCACCCTGATCATCCAGCCCGCCACCGGCCACAAGGTGAACCCCGACTCCATGCAGCGCATCCACGCCTGGCTCGTCGCGACGCTCAAACCCTAGCGCAAATCGGTCCGAAACCGCGGACCGACCCGGATGAGATTTCGCCGACGGCGCGGAGGGTCCGCGGTCGTCCTGCCTGTATCCGCCGCATCCGCCTCATCCGCGGTCAAAAAAACGTCTGGTTCTGGCTTTAGCTGCGGCTGCGCCGCGCGGAGCCCCTCTGCGGTTCGCCCGCCCGTCCCCGTCTCACCGTTTCACGCGCAGCTCCAAAATCCGCCCCGGCAGCCACCCCGCGCCGCCCTTGAGTTTCCGCGGCCGCGTGTATTCGAGCACGTAGAGCCGTCCCGGCCCCGCGATGTGCACGTCGATCGGCCGGCCAAGCGGCGCGAGAAACGTGTTCGTCCGCGACGTCCAACGGCCGTCCTCGCGGCGCTCCAGCCGCAGGTGCAGCACATCGAAACCGTGCTCCTCATCGGTGCCGGGCCCGAGCAGAAAGCTCCCCAGCCGGCCCATCAGGAAACCGTTGCGCACCGCTTCCGGCCACTCCGCGCCGAGCCACACCATGCCGGTCGGCGAACTGTGCGCGTTGAAGGTGCTCGTCGGCTTGCCGTCCATCAGCGCGGCCGGGCCGAGATTCAGCACGGGTAATGCATAACGCCCTCCCGCCGGCGGCGGCGGCACCGGCGTGTGCGCATACCAGCGTTTCTCCGCCGGTGCGTCGCCGAACTGATACGGGAACCCGTGGTGCGCCGGCTCCTCGCCGGGCCGCGGCGGCACGATCGCATCCATCTCCTCCGGCGCGTGCGCATCGGGCCCGTTCGAGACGGTGAAGAGATTGCCGGCGCCATCCCACGCAAAGGCATACGCGTTCCGGATGCCGCGCGCGATGATCTCGATCTTCGGCTCCTTCGCGCGCGGATCGAGGCGCCACATCGTCGCCGTGGTATCGACCTCGCCCATCTTGCCGAGGTGCGGCAGGCCGCCGGTCTCGCCCGCATCCGCGCGCGAGCCGCTGCTCACGTAGAGCAGCCCGTCGCGGCCGAATTGGATGTCGGAGAGTCCGTGGTTGTAGGGCCCGATGCCCCACGGATAGCTCGTGCGCAGCCACGGCTTCGGCGCGACGGGATTGCCCTCCGCGTCAAACGCCGTCGTGCGGTAGATTCCGCACTCGTTCAGCACCAGCGGTTCGGCGGGCACGCGCTGGTTCACCGTGATCCACAGATGCCCGTCGGCCGCGCGCGTCAGGCCGAGCGTCTGAAATCCACCCGGCTTCACCTCCGGGAAATCCGCCGGAAAGATCGTCTGCTTCAGATTTCCGCTCGCCGGATCGAAGCGCCACACGCCGCCCGCCTGCCCGAGGATGTAGAGCGGCCCACCCTTGCCGTCGCTCGCCAGCCGCACGCCGAAATCCGTCAGCCGCACCAGCTCCGTCAGCGTGAAACCGTCCGGCGCCGCCGGCAGCGGCTGGTAATCCGCCGCCGCCTTGAGCGCCGCGAAACTGCCGAAGGGCGTCAACGCCCGCACCGCCGTCACGTCGCTCGCCGTCACGTGTCCGCCGGGATTGCCCCACGAATTCAGGACAAACGTCAGCACGTCGGAAACCTGCTGGTCATCCAGCACGATCGGCGGCATCTGCCCGCGATACGTTTCGCCGTTGACCGTGATCTCGTCCTTGAGGCCCGCGACCACCGCCTTGATCGCGCCCGTGCGATTGGCCGCCAGCCAGTCGGACTTCGCCAGCGGGGGATACGTGCCCTTCACGCCGTCGCCCGTCACACCGTGGCAGATCGAACAGTTGGCCACGTAAAGCGCCTGCCCGCGCGCCCGCGCCTCCGCCGACGCTTCGGGCTGCGCCGCCCACGCGCGCGCGACGCCAAGCACAACAAGGGACCAGAAACCGACCGTCCGGGGTGGAGACATGGCGCGCGACCCTACGGCCCCTTGCCTGCCCGTCAACGCACCGTCCTGTCAGCCGCGCCGCCGCCGGACTTGCTCACCGCCCCGGGCGGGTTTCGACTCGCCCACGCTCCTCATGACCTCCCCCGCCCTTCCCCGCCGCGAATTTCTCACCACCGTGTCCGCCGCCGCCCTCGTCGCTGCCCTCCCCGCGAGCCGCGCCGCCGCCGCCAAGCCTACCGCGTGGCCGGTCGGCTGCTTCAACCGCCCCTGGACGAAGTGGTCCTACGACGAGACCCTCGATGGCATCAAAGCCGCCGGCTACGCGTGGACCGGCCTGCTCTCGCCCACCAAGGCCGACGTCTTCACCTCCGCCAACGCCACGCCGGAATACCTCGCGGAAATCAAACGCAAGATCGCCGCCCGCGGCCTGCGGGTGAACATGACCGCGCTGCGCGTGAAGAACAACGTGCCGCTCGCCGAGGCCATCGCCGACACCCGCCGCCAGCTCGAAAACGCGCACACCGTCGGCGTCGAGTCCGCCCTCACCTTCGGCGTCGATAAACCCGAGCACTACGCGCAGTATTTCAAGGTCATGGCCGACGCCGCCGCGTTTGCCGCCGAGCGGAAAATCAAGGTCGTGCTCAAGCCCCACGGCGGCGGCAGCGGCGCCTCCGACGAAATCCGCAACGCCATGAAGGCCGTCGGCCACCCCAACTTCAAGGTGTGGTATGACGCCGGGAACATCATCTACTACACCGGCAAGGACCCGGTCGCCGAACTCGACCCGATCGCCGAACACGTCACCGGCTTCTGCGCCAAGGACTGCGACAAGCAGCGTGGCGACGTCATGATCCAGTTCGGCGCGGGCAAGGTGGATTTCGCCGGCGTGTTCCGGAAGCTGAAGTCCGCCGGCTTCAACGGCCCCATCATGGTCGAATGCTGCAAGATCGGCGCCACGCCGCAGGAGACGACCGAGAACGCCCGCGCCAACCGGCTCTTCCTCGAGCGCGTGCTCGCGAGCGTCTGACCGGCGCCGCCTCCGCGCCTGAGTATCCTTTCCCTCCGCCTCCCGCCCGCGTCCGCCACGCCGGCGCCGCCTTCTTCCCGTTTTCTTCCGATGTCGCTCCGCCTTCTCCGTCCCCTCGCCCTCCTCGCCACGGCCGGTCTCGTCGCCAGCTGCTCCACGCGCCCCACCGAACCGGCGAGCACCGCGGCCGCACCCGCACCGGCCCCGCGCCCGGCATTCGTGCCGGAGAAACTCACCGCGATCGACACCGCCGTCACCAACGCGATCGCGGCCAAGAAAATGCCGGGCGGCGTCCTCTGGTTCGAGCAATCGGGCCGCACCTACCGCAAGGCCTACGGGCACCGCGCCGTCACGCCCGCCCTCGACGCGACCACGGAAGACACGATCTACGACCTCGCTTCCCTCACCAAGGTCGTCGCCACCACCACCGCGGTCCTGCAGCTCGTCGAACGCGGCAAGCTCGACCTCGACGCCCCCGTCGCGCGCTACCTCCCGGCCTTCGCCCAGCACGGCAAGGAGCGCATCCTCGTGCGCCAGCTGATGACGCATACCTCCGGCCTCCGCGCCGGCATCCCCGGCACGCCCGCGTGGAGCGGCTACGACCGCGGCATCCAGCTCGCCTGCGCCGAGAAGCCCGTCAACCCCGGCGCGATCTTCATCTACAGCGACGTCAATTACATCCTCCTCGGCGAACTCGTCCGCGTCGCGAGCGGCCGCGCGCTCAACGTCTACTGCGAGCAGGAGATTTTCACTCCGCTCCGGCTGCGCGACACCGGCTTCCTGCCGCCCGCCACGAAGCTCACCCGCATCGCGCCCACGGAGATCGTCGACGGCGTGCTGTTTCACGGCGTCGTGCACGATCCGACCGCCCGCCGCATGGGCGGCGTCGCCGGCCACGCCGGCCTCTTCAGCACCACCGCCGACCTCGCGCGCTTCGCCCGCATGATCCTCAACCGCGGCGAACTCGACGGCGTGCGTATCCTGAAAGCCGAGACGATCGCCGAAATGACGCGCGTCCAGGTCGAGAGCAACGATCGCCGCGGCCTCGGCTGGGACATCGACTCGCGCTACTCCGCCCCGCGCGGCCGCTGGTTCCCCGCCGGCGCCTCGTTCGGCCACACCGGCTGGACCGGCACGAGCATCTGGATCGATCCCGGCGCCGATGCCTTCCTCCTCTTCCTTGGCAACCGCGTGCATCCCGACGGCAAGGGCGACGCCACCCCGCTCCGCCGCGAGCTCGCCACCCTCGCCGCCGAAGCCATCGGCCGCGACCGCGACGCGACGCTCAACGGCATCGATGTGCTCGTGCGCGATAACTTCGCCCCGCTCCGCGGTCTCCGCGTCGGCCTCATCACCAACCACAGCGGCCGCGACCGCCAGGGCCGCCAGACCATCGACCTGCTCCACGAGGCGAAGGACGTGAAACTTGTTTCCCTTTTCGCCCCCGAGCACGGCATCCGCGGCGTCGCCGACGACCACGTCGGCGACACGGTCGACGAGAAGACCAAGCTCCCCATCTACAGCCTCTACGGCGACGCCCCGAAGCGCACCCCGCAGATGTCCCAGGCCGACTACGACCTCGCCGTCATCCGCGCCCGCGCGCCCAAGCCCCAGCACCTGCAGGACGTCGACGCCCTCGTGTTCGACATTCAGGACATCGGCGCCCGCTTCTACACCTACTCGGCCACGCTCGGCGCCGCGCTCGAAGCCGCCGCCAAGGCAAAGAAGAAGTTCATCGTTCTCGACCGGATCAACCCGATCACCGGCACGCGTTTCGAAGGCCCGATCCAGACGCGGCCCGCCAGCTTCATCGGCTTCCACCCCATCCCCGTGCGCCACGGCATGACCCTCGGGGAACTCGCCGTGCTCTTCAACCGCGAGCGGAACTTCGGCGCCGACCTCACCGTGATCCGCTGCGAGAACTGGACGCGGCCCCAGTGGCTCGACGCCACCGGCCTGCCCTGGGCCAATCCCTCACCCTCGATGAAGAGCCTCGCCGCCGCCACGCTCTACACCGGCTTCTGCCTGCTCGAGAGCACGTCCGTGTCGATGGGCCGCGGCACGCCGTATCCGTTCGAGCAGGTCGGCGCCCCCTACATCGACGGTGCCAAACTCGCCGCCGAGCTGAACAGCAAGGCCCTGCCGGGCGTGCGCTTCGTGCCCGTCCGCTTCACCCCGCAGATGGCCTACTACCCCGGCCCGGAAAACTCCCTCAAATACAAGGACCAGGAATGCGGCGGCGTGCGCGCCGTGCTCACCGACCGCGAGCGCTGCAACGTCGTCGACATCGGCATCGAGCTCGCCCTCGCCGTGCACCGCCTCTACCCGGCCAACTTCAAGGTCGAGCAGATGGGCCGCCTGCTCGGCGACGACGAGACGCTCGCCGCCATCGGGCGCGGCGAATCCCTGGCGCAGATCAAGGCCCGCTGGGCGAAGGGCCTCGCCGAGTTCGAGCGCCGCCGCGCCCCCGCGCTCCTCTACCCCGCCGCCAGCGGATCGCGTTCCGCCCGCTGAAGCCGTCGCCGGTCGGCGCGCCCGGGTTTACCTGCACGGGTCGCGCCATCGGGCCCGACCGTGGGCGCCGCCCGCCCGGTCTCATTCCGCCGCCTGCGCCTGGGCCCGCTCGATGTCCCGCCGCATGAAGCGCCAGTAACCGAAGAACAGCAGCAGCGAAGCGGCGAAGAAACACAGCGAGATCCCGGCAAAAATTCCGCCCAGCCCCACTTCCCGCTTCAGGTATCCCGCCAGCAGCACACCACAGCCGCCCGCCGCCGTCGCCACCGCGTTCATGATGCCGACGCCCGTCGCCCGATACTGCGGCGGCACGATTTCACACTGCGTCGGCGTGTCGTTCGAACTCGCGAGCCCGCGCAGGAACGAAAACGCCGACACCCCCACCGCCACGACCGCAAACGTCGGCGTCCCGAGAAACAGCAGCAGGCACGGCGCCCCGATCAGATAGAACGTCGCGTAGAGCAGCATCCGCCGATGCGGCGCGTTGGCCGACACCCGGTCCGAGATCCAGCCGCCCGCCAGCACGCCGAGCACGACCGAGATCTGCAGCATGAACGTCCCCGCAAACCCCGCCGCCGCGAGCGACATCGCAAAGGTCTCCCGGAAATACAGCGGCAGCCAGGTGAAGAAGATCCACATGCCCAGCCCCGAGAGCATCGATTCGCCCAGCAGCACCCAGTAGCTCGGCACCCGCAGCACGTAACGCACCGCCGCCAGAAACCCCGCCCGCGGCACCGCCCGAGCGGCCTCCGTTGGTCCGGTCGTCACCGGCACCACCGTCGGCGCCGAGAGCATCGAGCGCGCGGCCAGCGCCAACCCGATTCCCGTCAGCCCGAGCACCAGAAATCCCGAACGCCAACCGAAGTGATCCGCAAAAAATCCTGCCGTGCTCCCGCCGATCACCATGCCCGCATTGGCCCCGATCTGGATGAAACTCATCGCCCGCGCCCGCGTCGCCGGTCCGTGATACGACGCGATCAACGCGATCGCCGACGGCAGGAACAGACACTCCGTCAGCCCGAGGGCCAACCGCAGCGCCAGCAGCATCGGATACCCCGTCGCCGCCCCCATCAACGCCGTCACCGCACTCCAAGCCACCAGGCTGCCGACCACGAGTTTCGTCCGCGCCACCCGGTCGCCCAGGCTTCCCGCCACCGGCGAGCCGAGCGCATAGCTCCACAAAAAGACCGAGCCCAGCAATCCCAGCAGCACATCGCTCGTGCCAAACTCCACCCGCACCGCCGCCAGCACCGCCGACATTGCCGCGCGGTCGCCGAAATTCAGCGCCGCGGCCAAGGTCAGAAACCACACCGCCCGCCACCGCGGCTCCCAAAACCAGGGCGACGCCTTCACCGGACACCTCCCGCCTCATCGCGCACCGTGAGCCGATGCACCTGCGCCGTGCGCCGCCCCGGCGTCGGCTCGCCGCCGGCTACGACCCAACCACCCGGGACCGGCACAACCGCCGCCCCCGTCACGCCGACCGGCATGCGCCCGACAGTCGCCCAGGCGTCTGCTCCCGCGTCATACATCAGCACCTCGTCCGGCAAGCGGTAACGCTCACCGAGCTCGCGCATCCGCGCGAAATCGTGCCCGTCCGAGCCGCCGGCCACCAGCAACCGTCCGCCCGTGAGCGCCAGCGCCGACGCTCCGACCGCCCCGCGCGGCATCTCCGGCCCACGCCGCCACCGCCGCGGGCCGACGTCGAAGCCCGCGAAATCCCGCAGGTAATCCAGCTGCGAGCGCGCCGGCCCCGCGATCCCGCCGCCCAGGACCAGCCGCGGTCCTTCCGCGGTCCGCACGGTCACGAGAAACGCCCCATACCGCGCCGGCACCGGCAGCGACGGCAGTTTCTCCCACGCCGCCTTCCCCGGTTCCGCCAGCGCCGCTTCCAGCGGCAACCGCCAAAGTTCCGCCCGCGCCCCGCCGCTTCCCATCCCTCCCGCCACATAAATCCACCCGTCGCACTCGTCCGCCGCCGCGAGCGCGAGTTTCGCCGGCAATCGCGGCAGCGGCCGGTGTTCCACATCCCGCGTGGCTCCGTCGTAACGCAGGAGAAACACCTCCGCGATTTCACCCTGCCCGTTGTTGCCGCCGACCCCGACCACACCGTGCACCGTCGTGACCGATGCGCCCTCGCCCCACGTTTCCGGCAACTCCGTCGGGACCTTCCGCCACGCGTCGCCCGGCGCGGCATCGTCCGCCCGCACCCAGATATCGCGATGAAAGCGCTTCGTTCCCCCTTCGCTCTGCGGCACCGGGAAATTCGAGCCGCCCGCCAGGATCACGTGGCCCGCGCTCGCCCCGGCATACATGCCCTTGCGGCCCACCGCATCCGGCAGATCCGGCAACCGCTGCCACTCCAGCCGCGGCGCCGCCGCCACCGCGCCCACACAGGAGAGCATCAGCGCGAACGCCCGCGTGCCGCTACCGCGCATGCGCATGCGGGTCTCCGTCGTCGAGGTTGAGATTTTCCGGCCACGCCAGCTCCACGCCGCGCGCCTGCAGCCGCTCCTGAAACGCCCGCGTCCGCTCGCCGCTCGCGTGCACCGCCCGCGGGGTCAGGCCGTGCTCGAGACAGTGCGCGGCCAGCGCCCCCGCCGCCTCGCCGATGTTCCACTCCACGGGGTGCAGGCGGTAACAGCCGTTGGTGATATGCGTCGTGCCGAGATTCTTCGCCGCGGGCAGCACGTTCTCCACCCGCACCGGCACCAGCGCCCCGAGCGGGATCCGGAACGGCAGCGAAGGCACGTCGATGTAGTTGTCGCCGCCGGTCGAGGGATGCAGGTCGATCCGGTAGTAGCCGATACCCACCGCGTCCTCGTAACGCTCCGCGAGCCGCTCGCCGGGACGAAACTTTTCCGACACGTCGCGCTCCACGATCGTCTTCACCGCCCGGATGCGCCGCGACTCGCGGATGTAGGGCGCCATCGCCAAGCCATCCGCCGTGCCGAGCAGATCGCCGCGCAGCCGCAGGCCCGGCCACCCGGTGCCGCCATCCGGCCGCGGCGCTTCGGTCTGCAGCCAGCGCACCATCGAGAGACTCAGCTGCTTCGCGTCCGCGAGCCGCGCCGCCCGCGTCGCCTCGTCGCACGTCAGCAGGTCGCCTTCCATGTAGTCGATCATCGGCCAGTTCACGAGGCACACATCGCTCGCATACGCGCCCGGCTCGAACTGCGCCCGATCCACGATCCGGCGAAACGCCCACAGCCCCGAGAACAAGCCCGGCTTCTCCCGGTGCGGGTCGAAGTTGTATTTCATCGTCTGCATCGTGCGCGGATTCAGCCCCGCCCAGCCGAGCAGCGGCCCCGGCCAGGGCGGGGAAAGCCGCGGCACGTAATGGCGCCAGAATTCATACCGGTCCGGCGCCGCGATCACGTGATTCTCCCCGGCCCGCTCCTCGAGCACGAAACAGACGGAGAACGCCTGCACGTTGGCCGGCCCCGCCCGCTCCGGCGCGCTCGCCTCGCCCGTCTCGGACCGCGCCTCCGCGCCCGTCACATGCTCGATCTCCGCCAGCGGCAGCAGGTCGCCGTTCTCGGTCGCATCGAGGAAATATTCCGCCCGCACCTCCGTCTCGGCGCCCGACACGCCGTCGCGCACCACCACCGCCGTCAACCGCCCGGCGCCCGCGCCCCGCGCCGCCACCGGCCGGTGCTGCCGCAGGATCCGCACGCGGCCCGCCGACACATGCCGCGCCAGCATCGCCTCCAGCACCGCGAGCGCCACGCGCGGCTCGTGGCAGAGCGGCGACACCCAGCCGTTGCCCGGATTCAGCCGCGGATCCGCGCGATGCCGCGGCAGCAGCGGGTAATGCTCCCGGTAATACGCCCGCACGCCGTCGCGGAAACGCCGGTAGTTGCGCGTGCAACCCATCGTCTCGATCCAGCCATGCTCGTCGGGCGGCACCGCCTGCGACGTCAGTTGCCCGCCGATCCAGGCAAACTCCTCCGTCATCACGACCGAGCGGCCCGCTTCCGCCAGCGCCAGGGCCGCCGCGCAGCCGCCTACTCCGCCCCCGATCACCGCCACCTCCGCCTTGAGTTGATCCATGGAAATTCGCCCCGGCGGCGCCTCAATAACGCGGCTTCGTTTCCGCTGCGGACCCGCCCGCACCGTTCACCGCCGGCGCCACGCCGGCAAAGGTCTTGGCCAACTCCCGCAGCCCCAGCTGCATCACCTTCACGTCGCCGCCCGGACAGATCAGCCGCGCTCCGAGCCCGTGCACGCGGGCAAACATCTCCGGCCCGACCGCCACCGTGCCCCACCACTTGCCCGCGGCCCGCGCCGCATCCGCGACCCGCGCCATGCCCGCGCGCACCCGGTCATGGTCGATCTGTCCCGGCACGCCCACTGCGACCGAATAGTCGCCCGGGCCGAAAAACAGGCCGTCGATTCCCGGCACCGCGGCGATCGCCGCCGATTCCGCCACCGCCGCCTCGGTCTCGATCTGCGCGATGATCATCGTCTGCGTGTTCTGATGCCGGATGTAGTCGAGCGCCGGCACCGTCGCATAGCCGGCATCGATGTTGCCGCCGTTCCAGCCGCGCAGCCCCGTCGCCTCGCCCGGCCCCGGCTGCGGGTTGTTGAACTTCGACCACTCCACGATCTGCCGCGCCTCCGCCGCGCTGTTCACCATCGAGCACATCAGGCCGCCCACGCCGGTCTCGAGGATCCGCATCACGGTCTGATAATCCGCCGCCTTCAGCCGCGCGATCGTCGTCACCGGATGCGCGCGCGCCACCAGGTTCAGCACCGCGAGTTCCTGCGTCGACAGGTCGAAATGCTCCAGGTCGAACCACAGCGCGTCGAACTGCCCCGAGCGGCAGATGAAATCGATGTGGCGCGGCGACGCGAAGTTGCCGGTGACATACAGCTTCACCAGTTCGTGGGCGCGCAGCTTGGCCAGCGCGCGGTTCGGGGTCAGGGGCAGGCTCATCCGGGTGCGAATGCCGTGCGAGCCAAGCCCGCGCCCCCGCCGCCGCCAACTCCCGACTTCCGGTCTCCTTCGGGAACCATCAACCTGCCGCCGCGTCTCCCCCCGCTTCCGCGGCCCGCCGCCCCCATGCCCCTGCAGTTCCACACCATCGCCACCCAGGTTGCCGCGGCCCTCCGCGACGAGATCGCGCGCCGCACGTGGGTCGATGCGCTGCCGGGGGAACGCCAGCTCGCCGAGAAATTTCAGGTCAGCCGGAAAACCATCCGCCGCGCCCTGGCCGAACTGCGCGGCGCGGGCCTGCTCGACACCCGCCGCAACCGCGGCTCGCGCATCCAGGCCCCGCGCGGCCGCCGCCGCGCCGCCGGCACCGCCATCGCCCTGCTCCTCCCGCAGCCGCTCGAAGCCTCGCGCCCCTACACCGCCCTCTGGGTCGCGCACCTGCTCACGCTGCTCCAGACCGGCGGCACGCCGCTGCGGCTGTTTCACGGCGCGAAGTATTTCGGCCGCGATGCCGCCCGCTCGCTCGCCCGGCTCACGCGCGAGAACTCCGCCCGCGCCTGGATCGTCGGCGGCTCGAATCTTCCCCTGCAGCAGTGGTTCGCCGCGAGCGGCGTGCCCGCCATCATCGCCGGCTCGGCCCACGCCGGCGTCGCGCTGCCGAGCGTGGACATCGATCACCGCGCCCTCTGCCGCCACAGCGCGGCGCTTTTCCTGCGCCACGGCCATCGCCGCCTCGCCTTGCTGCTCGAACACGGCGGCCACGCCGGCGACGCCGAGAGCGAGCAGGGATTCCGCGAGGGCCTCGCCGGCGCCGCCGCTGCGGCCGAGCCGCTCGTGTGTTTCCCCGAACGCTCCGCCCCGTCGATCATCCGCGAGATCAAGCGCCTGCTCGCGCACCCGCACCCGCCCACCGGCTGGCTCGTCTCCAACGCCTACGCCTATCTCACCGTGCAGAGCTACCTCTCCTCGGTCGGCCGCCGCGTGCCGGACGACGTCTCGGTCGTGTCGCGCGACGACGAGCGGTTCCTGCGCTTCCTCCATCCGGCGCCGACGTTCTACTCCACCCAGCCCGCGCGTTACGCGCAGGCGCTGCATCAGGGACTGAAACGCCTGCTCGCCGGCGAGGCCTCGCCGTTCGCGCTCCGCATCATGCCCGATTTGGTGCGCGGGGATTCCGTCGGACCGGCGCGCGGCACCGCCCGCCCCTGAACGGCCGGTTCACACCGTCGCCTCGACCACCATCGGGCTCGCGATGAGATCATGGCCGGCCGGGTGCGCCACCCGCCGGACCGGCACCGGCACCTGGATGCGCACGGTCGTGCCGACGCCCAGCTTGGACGCGATCCAGAATCGCCCGCCGAAGGTCTTCGTAGCCCAGAATGCCTTCGTCAGCCCGAAGCCGCCACCCATCGAGCGCACATGGCCGACGTTGCTGCCCCGCTCGCCGAACCGCACCACCCGCGAAAGCTCCTCCGGCGCGATGCCGCAGCCGCTGTCGCGGACGATCAGCCGCAGCATCTCCGCATCGCTGTAGAGCGAGGCCGTGACGCTCCCGCCCGGCGCGGTGTATTTGCGCGCATTGGCCACCAGGTCGCGCATCACGTCCTGGAAGATCGGCGGCAGGTGCACGAACTCGTGGTCGCTGCTGTCCACGCGGAAGTCGAAATAGTAGTCCTTCGGCCCCTGCAGCGCGGCGTTGTAGATGATGCGATACCGTCCGCGGCTGTGTTTCTCGATCGCGGCAAACACTTCGGCGAAGTTCCGCCGCAGCTGCGCGACCGGAATCCGCTCCCAAAGTCCGGGCGTGCGCAGCCGGGCCAGCAGTTCACCGGCACGCGTCCGCAGCACCTCCCAGACGGCATTGAGATTGCGCCGCGACTGGAGCACCTCGGGATGCCCCGCGAGGTGGGCGTGGCGGAGGACCGCGTCGTCGATCTCGCCGGAGATGATCTGCAGGTTGGCCTCGAGCTGCTCCGCATCCGCGACCGCGCGGGAGGGGTCGCCGAGGTTGCCGAGCAGGCGTTCGCATACCGTCAGGCTGCGTTGCAGCAGGTTTTCATCTTCGCCGAGCACCAGCCCGAGGACGGTGAGTTCCCCGACCAGCACGTTGTAGACGTTGAGCAGGGAGTGCATCTCCAACCGGGAGACCTGCTCCGGGCTCAACGCGGGAATCTCCAATATCTCCGTCTCGTCCATCAGCTTCCTCCCATCGGCCATTTTGCCGCCGCGCTTGAGTGGATTTACTCACGCGCGCCGCAAATTCCCCGCCCCGTAAGCCGGCTCAGAAACTGCCCTTCACCCCGAGCATGATGGTCGACCCAAGTTCCTGATAGCGCTGGCTCTTGGCCCACTCCGGCGTGCCGGGCGCGTAGCGCAGCGTCGTCGGATTGAAGCCGCCATCGAGGTCCGTCATCGACCCGTAGATCGCGACCCGTTTGGAGAGGCTGTATTGGGCGCTCACGCTCCAACGCGTCCGCGCATCCTGGTAATTGTAGGTGCCCGCAGGGATGCCGTTGGCGAGGTTGGCCGCGACGGCGCCACGGCGCGTCTCACCCTGATGGGTGACGGTGAGTTTGATGAAGTAGCGGGGCCGGATGAAATTGATGCCCCCCGCGTAGCTGCTCGGGTTGAAGCCGGTAAAATCCGCCGTCGTGCTCCCGCTCAGCTGCATGCGCGTGCCGTTGAAAAAGACCTGCAGACCCCGCGCCCAGACCGGCAGGAAGGTCAGCGACTGCCGGTAGCTGAACTCCAGTCCGTCGACGCGCGCATCGCCGGTGTTCGTCGTCGTCGCAATCTCGTAGCCGAGGTAGGCCGGATCCTCCGGCAGGCCGTAGAGCGCGAGCAGCTCCGGGGTCGCCATGGTGCGCACGGAGCCGAAGAAGTCCCGGATGTCTTTCCGAAACACGCCGATCGAGCCGAAGCCGTCCTTCAGGTGATAGGACTCCACCGTGACGTCGAAGCTGTCCGCGGTCCACGGCTTCAGCCCGGGATTCGTCACCGTGATGGTGGGCGTCGCGACCGTCGGTTCGGTGAAGGTCGCGCTCGGCACCACCGAGCTGATGTTGGGCCGACCGATCGTGCGCGCATACGCCGCGCGGACCACGAGGTTTTCCGTGATGCTGTAGGATGCGTTCAGGCTCGGATAGTAGCCGTCGTAGTCGCGCTGCGCCGTCGTGCCGCGCTCGACGAAACGCTGCCGCGCACGGACGAGCGGATCGTTGGACAGAAACACCGGCTGCACGCCGGCCAGCGCCGGGTTGCCGTCGACCACGCGCCCCTGCGCGTCCCTCTGATACTGCGCGGCCGGATCATTCCGCGGTCCCCAGCCCTCGTCCTCGGTTTTCTCGAAACGCACCCCGCCGACGAGCCACAAGCGGTTGCGGAACAGGCGCACATCGCCGCGAAGATAGGTGGCCGAGATCGTCTCGATCAGCCGCCGCGAGTTGGCGACGAGGTTCTGGTGCGCGAGCGGCTCATCCAGCGCGAACCACTCCGGCCGCTGCTGGAAAAGCTGATACAACTTCACGGGGCTGATCCAGCGCATGCGCTGCCCGTAGATCGCCGGCGCGTCGTCGTTGTAGGGCTGGTCGAAGACATCGAAACTGCCGGCCATCCGCGCCGTGGCATCCGTCGCGCCGTTGGGCCGGAAATTCCAGGTCTTCAGGAAGCGGCGGTTGTCGCGCTCCATCCGATCCACCAGCAGGCCGGTCTTCAGCGTCACCGGCACCGTCCAGCGGAAGTCCCGCGCCACATCGAACCGCCCGGCCAGTTTCTCGGCGTTGTAGTCGTTCTCGAGCGAGTTGCCGCTCGTGATCGAGTAGAGCCCACCGTCGAAGATGTTCACCGGTTGCCCCGTGCGGGACGTAGCGGCGTAGCGCGTCGGGATGATGCCGCTCGAGGTCGGGATGTTGTCCCCGCGCAGGATCAGGTTCGCGATGCTGGAGGGCGTGGTGTTGAAATGGCCTTTCGAGATGTCGAGCCACTCGGACTGCGCGCGCGACCAGTCGAGCGAGGCATCGATCCGCCACGGCTCCGCGCGGCGCCGCCACTTGAGCCCCGCCTGCGTGGTGGCGGTCAGGATGTCCTGGTTGTTGCCGTCGCCCTGCGCGACCGAGCCCACGCCGGTCGGGGCGCCCTGCGCAAAGGTCCGGCCGCCCGTGACGCCCGCGCCGTAGTTCACCGAGAAGATGCTGCGCGTGATGTAGCTGTCCGACTCCCGATGCTGCAGGCTGAACGAGAGCGTGTCCTTCGCGGTTACCCGCCACTCCACCCCGGCCTGGGCCGACCAGGTCTTGAGGATCTGCGCGAGGCTCTGCCAGTCGTTGGTCCGGAGCACGCCGTCGATCAGGTTCCAGTTCGCCGTCTCGTCCGAGTCGTCGCCCCGCTCCATCGGCTTCTGCCGCCACGTGCGCGAGCCGCCGACCGTGACCGCGAGGTTGCGGTTCACCGGATGCAGGTAGCTGAAGTTGAAGGAGGGCTGCTGCAGCTCGGGGCTGAGCTTCTCGACGTGCGTCCGCGTGCCGCCGTCCCACGTGATCCCGGTGCGGTCGTGGAAGATCTGATACACCTGAAAAGAGAACGCCGGCTTCCGCGTCTCGAAGCCGCTCTTCGAAATGATGTTCAACGAACCGCCCAGCCCGCTCGCCGGCATGTCGGGCGTCGGGACCTTGGTGACCTCGACGCGCGACACGTTGCTCATCGGCACCTCCAGCAGCGAAAGCGCGCGGGTGTCGCCGCCGCGCGCACCCATCACGTCGCCGCCGTCGATCGTCACGCCGGAAGTCTGCGCCGGGAAGCCGCGGAGCGTGACCTCGTTGGGCACCTGCCCCGAATCGTTGAGCGCGACGCCCGGGAGGAACCGGAGAAATTCGCCGATGTTCTCGTCGCCCCGGTCGCCGTATTCGTCGATCGCGACCACGTTCTTGATGTTCGCCGCGAAGCGCTGCTCGTTCATCGCGATCGCCTGCGCGCTCATTTCGCGCTCCGCCACGACGTTGAAGGTCGAGAGCTGCACCACCCCCGCCCCGCTGACCTGCAGTTCGAAATCGCGCTGCACCGCCCCCGTCGCCGGCACCGCCACCGTCGCCGTCTGCCGGTCGAAGCCGAGGAACGCCACGCTCACCCGCGCCTCGCCCGCCGGCAGCCCCGCCAGCCGGAAACTGCCCGATTCGTCCGTGAGCACCTCGACGCCGCGGCCTTCGACGGCCACGCGCGCCTTGGCGAGGGCGAGCCCGGTCGTGGCGTTGAAGACGCGGCCCTCGATCGTCTGGGCCAGGGCGGCACCGCCGCCCGCGGCGAGCGCGGCCAGCGCGGAGCAGAGCAAACGGACACGGGCGAACGCAGGGGCGGAGCAGGCGGACATGGGGTTCTCGGGTTGGAGGTTGGGGCACCACTGGACACCTCGGTGCGCTCCTGCACCGTGCGGCGCGCCAAGGCCGTCGCGACGAAAACCGGCTGGTCCCCCTCGGGAACCAGCGCGGCGGGGCGCGCTACTTCGCCGCCGCGGCGCGTCCGTCGGTCTCGCTCAGCTTGAACCGCGCGCTCACGACGGAGTTTTTCTCCGGACCCTCGCGATACTTGATGTAGGTCGTGGCCACGAAGGTGCCGTCCGGCAGCAGTTCCAGCCCCGGGTAACCGTTGTCGCCGCCCTTGTAGCTGTGCAGCAGCTTCACGCGATACTGCCCGTCGCGCCCGTTCACGATGTCGCCGTAGCGGCCCACCCACGCGACAAAGTGCGTCGAGGTGGGACTGCCGTAGTTCCCGCCGGTGTCGCGCATCGCGACCACGAGCCGTCCATCGGCCGCATATTTCGCCACGTGCCGGTCGCCGTAGAGCCCGGGCGGCAGCTTCTTCTCCTTCGACCAGGTGCGCCCCTCGTCGTCGCTGGTGATGAAAAGCGCCTCGCGGCGGTCGTTCTCCCGCAGAAGCGCGAGCAGCTGCCGGCCGTCCGGCGAACGCACCACCCACGGTTCGCAGGGCTTCAGGCCCGGGAGATCGAGAATTACGCGCCACGGCGCCCAGGTGAGCCCGCCGTCCTCGGAGATGCTTTGGGCGATGACGTTGGAGCGCTGCTCCACCTTCTCGCCCGGCCGGCGGATGTTCGTCAGCCCGAGCAGTTTCTTTCCCCCTTCGATCGGCTCGATCGTGCAGAACGGCATCACGCACTCCAATCCCAGGCTGCGCATGGGCGTCCACGTCCGGCCGTCGTCGGTCGAGTGCGCCACGTGCATCGCCCCATCCGGTCCCTGCCCCGCGTATACCACCAGCCGCGCCACGCCCTGCGGATCCTTGAGCCGCCAGATCGTCGGGCAGTTGCGCGTCGTCTTCCAGTTGTCGGGCACCGGCAGCAACTCGCTCCACGTGAGACCGCCGTCATCGCTGCGTTTCATCGGCCCGCAGGGTCCGCCGTGGTTGATCGTCCACACGCAAAACATCGTTTTGCCGTCCGGGAGCAGCACCGTCGTCGGGTGCCCCTGGTAGATTTTCTCGTCGCCCTGCGCGATGACCACCTGCCGCGCGGTTTCCCGCGCCAGGTCCACGGTCGGGGGAAACGGGAGCTTCTGCGGGGTCAGCTTCTGATTCGCCGCCGCGGGATCGGCGGCGAACGCCGCACCACAGGCCAGCACGCAGGCAACAAGCGTCGGAACGAGGGTTCTCATGGGGTCGGTCGAAGTCAGGCCGGACCGCGCCGGGGCTCAAACCGTCCCCGCTGGTCTCCTGCGGGAGCCACGCGCTCAGGCCAGCGGGTGGGCACGATGACGCAGGGGAAACGACACCCGCTCCCGCGCGACGCCCGCGGCAAACCCGGCGTGGATCATCTCGAGCGACTTCGCCGCCGCCGTGCCGCTGCACGCCGGCTCGCGCGCTTCGGCCACCGCGGCCAGCAGATCGTCGACCACCCACCGGTTGGGCTCCGCCGTATCCGAGGTGCCGGTGCGGCGCGCCGCGAAATCGTCCGCCGAGATCCGCTCCCAACCCGGCGCCGCCCCGTGCCGGCCGAGCCAGACCGTCGTCCACGGATCGTTCAGCAGCCGCGCGCGGGCCTTCGTCCCGATGATCTCCATGCCCCACGGACCGCTCGCCGCCGCATTCCGCGCGCGGCTCGTGTAGTGGACGTCGAGCCCCTGCGGAAACGCGAACTGCGCCGCAATGTCGTCGCCCACCACCGGGCCGATCGCCTCGGTCGCCGCCCGGATATCGCGGCGCTCCACCTCGCGTCCGGCCTGCAGGATCCGCGCGCTGCACCACAACGGCTCGGCTCCACTCAGGTAGCGCACGAGGTCGAACTGGTGGGTCCCCAGCACGACCATGTCCTCCCCGCCCGCGCGCCGGTCCTGTTTCCCCACCACGCGAAATTCCAGCAGTTCACCGAGCGCACCGTCTTCGATCCGCCGCCGCAGCGCGAGCGTTTCGGGCGCCAACCGGCCCTGATGCGCCACCGCGATCCGCCGCTGCGCCGCCGCCGCCCGCGCCAGCAGATCGTCCGCCTCGGCGAGCGTGGTCGTGAAGGGTTTCTCGCAGTAGACGTGCGCGCCGGCCGCGAGCGCCGCTGCGACCAGCGCGTGATGCTGATCGGTATGCCGCGGCGCCACGCTCACGATGTGCGGTCGCTCCTTTTCCAGCATCTCGCGGTAGTCCGCATACGCCCGGGGTGCCTTCGCCCGCTGCCGCGCGCGTTCGCGGCCCGCCGCATCCGGATCCGCGACTGCCACGGTCTCGACGTCGGGCCGGTGCAGGAAGACCAGCTCCATGCCGTGGCCGAAATTACCCCGCCCCGTGTGTCCGATCACGACCGCCTTGGCGCGCGGTGCCCCCTGCCCGCGCGCCGCCGCCACCGCGCCCGCCGTCACCGCCAGCCGGACAAAGCCCCGTCTGTTCATGGCCGCGGATTCGAAGCCGCGCCGTCGCCGCGGGCGAACGAAAACCCGCACGCCACCCCGCGCCGCGGAATTTTCTCGTCCCGGTTTCCACCCGCGGACGAGCATCCGCGCACCAACACCCCATGAAACTCGCTGCGCTCGCCCTCTGCGCCACGCTCGCGCTCCCCTTCTCCGCCTCCGCCGCCGAACTCCCGGTCTGGCGCGATCTCTTCAACGGCAAGGACCTCTCCGGCTGGATCGACGTCAACACCAGCCCCGACACCTGGAGCGTCCGCGACGGCTTGCTTGTCTGCCGCGGCAAGCCCATCGGCGTCATGCGCTCCGACCGGCAATACGAGAACTTCATCCTGCACATCGAGTGGCGGCACATGGAGCCCGGCGGGAACAGCGGCGTCTTTATCTGGAGCGACGCAAAGCCCGCCGCCGGAAAGAACCTGCCGTCCGGCCTCGAGGTGCAGATGCTCGAACTCGACTGGCCGAAGCTGAATCCGGAGAAGAACGGCCAGCCGCGTCACATCGGCTACGTGTCCGGCGAGCTCTTCGGCGCCAACGGCCTCACCGTCGTCCCCGACAATCCCCGCGGCACCCGCAGCATGTCCTGGGAACTCCGCTGCCTCCCGCGCGGCCAGTGGAACACCTACCAGGTCGTGGCCGTCGACGGCGTCGTGAAGCTCTCGATCAACGGCAAGTTCGTGAACGGCGTCAGCAAGTCGTCGGTGAAAAAGGGTTACCTCTGCCTCGAATCCGAGGGCGCCGAGATCCATTTCCGCAACATCCGCATCCTCGAGCTCCCGCCCGGCCGCGCCACGGGGGCCGAGATCGCGCCCGAGCTGAAGTAGACCGACATCGGTCGGGCGCGCCGGCCCGACTCGACGCCGCGCCTTCAGGTCGTCTGCGCCGAGCCGACGCGCGTCGCCGCGGTAGCCCGCGGCCGCCGCAGCCAGAGCCGCACGCGATCCAGCCACAGGTAAACAACCGGCACGGTGTAGAGGGTGAGCAGCTGGCTCACCGCCAGGCCGCCGACGATCGCCAGGCCCAGCGGCCGCCGCAGCTCCACGCCCTCGCCTGCCGCCAGCACCAGCGGCAAGGCTCCGAGCAGGGCCGCGCAGTTGGTCATGAGGATGGGCCGCAGTCGCAGCCGCGCGGCCTCGAAGATCGCCTCCCGCGGCGACACGCCGTCCCGCCGCTCCGCCGCGATCGCAAAGTCGATCATGAGAATCGCGTTCTTCATCACGATGCCGATGAGCAGAAACAACCCGAGCAGCGCGATCAGCGTGAACTCGGTATTCGTCAGCCGCAGCGCCAGCAACGCCCCCAGCCCGGCCGACGGCAGGGTCGAGAGAATCGTGAGCGGATGGATCAGGCTCTCGTAAAGGATGCCGAGCACGAGATAGACGGCGATGAGCACCCCGAGAATCAGGAGCGGCTGGCTCTGCACGCTGGACTGGAAGGTCCGCGCCGAGCCGGACATCGTCGCCTGAATCTCCGTGGGCAGCATGATCTTCGCCAGCGCGAGCTCCACGGCCTGGAGTCCCTGCTGCAGCGAGATCCCCTCGGCGAGCGAGAAGCCGATATTCTCCGAGGCGAACTGGTTCCGGTGCCGCACCCGCTCGTCGACCAGCGAAGTGTCGCGCCGCGTAAATGCCGACATCGGCACCCGGCGTCCGTCGGACGCGATCACCATCACCTGATCGAGCACCGAGGGATCGGAAGTGTATTGCGGCTCGAGCTCCATCACCACGCGATACTGGTTCAGCCGGTCGTAGAGCGTGGCGACCTGCCGCTGGCTGAAGGAATTATTCAGCACCTGCGTGATCAGCTGCATGTCGACGCCGTGGCTCTTCGCGGCCTCGCGGTCGATGTTGAGCATGACCTGCTGCGTGCCGCCGTCGCGCGGGGTGTCGACGTCGGTCAGCTCCGGCAGCTCCTGCAGCGCCGCGGAGATCTTCGGCATCCACTTGCGCAGCAGATCGACCTCGCCGGCAAGCAGCGTGAGGTCATACGAGCCGCCGTCCGACATGCGGGGCGAATCGAGATCCTGCGAGACACCGAGAAACAACGAGCCGCCGGGCACGGGCGGCGCGGTGGCGCGGATGCGGTTCACGACCTCCTGCGCCGAGATGCCGCGCTCGGCCAGCGGCTTGAGCCGGATCATCATGCGCGAGTTGTTGATGCCGCTGCTGCCGCCCGAGAAGCCGATGAGATCCTGCACCGCCGGATCGTTGAGCAGCATCTTCCGGTAGGTCTCGATCTTCGGCTGCATGATGCGGAACGAAAGCGCATCGTCGCCGCGCGCGAAGCCCATCAGCTGGCCGGTGTCCTGCGGCGGCAGGAAGCCTTTCCGGATGGTGATATACATCGCGACGTTCAGCGCGATGGTGCCGATGAGGACGATGAGCATCAGCGTCGCGTGCTGCAGCACCCAGGCGAGCGACTGCGAATATCCCTCGCGCACCCGCGCGAAAACGCGGTCCGTCGTGCGCGGCAGCCAGCCGGGGGAATCGTGCCGCTTCTTTGCCAGCAGCCGCGCGCACAGGCTCGGCGTGAGCGTGAGCGACACGAGCAGGGAGACCATCATCGCCGCCGCCAGCGTGATGGAGAACTCGCGGAAGAGGCGCTCCACCAGCCCGCCCATGAACAGAATCGAGACGAACACCGCGACGAGCGAGAGCGTCATCGCCAGCAGCGTGAATCCCACCTCCGCCGAGCCTTTCATCGCCGCCCGGAACGGCGACAACCCGCGCTCGATGTGCCGCGAGATGTTTTCCAACACCACGATCGCATCGTCCACCACGAGTCCCGCGGCCACGATCAGCGCCATCAGCGAGAGGTTGTTCAGCGAGAAGCCGTAGAGATACATGACCCCGAACGTGCCGATCACGGCCACCGGGATCGCGAGGCTTGGGATCAGGGCCGCGCGCGCGCTGCCGAGGAAGAGGAACACGACGAGCATCACGAGGCCCGCGGCGATGACGAGGGTGCGTTGGGATTCGTGGAGCGTGCCGCGGATGCCGGGCGAACGATCCATCACGACCGCCAGGTCCGAGTCGGCCGGGATCAGCGCGCGCAGGGCGGGCAGCTGCTGCGTGATCGCATCGATCGTCGCGATGATATTGGCGCCGGGCTGCCGGCTGATGGTGAGCACCACCGCCGGACGGTCGTTGTGGAAGCCGCGGCTGTAGCGGTCCTCGACGGACTCGGTCACCTTGGCGACATCGCCGAGCCGCACGGGTGCGCCGTCGCGGTAGCGGATCACGAGATCGTTGTAGTCGCTCGCCTTCCGCAGCTGGCCGCTCATGTCGACGAGCCACTGGCGGTCGCCGCGCTCCACGATGCCGCGCGGCCGGACCGAGTTGGTGGAGGTGATCGCGCGCCGCACCTCATCCAGCGCGATGCCGTGATGGGTGAGCGCGTGCGGATTGAGCTGCACGCGCACGGCGGGAAGCGAGGCCCCGCCGACGCTGACCTCGCCCACGCCGGAGATCTGCGCGATTTTCTGGGCGAGGATCGTGGCCGCGACGTCGTAGAGTTTTCCTGGCGCCAGGTTCGGCGAACTCAGCGCAAGCGCCATGATCGGCGCCTGCGAGGGGTTCACTTTGCGGAAGGAAGGATTGCCCGGCATGCCGGCCGGCAGCTGGCCGCGCGACGCGTTGATCGCCGCCTGCACATCGCGCGCCGCGGCGTTGATGTCGCGGTTCATCGCAAACTCGATCGTGATCCGCGTGTTGCCCTGGCGGTTGTCCGAATAGATGCCCGTCACGCCCGCGATGCTGCCGAGCGCGCGCTCGAGCGGCGCCGATACGCTCGCCGCCATCGTCTCGGGGCCGGCGCCGGGCAGCGACGCGCTGACGCTGATGGTCGGGAAATCCACCTGCGGCAGCGGCGACACCGGCAGCAGCCGGTAGGCCAGCAATCCGGCCAGCACCAGCGCGACGGCGATCATGATGCTCGCCACCGGCCGCCGGACAAAGGGACGCGAAAGGTTCATTTCGCGGGAGCGGGCGCGGTCGCCGGCACGCCGGCATTCGCCGCCTGGCGCGAACGCCGGCCGAGCCGGTCGAAGAAGAGATAAACGACCGGCGTGGTGAACAGCGTGAGCACCTGGCTGACGAGCAGCCCGCCGACCATCACGAGCCCGAGCGGCTGGCGCAGCTCCGCGCCCGAGCCCTGGGCAAACATCAGCGGCAGCGCCCCGAAGAGCGCCGCGAGCGTCGTCATGAGAATCGGCCGGAACCGCAGCAACGCCGCCTGCCGGATCGCCTCCCGCGGCCCGAGTCCCTGCTCGCGCGCCGCCTCCAGCGCGAAGTCGACCATCATGATGCCGTTCTTCTTCACGAGGCCGATCAGCAGGATGATGCCGATGATCGCGATCATATCGAGCGGCCGGCCCGTGATCCAGAGGGCGAGCAGCGCGCCGACCGTCGCCGACGGCAGCGTCGAGAGAATCGTGATCGGGTGGATGCTGCTCTCATAGAGCACGCCGAGCACGAGATACATCGTGACCACCGCCGCCAGCACGAGGAAGAGCGTGCTCGAGAGCGAATCGCGGAAGGCATGCGCGGCGCCCTGGAAACGCATCTCGACCGCCGGCGGCAGCCCGACGTCGGCCGCGGTGCGCTCGATCGCGCTCACCGCGTCGCCCAGCGAGGCCTTCGCCCCGAGGTTGAAGGAGATCGTCACCGCCGGGAACTGCCCCACGTGGTTGATCAGCAGCGTCGCCGGCCGCTCGATCACGCGCGCCACGCTGCCGAGCGGCACCGGCCGCCCGCTGCGGGTGCGGACGTAGACACTCATCAGCGCCTCCGGTCCCGTCGCGAGCCGTGGATCCACCTCGAGCACCACCCGGTATTGGCTCGCCTGCGTGAACAACGTGGAGATCTGCCGCTGCCCGAACGCGCTGTAGAGCGTGTCGTCGATGTCCGCGATCGTGACCCCCAGCCGGCTCGCCGCATCGCGGTCGATCTGGAGAAAGGCCTGCAGCCCCTTGTTCTGCAGATCGCTCGCGACGTCCGCGAGCTGCGGCAGCTGCTGGAGCCGCTCGACGAGCTTGGGCACCCATTCGTGCAGCACGTCCTCGTCCGGCGTGGTGAGCGTGAACTGGAACTGCGTGCGGCTCACGCGATCCTCGATCGTGAGCTCCTGCACGGGCTGCATGTAGAGCGTGATGCCGGAGACGGCGCGGGCCTTTTCCCGGAGGCGGTCGATGATTTCGAGCGCGGACACGTCGCGTTCGCCGTGGGCCTTCAGGTTGATCAGCATCCGGCCGCTGTTGAGCGTGGCGTTGGTGCCGTCGATGCCGATGAACGACGAGAGGCTGACCACCGCGGGATCCTCGAGAATGACCGCGGCCAGCGCCTGCTGGCGCTCCGCCATGGCGGAAAACGACACGGACTGCGGCGCCTCCGTCACGGCCTGGATCGCGGCGTTGTCCTGCACCGGGAAAAAGCCCTTCGGCACCACGAGGTAGAGGACCGCGGTGAGCACGAGCGTGCCCACGGTCACGAGCAGCGTCGCGCCCTGGTGTTGCAGCACGACGTCGAGCATCCGGCCGTAACGCTCGATCACCGCATCGAGGAAGCCGGGCTTGGCGGCTGCGCCGTGCGCCGGACCATGCCCGTCCTTCAACATGCGGCCGCACATCATCGGGGTAAGCGTGAGCGAGACCACGAGCGAGATGGCGATCGCGACGGCAAGCGTGATGGCAAACTCGTGAAACAGCCGACCGACCACGCCGCCCATGAACAGCAGCGGGATCAGCACCGCGATGAGCGACACCGTGAGCGAGACCAGCGTGAAGCCGATCTGCGCGGCGCCCTTCAACGCCGCCTCCATCGGCGAGGCCCCTTCCTCGCGGTAGCGCGCGATGTTTTCCAGCATCACGATCGCATCGTCGACGACGAAGCCCGTCGCGATGGTGAGCGCCATCAGGGTGAGGATGTTGAGCGAATACCCCGCGAGATACATCACGCCGAATGTGCCGATCAGCGACAGCGGCACCGCGATGCTCGGGATGATCGTCGCCCAGAAGTTCCGCAGGAAAACGAAGGTCACCAGCACCACGAGCAGCACCGCGAAGATGAGTTCGTGCTCCACCGAACGCACCGCCGAGCGGATGCTCTGCGTGCGGTCGGTCAGCACTTTCAGCTCCGCCGCCGCCGGCAGACTCGCCGCGAGCTGCGGCAGCAGGGCCTGCACGCGGTCCACCACCTGGATGACGTTGGCACCGGGCTGGCGTTGGACGTTGACCAGCACCGCAGGCAGCCGGTCGGCCCACGCCGCGAGCCGGCGATCCTCGGCCGCATTCTCGATCCGGGCGACGTCGCCGAGCCGCAGCGGCGCGCCGTCGCGCCACGCGATGATGAGATTGCGATACTCCTCGACCGAGCGGAGCTGGTCGTTGGCATCCATCAGAATCGTGCGCACCGGGCCGTCGAAGCTGCCCTTGGGCGCATTCACGCTCGCCGCGGTGATGGCGGAGCGGATGTCCGACATGTTGAGCCCGCGCGCAGCGAGCGCACCGGGATCGACCTGCACCCGCACGGCCGGACGCTGGCCGCCCGCGAGGCTGACCATGCCGACGCCCGGAATCTGGGCGAGTTTCTGCGCGATGCGCGTGTCGACGAGGTCATGCACGCGCGGCAGCGGCATCGTCGCCGAGGTCACGGCGAGCGTCATGATCGGCGTATCCGCCGGATTCACCTTCCGGTAAACCGGCGGCGCCGGCAGGTCGTTGGGCAGGAGATTATCCGCGGCATTGATGGCCGCCTGCACCTCCTGCTCCGCGACCCCGAGCGAGACGCTGAGCGCAAACTGCAGCGTGATCACCGAGGCGCCCGCGGAACTCGTGGACGACATCTGGTTGAGGCCCGGGATCTGGCCGAAACGCCGCTCGAGCGGCGCGGTCACCGAGCTCGTCATCACGCTCGGGCTCGCGCCCGGGTAGAACGTGAAAATCTGGATGGTCGGGAAATCCACCTGCGGCAGCGCCGCCACCGGCAGCAACCGGTAGGCGAGAATGCCCGAGAGCAGCAGCGCCGCCATGAGCAGCGACGTCGCGACCGGACGGAGAATGAACGGCTTGGAGGGATTCATGCCGCCGCGCGCTCAGGTCTGCCGACGCTTGCTGCCCTTCTTCCCGTCGCCGCCCTTCTTGCCGTCGCCACCGCCGGCGGGTTGACCGCCCTCCACGGTGCCATCGTCGTTGATGATCATGACGCTGCGGCCCTCACGGAGCTGATCGGTGCCCTCGAGGATCACGCGGTCACCCTTTTCCAGACCCTTGGTGATGGCCTGATCCTCGGCGTTGGACGGCCCGAGCACGATATCGCGCACGGTGGCCTTGTTCTCGGCGGAGACGACATAGACATACGTGCCGCGTGAACCGAACTGCACGGCCGCCGCCGGCACCACGATCGCATCGCGCACCGTGAGCACGCGCAGGCGGACGTTTACGAATTGGTTGGGGAAGAGCTTGTCGTCGGCATTCGTGAACTCCGCCTTGAGCCGCAGCGTGCCGGTCGCGAGGTCGATCTGGTTGTCGAGCGTGCGCACCTCGCCCTCCGCGAGCTTGGTCTGCTCACCCCGGTCCCAGGCCTCCACCGCGAGCGAGCCGCCGGCGCGGATCGGCGCGAGCACCTTCTGGAGATCGCTCTCGGGCACGGTAAACACGACGGCGATGGGGCGCGTCTGCGTGAGCGTGACGAGGCCGTTCTGGTCACCCGGACGCACGAGGTTGCCGACGTCGACGTGCCGCAGGCCAAGCCGGCCGGAGATCGGGGCCTCGATCTTGGTGTAGGCGAGCTGGCGCTTCGCGTCCTCCACCTGCGAAGCCGCCTCCGCGACCACGGCCTCCCGCTGGGCGACGAGGGCCTCCTGGGTTTCCAGCTGCTGCTGCGTGACGAGCGTCTGGGCGTTGAGCTGTTTGAAGCGTTCGAGGTCGCTGCGCACCGTCCTCAGCTGGGCTTCGTCCTGGCGGAGCTGCGCCTGCACCTGGGTGAGCCGGATCCGATACGGTTCCGGATCGATCTCGGCGAGCAGCTGGCCCTTTTCGACCTGCTGCCCCTCCTGAAACGCGATGCGCAGGAGCTGGCCCTCGACCCGGCTGCGCACGGTGACGGTGTTGAGCGGCGTCACGGTGCCGATCGCCCGGAGGTGGACGGAGAACTCCTTCGGCGCCGCCGCGACCGCGCGCACCGGGATCGCGGAATTGCCGCGGCGGAAGCTGCCCCACCCGCTCGAGCTCGGCTTCGGCTGCTCGCGGAAGCCGAAATACCAGACGCCGGCGACGAACACCAACGCGACTAAGCCGTAGAGAAACCAGCGACGGGAAGGAAGGGACATGGGCGACGAGCGGATGGGAGGATTAACCGGCCGGCCAGACGAACACGCCGGCGAAGGCGTTGCTAGGAATTATTGTGCGGCGGGGCGGAGGCGGACGGCGCCAATGCGCGCGTTCTCGGAGCATCCGGACCCGGACGGAGAAAAACCTTCCCCGGTCCCGGATAACTCCCATGCTCGCGCGACTTGTGGACGACGCACTCTCCCGCGAAACCTCGCAGCCGCCCTCTCCGTTGGAGTCGTTCCGCGCGAAGTCGTCGCGCCTCAGGATCCATCCGGTGGAAAACGCGACCCTCTGGGCCGTCGCCCTCCACCTCGTGTTTCTCCCGTGGGCGCTCGGCACGATGTGGCCCTGGACGCAGATCACGAGTCTCGCGCTGGCCGCGGTCGGCTTCGTGCTCTGCCTGATTCCGAGGACATACACCGAGGACCATACGCGCGCCGCGCCTTTCCGGATGTATACGGCGCGGAAGCTGGTGCGCTTTCCGATCTTCTGGCTCGGCCTGCTGCTGCTCGCCTACATCACGACGCAGGCGCTGAATCCCGCCTGGGCCTACGAGACCAACGGACGCGTTGCGTGGATGAAACGCATCGCCTTCAACGAGTGGCTGCCGCGCGGCGTCGAGGCGCCGTTCGACCGCTACAACCCGTGGCGCATGCTGCTCATCTACGCCTCCGCGTGGCTCACCGTCTGCACGATCTGGGTGGCGTTCACCCGGCGGCGCACCGTGCAGCTGCTGCTGGTCACCCTCGGCATCAACGGCGTGCTGCTCGCCGCGTTCGGCATCGTCCAGCGGGTGACCGGCAACGGCAAAATCTACTGGTTCGTCGAGTCCACCAACGTCTCCTTCTTCAGCACCTTCGTCTACAAGAACCACGCCGCCGCCTACCTGCTTCTGACGCTGATCGTCACCTGCGGTCTCGCCGCGTGGTATTACCTCCGCGGCCTGCGGCGGCTGGAGAAGTCCAACCCCAGCGGCGTGCTCGCGTTCTTCGCGACGTTCATCGCCGTGAGCATCCTGACGAGCTACGCCCGCGGCGCCACGCTCACGATGCTGGTGTTCCTGCTCATCTGCATCGCCGGCTTCGTCATCCACCAGCTCCGGCTGCCTTCGGAGAATCGCCGCCCGATCGTGATGATCGTGCTCGTGCTGGTCTTCGGCTTTTTCCTCAAGGTCGGCTTCGATGCCCTGCGCACCAAGGAGGCGTGGGATCGCATCCGGGCCGGTGTCATGCGCGAGGACCTCTCGTGGGAATCACGCGAAAAGGTCACCGTCGCGGCGACCGAGATGCTGAAGGACCACTGGCAGTATGGCGTGGGCTCGGGCGCGTTCCGGCACCTCTTCTCGATCTACCAGCACCGGTATCCCGACCTGATCGCTTCGAAAGAAGGTGGCCGGATGTTCTGGGAACACGCGCACAACGACGTCGTGCAGATCCCGATCGAACTCGGCGCCTTCGGCATGCTGATCATCGCAACTGCGTTCGGCTTCTATCTCATCCGGCTGGTCCGATTCTATTTCTGGGAAAATCCACTCAGCGCCTCGACCGTCTTCGGCGGCCTGCTGGTCGTCGGCTACTCCTGGTTCGATTTCCCGTTCCAGAATCCCGCGATCCTGATCACGTGGGCCGCCCTCTGGCCGATCGCCACGATGTGGGCGCAATTCGAGGAATCCGGCAGTCGGAGCTGAAAACCGCCCGCCGACGGCGATTCCCGCCCCGGCCCAGGCGGCTTCCGGCGGGCCCGCGACGGTGCGCGCCCGGGATCTTTTGGCATCGATCGATCCGCGCGAGCCCGCAATTGTGCAACCACGCCGACGGGGCGCATCCGTTGCGCCGCCGCCAGCAGACCCGAATGGACTCCTTGACTTACCCGGCCTTCTTATGAGTCTTTATTACTACGATATAATCCCAAAAAATCACCGTCGACAGCGGTTTTTATTCCTCAGCATATACCGGCGGTGTTTCCCCTCTCGACTCCCGCCGATCCGGACCACAATCCGAAATGCCCGCTGGCCAAACCGGCCGAGCTGAAGCTGATCTCCCCGTTCATTTCGCCGACAATGACGCTGATCGAATGCCATTTGCCTGCCGGCCACCCATGCAGCGTCCAGACCCTGATCGACGGGATTCCGCATTGCCGGGCGTATCTCTATCCGCACCTATATAGCCACCTCCGTCCGACCGCCGGACCCAAGCGGTGAGTAAATATACTCACTTTAAGTATATTTCTCGCCCTGCGCCCGCTCGCGCTATAAAAAATCAAGGTCTTCCCGCCCGTGCGTTTGCGTGGCGGGCGGATCAAACCGCCGGCTGAATTTCCGATGTCTTCATCCACCGTCCAGATCACGTTCACGATCGGGGAGATCGGCGCCACCTTCCCCTATCATCTCGCGGTCAACGCCGCCGGCGTGATCACACGGGTCGGACCGGCACTCGCGGCGGCAGCCCTCAACGTGCGGCCCGGCCGCACGCTCGACTCCGTGGCGCAGCCCAGCGATGCGCCGCCGGACCGGACGGCCGGCGCTCCCGCCCAGCCCTCCGGTCAGCCGGTCGCACTGCGGTTTTCGGCCTCGGGCCTTCTGCTCCGCGGGCAGTTCCGTGCGGCCGGCGAGGAGTTGTTCTTTCTCGGATTTCCGGCCCCCGACACCCCCACCGCAGCCGCCACTCCAGCGGGCACCACGGCAGCGGGCGCAGCCCCGGCTGCACCGGACCCGTTGCTGCCGCAGCTGCGGCAGGAACTGGAGTTGAGCCGCCGGCTGCTGTCGCTCGCAGGCCATGAGTTCAAAACCCCGCTGACCGCGCTGGGCGGAACCCTCTTTCTCCTGCGCGAGGCCCTGAAAGATCCGCGCAATCTGTCCGCCGCGAAGCTGGCCCTCATCGAGAAATGGCTCGGACTGCAGGGAACCGCGGTCAACACCCTGAAGACCACCGTGGACCAGGTGCTGGCCCTGAACCGGATCGGCTTCGAACCCGGCCAGGGCGCCGTCGAATCGACCCACCCCGCGGCCGTTACCCGGGAAGCCATCGAGGGGCTCCGGCCGATCTTCCAAGGTCGATGCGTGGATCTGGATGACACGATCCCTCCGGACTACCGCGCGAACTTCGATCCGGGCCTGATGAAGCGCGCGATCGAACAGCTCATCTCCAACGGCCTGAAATTCTCCGCGCCGGAAAGCATCGTGCGCGTCCGCCTCTGGCTGGAGGGCGACCGCTGGGTGCTCGAGGTCGCCGACGAGGGCCGCGGGATCCCGGAGGTCGATCAACCGCGGATTCTCTCGCCGTTCTTCCGCGCGAGCAACGCGCAGCAGATTCCCGGCACCGGCCTCGGACTCGCGATCGTCGCCCGGACCCTTCGGCTTCACCGCGGTCAGGTCGATTTCGAGAGCGTCGAGAATCGGGGCACCCACTTCTTCCTCCGCGTGCCGCGCGAGCCGGCAGCCGCCACCCACCAACCGGCGCCCGCCCAACGCGATGAATAACTCCTGCACCCGCGTCCTCATCGTCGAGGACGAGGCTCTGATGCTCAAAGTCGCCGAGGACGTGCTCACGTCCTTCGGATTCGAAATCGTCTCGGCGCGGAGCGGCGAGGCCGCGCTGGTCATCCTCGAGCAGACGGCGATCGACGTGATCCTCAGCGACGTCCGCATGCCGGGCATGGACGGCTTCGCCCTGCTGCGCGAAGTCCGGCGGCGGCCCGAGTGGCACGATATCCCGTTCATCATCGTCTCGGGCATGACCGAACGGGCCGACGTCCGGATGGGCATGGAGCTCGGCGCCGACGACTACGTCACGAAGCCCTATCGCCCCGAAGACGTGATGAAGACGATCTCGGTCCGGCTCGAGCGCGCGCGGCGCCTCGCCGCCCTGCGGGCCCAGCAAAGCGAGTTCATCACGCAGACGCTGCCCCACGAACTGCGCACGCCGCTCACGGGCATCATCGGTTACGCGGAACTCATGCTGCAGCTCGCGCAGGACGGAAAAACCCTCTCCCCCGCGGAACTCGCCGACTTCGGGCGGGCACTGCACGTTTCCGGCCGCCGGCTGCACAACATCGTCGACACCTACCTTTTCTGGAGCCGCCTGGAGGCGGCCCGCGCCGCCGCGCCGGAAAACCGGGATCCGACCTACACCGAGGAGCTCACGGCGACCGGCCTCGCGCAGCTCGCACGGCAGACGGCGCAGCCCTACAACCGCGTCCAGGATGTCTCCGTCGACTGCCCGCCGACTCTGCGCTTCGAGGTGGTCATGTCCGGCGTGCACCTCGTCGTCCGCCACCTGGTCGAGAACGCCCTCAAACACTCCCTCCCCGGCAACCCGGTGCAGGTGGCGGTCGCCCCCGGCGGTGAGAAACACCGCCTGACCGTGACCGACAGCGGCCGCGGCATGACGCCGGAGCAGATCGCGCGGATCGGCCCCGGCCGGCAGTTCGACCGCGACAAGTTCGAGCAGCAGGGGCTCGGGATGGGACTCGCGATCACGCGGTCGTTTGCGGAGCTGTCCGGCGGCACTTTCGAACTCGAGCCCCGGCAGAACGGCGGACTCATCGCCCGGCTGGAGCTGCCGCGCGGCTGAAAGCACCCGCCGCGTCACCGGTCATCCCGGCGGCAGGAAATCGTCCGGCCGGGCGAGGCTGCGGATGAGCTCCCCCAGCCGCACGAAGTCGATGGGCTTGGTCATGTAGGCGACCGCACCGGCGGCGAGGCAGTCGTCGCGGTCGGTCGATTGCGCAAAGGCGGTGAGCCCGACCACCGGAATGGACGCGGTGCGGGGATCCTGCTTCAGGAGCCGCGTCGCCTCCAGACCGCCCATCACCGGCATCCGCGTATCCATAAGGATGATATGCGGCCGGCGGCTGCGGGCGAGTTCGACGGCCTCGCGGCCGTTGCCGGCCAGCACCGCGGACCAGCCCTCCAACTCCAGGAAATCGCGGAGAATCTCCGCATTCGGCGCGTGGTCCTCGGCGACGAGCACCAGCAGCGGCCCCGCGCCCTCCGGCGCCGGCAGCGCGGCCGCCACGCCGGCCGTGGCACCGCTCTCCACCGGGGCCGGCACCGGCGCCAGCGCCGGCAGCTCCCCGCGCGGCAGCGTGACGCGGAAGCGGCAGCCCCGGGCGACCTCGCTCTGCAGTTCGACGCGCCCTTTGTGCAGTTCCGCGAACCGGCGCACGAGCGCCAGGCCGAGGCCGAAGCCCGCTTCTTCCCGCCCGCTGATCAACTGCAACCGGGCAAACGGCTGGAACAACTTCGCCTGCTGCTCGGGCGGGATCCCCTCGCCGTCGTCCCAGACGATGAACGTGATCTCGGCGTCGGTCCCCTCGAGTTCGAGGCCCACGTTGCCGCCCGGATGGGTGAACTTCACCGCGTTGGAGAGCAGGTTGATGAGCATCTGCATCACGCGCCGCTTCTCCGCCACCAGCCGCCCGTCCGCCAGGGGCGCCGTCACGTGCACCGCGATCCCCTTCGCCTGAGCCTGGCTCGCCACCATCTCCACGCACTCGGCCACGACCCCGTTGGCATCCATCACCGCGGTGTTGATCTCCATCGCACCGGATTCGATGCGCGACAGGTCGAGCACGTTTTCGATCAGGGACAGAAGATACTCGCCGCTGTCGAGCACGCGGCGGATGCCCAGCGCCTGACGCTCGTTCAGCGCCCCGTAGCGGCCCTGGGCAAACAGCTGCAGCGAACCGAGGATCACGTTGAGCGGCGTGCGCAGCTCGTGGCTGACATTCGCCACAAACTCGCTCTTCACCCGGTTGGCCGACTCGGCCCGGTCGCGCGCCGACGCCAGATCCGCGGTCCGCTCGCCGACGAGCCGCTCGAGGTTTTCGGACAGCGCCCGGAGCGAAGCGTTGGCCTGGTCGCGGTCCTCCAGCGCGCGCCGCAGATCGAGATTGGCCACCGCCAGCCGGCGCGTGGCGTCGTGCAGGAACGAGCCGAGTTCCGCCAACTGGCCCGGCAGTCCGCGGAGATCGACGGCCACGGCGCGGCGCGGATCCTGCATGGCGGTCTGGGTCGCCGTGACCAGGCGCGAGAACGCCCCTGTGATCTGGCGGGCGAACGCCCGGCTGAGCAGCAGCGTGACCACCGTCACGATGACCGCCCAGGCGAGACCGATCAGGAACCCCACGATGGAATTCTGCCGCAGCGTCCAGATCGGCTGCTCGATCACGACGGTCCAGCCGTAGCGGCCGACCTTGCCCATCCAGCCCAACGTCGTCTGCGCCCGGCCGCCGGCCGGATCCGGCACATCGAAGCGCGCCGGCTCCCCACGCCGGTTCGCCTGCGTCAGCTCCGGGATCGGCTGGAATTTCTGGAGGAGCGCGTAGGTGCCACGGGGATGCGTGGCCACGATCTGGCCGCGCCGATCGTAAACGAAGAGCCGGCGGTCCCGCTGCAGCGCGTGGCTGGTCACGCGCTCCCACAACCCATCCAGCTGGATGGAGCCCTCGACGATGCCGATGTTCCGGCCGGTTGCATCGCGGATCGGCGCGGAGACCGCGATGATGACATCCGAGCCGAAGCCGCGGCCGCGGAACGCATCGCTGACATAGGACCGCCCGGTCTGCATCGGCACCCGGAAGTAATCCCGGTCCGCGACGGGCTCGATCATGCGCGCGCTACCCGTCCAGCTCGTGCTGCCATCCGGCAGCACCGCCGCCACCACGTTGCCCGCGGCATCCGTGACCAGGAGCGTGATGAAGCTGGGGATATTCCGCCGTGTGCTGGAGAGAATCTGCGCGAAGTCCGCGGGCTCCGGCCGCTCGATCGCCGCCATATCCGCCAGCAACTGGATCGCCTGCTCGTGGCGGCGCAGAAACGACTCCATCGTCACGGTGTGATCGTGCGCCTCTTCCCGGAGGCGGAAGACCCCGTCCTCCATGCTCCGCCGGTCGTTGATCTTGCCGATCAGCACGGTGAGCACGCAGATCGGCAGCGCGATGAGCGGCGCGTAGTGGAAGACCAGGATGCTCGAAAGCGAGCCCGACGACGTCGGCATCACCCCCCCGGTCAGCCGGAAGGGCGCCTCGAAGCGCAACAGGATCGTCGCCGTCAGGAATGCGAGCAGGCTGTTGGCGGGATACTTGACGATCAGCTCCCAGCACAGCGGCTCGGCCAGCGGGACCCACTCCAGCACGATGAACGCGAGCCCCGGCAAGGCGAGAAGCCAGTAGGCCGCAAACGCCCGGAAGCCGTTCAAGCCGATGCGAAAATAGAGCCAGCCGCACGCCAGCGCCTCCAGCACCCCGACCACAAGCGGCAGCGGCTGCTCCCAGATGATGAGCGTGGGCGTGAAGCCGATCAGCGCGGTAGCGGCGCCGAGCACCGGACCGAGGGCAAACGCGGCGTAGAGCGTCACGGGGCCGCCCACCGACAGATTCATGCCCGCGAAGATCTCCACCGACAGGCAGTTCAACGCCGCGGCGATCACGCCGAGCGAAAACGCCGCCGCGATCGGCCGCGCCCGGAGCTGCGGCCAGCTGCGGGCCGGAGCGTCGACGCGGAATGAGTCGGATGGCATGGGGATGACGGGGGAGCGGGGCGCGGGCGGGAGCGTGCTTATCCGCAGCGTGGATACACCGCCGCCGTGGGGCGGCAAGGCCGATGCCGGACGGGACGGGGCGGGGTCATGTGGCTTCGTCGGTGGAGGCGGGCTTCGGCAGAATTTCCTGCACCAGGCGCACGAATTGCGCGGCGCCGAACGGCTTATCGAGGTGGAAGTCGAAATCCGACATCTTGCCGCCGAGCTTCCGGCGCTCCTGCGGACTGAGGCCGCTGATCGCGAGCACCTTGATGTCCGCCCGCCGCGCGCGGAGGGCACTGAGCAGGTCGACCCCGTTTTTCCCCGGCATGTCCAGATCCGTCACGACGAGCGCATAGCGGCCCGGCTGCCGGTTGAACATCTGCTCCGCCTCGAGGCCGTTTGCCGCGGTCTCCACCTGATACTGGAATAATTCCAGCATCTCGCGGACGACCGACGCGATCGACTCCTCGTCATCCACCACCAGAATCCGTTCCCCGCGGCCCACCGCATCGGGCGTCTCCTCCGCGGCCGCCGGATCCGTGAACGCCTCGCTGCTCGGAGGCAGAAACACGGTGAACGTCGTCCCCTTGCCCAACGCGGTCTTCACGGTGATGAAGCCCTTGTGCGTGTCGACGATGCCGCGGACGGTGGCGAGTCCGAGCCCCGTGCCCTGATCCTTGCCCTTGGTGGTGAAGAACGGCTCCCAGATCCGCGCCAGCACCTCGGGCGTCATGCCCACACCGGTATCGCTGACCTCGAGCCGGACCCAGTTGCCCGCCGGGACTTCGGCCGGGCCGTCGCCTCCCTGCACGGCGAACGTGCAGTTCGCGACGTTGATCCTCAGCAACCCTCCGGAGGGCATGGCATCCCGCGCGTTCACGCAGAGGTTCAGGACGATCTGGTGGATCTGGGAAGGATTGCCATGCAAGGGCCAGAGGTCCGCCGCCACGTGTTCCTCGAGGGTGATCGACTTGGGAAAGGTGCGCGAGATGACCGCGGTGATGTCGCGCAGCACGTGCTTGAGCTGGACCGGGCGGTGTTCCCCGCCGACCCCATGCGCGAAGCCGAGGATCTGCTTCACCAGCGCCGAGCCGCGGTCGACGGAGCGCGCGAGGATGTCGACGATCTTGAGGTCGGCCGGCTGCGTGAAGCGGCCGCGCAGGAGCGCCGAGGCCATGCCGATCGGCGCCAGCACGTTGTTCAGATCGTGGGAGATGCCGGCCGCCAGCGTGCCGAGGCTTTCCAGCCGCTGCGTCCGGAGGAAACGCTCCTCGAGCGCTTTCTTCTGCGTGATATCGGAGCTGATACTCAGCCAGCCGGTGAACCGCCCGGCGGCGTCGCGCAGCCCCGTGATGCTGGTCTCCAGCACCAGCGACTGGCCCTCCTTGTTCCGCACCGTGATCTCGCCGCGCCAATCGCGGAGGGCGACGATCGCCTGCCGGAAATCGTCCCCGGCGGAACCGGTGCCATCGAGGCCCAGGATGCCCCGCCACGAGCGCCCCTGCACCTCGGCCGCGGTCCACTTGAGCATGCGCTCCGCTCCGCGGTTCCAGAACTGGATCTGCAGCTCCCGGTTCAGGGTGATGATGGCTTCGTTGGCCCGGTTCAGCAGTTCGGCCTGCTCGCGCAGCCGCGCCTCGCCGTCCTCGCGGGCGACGATTTCCTGCTGCAGGTGGGTGTTGCTGGATTCCAGCGCGAGGGTGCGTTCGCGGACCCGCTCCTCGAGTTTGTCGTTCAATTCCCTGAGATCGGCCTGGGTCTTCCGCAGTTCGGCGTTTTTCGCCACCGCCGCCTCATAGGTGGAGAGCAGGAGGTTGAGCATCCGCGGCGGCTGGCCCGAGGCATCCGGCGCGCCCGCGCCGTCGCCCTCCGCCGGCGGCGCCGCCGCCAGCTGCCGCAGGCGCCCCAGGAGCAGGGGTTCGTCGATGGGCTTCGTGAAAAAATAATCGGCCCCGCACTCCAACGCCGCCCGCACATCCGCCGGATCCGAGAGCGAGGTGAGCAGCAGCACCGGCAGGTGCCGCACCGCCGGGAGCGTCCGGACCTGCCGGCAGAGTTCGTAGCCGTCCAGCTCCGGCATGTTGATGTCGCTCAGGATGGCGAACGGGACGGACTGGTGCAGGTAAACCAGCGCCTCCACGCCATTGCGGGCGTGTTCGACGGCGAAGCCATTCGACTCGAGGAGGAATCGCGCCTGGACGGCCTGGGTGAGGCTGTCCTCGACCAGGAGAATGACGGGCGGAGAGAAAGAGTCGGAGGTCATGGCTGGAAATTCGATCGGGGGATCACGCCGGCACGGGCATACCCGCGTGGTGGGCGAGGAGCAACGCGATCCCTTCGGGCGGCATCACATGCATGGCGAAACCCAGCCGCACGGCGGTCCCCGGCATGCCGTTCACGATCGCCGTCTCGGCATCCTGCGCGAGGGTCACCGCGCCGGCCTCGCGCAGCACCCCGAGACCGTTGGCCCCATCGGAGCCCATGCCGGTCAGCAGCACCGCCGCACACTCGGCCGCACGCCCGGCCCGCACGACGGAGCGGAAAAGGAAATCCACCGCCGGCCGGTGACCGCACTCGGGATCCACCGCGCTCAGCACCAGCGTGCCCGCCACCCCGATGCCCAGATGCGTGTGATCCGGCGCGAGGTAAACGTGGCCCGGCTGCGGCACCTCCCCGTGTTTCGCCACCGTCACGGCCAGCCCGGTCGCCTGCTGCAGCCAGATCGCCATGCCCTCGACAAATCCGGGCGCGATGTGCTGCACGACCAGGATCGGCGCCGGGAAATTCCGCGGCAGCCGCCCGAGCAGTTGCTGCAGCGTCGGCGGCCCTCCGGTGGACGTGCCGATCACCACCAGCCGGCAACGCGCCGCCGGGACTTCCCCGCGCACCGCAGGCGGAGCGACGACGGCCGGGGCCGGCGGCGACGCCCGCGGGCGGCGCCGCACCACCGGCACCTCCGCCATGTTGCAGGCCGTGTCCACCAGCATGCGCGCGACCACGCTGAAGGGGATGCAATCGGTGCCGTGCGGCTTGCCGAGGAGCGTCATCGCGCCGGCTTCCACCGCGCGGAAAGGCAGCAGCGGATCCACCCCATGCAGACCGGAACAGATGACGATCGGCACCGGCTGCGTCTCCATGATGCGCCGCGTCGTTTCGAGCCCGTCGACTCCGGGCATCGTCACATCCATCAGGATCACGTCCGGCCGCAGCTGGGCATTCAGTTCGATCGCCTGCTCGCCGGTGGTGGCCGTGGCGAGCACTCTGGCCCGCGGGTCGCCATCGATGATGTGGGACAGCAGGAGACGATCGACGGGAGAATCGTCGACAATGAGGACCTTGATGGGACCGGCCGGGCGGGTCATAACAGGAGGGAGATCACTTCCAGAAGGTTGCTGCGCTCGAAGTCGTTCTTGCCGATGTAGGCGCTCGCTCCTGCGTCCATGCCCCGCGCACGGTCCTCGTCGGAGGCGAGAGCGGTGACCAGGACGACCGGGAGGTCGGCCAACCGCCGGTCGGCGCGGACCCGCGCCGTGAGGTCGATGCCGTTGAGCCGCGGCATCTCCACGTCGGAGACCAGCAGGTCGAAACGGTCGCGGCGCAGGTATTCCAGCGCCTCCATGCCATGCGCGGCGGTCACCACATCGTAGCCGGCAGTCTCGAGGATGCCCCGGATCAGCGTGCGCGAGGTGATGGAGTCGTCGGCCACCAGGATGCGGCGGCGCGCGCGCGGGGCCGCGGGGACCACGGCCGGCGCGGCCGCCATCGCGGGGCGCCGCGCGGGATCCTGCGCGCGGCGCAGCAGGTCGGTGGGATTCAGCACCGGCACCAGTTCGCCGGAAGCAAGCAGCGTCGCGCCGGCGACGTTCGGCAGGCGATCGAGGGGCGGCGCCAGTTTCCGCACCAAGACCTCCTCTTCGTGCAGGACCCCGTCGACCACGAAGGCGACCCGCGCATCGCCCGCGCCAAGCAGCACGAGGTGGAGCAACGGGGGCGGTTCTTCGGCGGCCGCGGCGGGCAGTTCGCGCACCCCGGCCATTTCGCACAGGCCGACCCAGCGCCCCCCGAGCCGCACCGAGCGCCGGTTTTCGCTGAAGCGGATCTCCGCCCGCGCCACGCGCGCGACCCGCTCCACCGCCGTCGAGTCCAGGATGAAGCGGCGGTCGCGCACGGCCACCACCAGCCCCCGGAACGCCGCCAACGCGATCGGGATCAACAGCACAAAACGCGTGCGCCGACCGGGGACGGAATCGACCGTGACGCGACCGCCGAGGCGCTGCGCCTTTTCGGCGACAATGGCGAGGCCGAGCCCCCGGCCCGAAAGATCCGTCACGCCCGCACGCGTGCTGAAGCCCGACTCGAAGATCAGCTGCGTCGCCCCCGCATCGTCGAGGGCCGCCGCGTCCGCGGCCTTGAGCAGGCCCTTTTCCACCGCGATCCGGCGGACCGCCTGCGGATCGATGCCGCAGCCATCGTCGGTCACGCTGATCTCGACTTTCGCCCCGTCGACCGCCCGGACCTGCACCACGAGAGTTGCGCCGGCCGGCTTCCCGCCCGCACTCCGCGCGGCCGGCAGCTCGATACCGTGGTCGACGGCATTGCGCACGAGGTGGATGAGGGCGTCCTTGATCTCGCCGAGCACCCGGTTGTCGATCTCCACTCCGGCGCCCCGGATGTCGACGGCGACCTGCTTGCCGGTCGCCCGGGCGAGTTGGCGGACGAGCAGCGGCAGCCCCTCCAGCACACTGCCCGCGGGCAGCATCAGCAGGGACTTCGCCTGCTCGAGGACCGCGTCGGTGATCCGCCCGACTCCCAGCTCGTCGCGCCGCGCGCGCTCCTCCGCCGCGCCGACGAGGCGCTGGATTCCGCGCAGGTGCGCCTCGGTCCAGTCGAGGAAATCGAGGACGTCCTTGCACTCCGCCGGCAGCCGCCCCGCGGCCACGGCGTTGGCCCCTTCCGGCCGGCGCAGCGCGGACTCGAGTTCCCGGCGGGCCCGCTGCAACAGGATCCAACGGCCATCCCACTGCCGCAACGAATCCTGCAATTCCTGCCAGCCGCGCCGGTGCCGCCGCAGCACCTGTTTCGTCCCGACCAGTTCCTCGCTCTGCTGCCACACCTGCTCCAGTTTGCCCAACGGGATGCGGACGCCCACCGGCGACGGGCTCTCCGCCACCGCGTCCCTCCCGGGCTGCTCCGCAACCGCCGGCGCGACCACCGGCGGCGGGACGGGAGCACGGGGAACCGGCCGCGGCGCCGCCGTCGGCTCGGCCGTTCCGGCGCGGTGCTGCTTCAACCCGGCGATCGCCCCGGCGACGGCCGCCGGTTCGTCCGCCGGCGCCGGTTTGCTCCCGCGCGCCAGCAGCCGGGCGATCACCTCCATCGCGCTGTGGATCGCATCAAACGCCTCGGGGACGGGCGTGGCCTCGGCGCGCTTCCAACGCTGGACCACGCTCTCGATCTCGTGGCACACCGCCTCGACCTCCAGGGCACTCACGGCCCGCGCGGCGCCCTTCAGGCTGTGCGCCGTGCGGAATAGCCCCTCGAAGTCACCGGGCACCAGCGACGCCAGCGGCCGCTGCTCCAGCCGCAGCAGCTGCTCCCCGATGCCCTGCACGTATTCGGCGGCCTCGATTTGGAATGTCTCCCGCAGCTTCTGCAGGAAGGCCTGGTCACTCAGCGCCATCAGGATCGATCAGAGCCGGTAGCGGCGGACGTAGCCCTGGAGCCGGTCCCCGAGTTCATTCAAGTTACGGGCCGCGGCGTCCAACTGCTTCGCACCGTCCGCATTCTGCAGCGTCGCCTGCTTCACGCCTTCCATCGAGGTCGCCACCTGGCCGACACCGACCAACTGCTGCTGGCTCGACGCCGCGATCTGGGCGGCGGCGGAGGCCGATTCGGTCACGTTGGCCGCCAGCGCCTGGATCGACTGCCCCGTCTGCGTGGCTTGCGTCGCTCCGGCTTCCACGGCGCGGCCGCCCTGCTCCGTGGCGAGGGTCGCGGCCCCCGCCGCCTTCTGGATCTCGTTCAGAATCGCCATGACCTGCACCGTCGCCTGCTTCGACTGCTCGGCGAGGCTGCGCATCTCCTGCGCCACCACGACAAAGCCCCGGCCATGCTCGCCCGCTTTCGCGGCTTCGATGCCGGCATTGACGGCGAGCATATTGGACTGCGCGGCAAGATCCTCCACCGTCGTCACGATCTGCCCGATCGATTGCGACTGCTCGCTGAGCCGGACCATGCGTTCGGCGATCGAGTCCATCTGTGCCTGGATGCGCTGCATGCCGCCGAGCGTCTCTTCGACGGAGCGCCGTCCGCCCGCCGCGACCTCCGCGCCGCGCTGCGAGGTATCCGACACCATCCGCGCCTTCTGACTCGCGACCACGGCGGTCTGCCGCAGCTCCTCGACGGTGGCGGAGGTCTCGCTCACCGCCGCCGCCGTCTCCGCCGCATTGGCCGCCAGCTGAGTGGTGGACGCCGAGATCTGCCGCGCCGAAGCACTGAGCACGGCGACGCTTTCGCTCACCTGGCGGATCTGGTCGCGCAGGTTCGAGGTCAATTTGACCATCGCACTCGCGAGAACGCCCACCTCGTCGCGGCGCTCCTGATCGAGGGCCGCGACATCGATCGTGAGGTCGCCTTCGGCGAGTTTTTCCGCCGTCTGCGCCATCAGCCGCAACGGCGAGGAGATGGAGTGACCGATGAGCGCCGCCAACCCGAGACCGAGCCCAATCGTCAGCAGACTGCCGGTCGCCAGAATAGTCTGATTGCTCTGGACGAGGGCCGACGCCTCGTCCGCCACCGACGCGGCCACCCGTTTGGCCACCGCGTAGACCGCTTCCTGCGCCCGGATCATGCGCTCGAACCGCCGCTCCTGCTCGCCCGTCGAGTGCGCCCGCGCTTCCTCCATGCGGCCGGCCTGGATAAGCTCCAGCTGGGCCGTGCGGCCCTGACGATATTCGGCGAGCGCGGCCTTCAGTTCGGCGATCGGGCCGAAGGACTCCGGATCGTTCCGCATCAGACCTTCGACGTTGCGGACCGACTGGTCGAGCGCCGCCGTCCCTTGCGCGACGAGGGGGATCAGACGTGCCCGGTCGGCACTGTTGCCCGCTTCCACGAGTTCGAAGACGATGAGGCGCTGCCGGTCGAGCCGCTGCCGCAGGTCGGCGACGGCCACCACCGTCGTAAACTCATGCTCGACGAGATCACGCTGCAGCTTCTCGAGCTGCAGCATCGTGCGCAGTGCGACCAGCACACCCGCGACAAAAAACATCACCAGCACTCCAAAGGCGATGAGCAGCTTGGTGCGGGTCGGGAGGTTGTTCAGCCATTTCATAAAGATGCGATGTTCATGCCGGAGTCTCGCTGCCCGGACGGAGCCGCGGCTCGTCGAGGATCCGGCGCGGGTCGAGCACGCACACCCCGTCGGGGGTGAGGCCGATCACGAAGCGCGCTTCGATCGGCGTCACCGTGGGCCCCGCGGGCTGCAGGGCGCCGAGTTCCACCTCGCGCAAGCCCGCGACCAGGTCCGCCAGCACCGCGACCTCGATCGCACCTTCCCGGATCACGACGAGGTGATGCAGGTCGAGAATCCCCTGTTCCGGGAGTCCGAGGAAACGTCTCAGATTGACCACGGCCACGAAGCGCCCGCGGAGATTGGCGATGCCGGCGACAAAGGCCGGCGTGCCGGGCAACGGCGTCACGTCGCCGAGTTGCACCACCTCGGAGACCGCCGCCAACGGAAACGCGTAGCGCTCGACGTGCAGCGAGAACTGCAGCACCGGCAGCCGGTCCGCTCCCGGCTCCGGCGTCGCAGGCCGCGCCAGCCGCTCGGCCCGCGCTTGGAGAATCTCGAGCGGCGACGCCGCCCGGCGCGCACCGGCGTTCATGCCGCACCTCCCAGATCCGCGTCAGTGGTCCGACCCGCATTCTCCAGCAGGGTCTGCAGCATCGGCGCCAGAATCCCCCGGGGAATATCGATTCCCGGCACCTGCGCATCGGGCGCCAAACGCTGCAGCTGGTCGATCGCATGGCGGAAACAGCGGCAGGCCTCCGCCGGACGCCGCCGCTTCATCAGGAGAACTCCCAACGAGACCCGCGCGGCGACAAACGCCGGATCGAGATAGAGCGCACACCGCAGCGAGTGCTCGGCCTCCAGCCACGCCCCCGCCTCCTGCTGCGCCATGGCCGCCGCGTGATACCGGGCCGGATCGAGCTTGCCCGCCGCCGGTTCCGGCGCGGGACGCGGCAGAGGGCGGTCATCCTGTGCCTGCGGCGCTCCGCGGTTGGCGGCGGCGGCCCGCGCCTCCTCGCCCAGGCCCTCCGGCGGCCGTCCGGCAGACGCGGCCGCGAGAATGCTGCGCACCGATTCCTCGGCCGTGTAGCCCTGCACCCGCTCCGGCGGTGCCGCGCCGCCGGCTCCCTCGCCCGACCGCACAAACACCGTGGTCCCGCCGCTCCGCAGCGGCCGCAGCAGGGGCTCGCTCGTGTGCGTGACCTCCACCGGGCTCAGCACCAGCCAACCGCCGGGTCTCAGGCACCGGGCCAGCTGGCGCACCGTGCGGGCGAACTGCTCCGGTGTGAAATACAGCAGCACGTTGCGGCAAAAGATCAGGTCGAGGTCCGCGGTCCCGTTGGCGGCCGAGGGAAAACTGCCTTCCGCCAGATTGAGGGGAAAGAAATCCACCGCCACGTCCTGCGTGCGGCGCAGCGTCCAGGTGCCGTTCGGTCCGGCCTCGAAGTAGGCCGGCTTCAGCCACGGCGGCGCCGCGCGAAACGACCACTCCCGGAACACCCCGGCGCGCGCCCGCTCGAGAAACGCCCCGTTCAGGTCCGAAGCCCGCACCTCGAAGCGCAGGGCCGGATGCCGGCTCCGCGCGCGGGAAAGAAGGATCGCCAGCGAATACGCCTCCTCCCCCGTGGCACACCCGGCACTCCACACGCGGAGCAACCGCCCGGGATTGCGCGCCTCCAGCTCCGGCAACAGCACGTTCTGGATCGCCGCAAACACGTCCGGATCGCGGAAGAAGTAGGTCTCCCCCACGGATAACTCCGCGAAGATTTTGCCGCTCAGCCGGTCGCCGCCGGCCTCCGCCAGCAATTCCTGCAGATACTGCGACGGATCCTCGAAACCGCAGGCCTGCGCCGCCTGCTGCAACGCCCGTCGCAGCCCGTCGCTGCGCTCGGGCGCGCATTGATGCCCGAAGCGCCGCGCGATGAACGCCCGCGCCTCCTCCAGATTTTCCGCCGTCGGTTCCGCCGTGCTCATGCCCCGCCTCCTTCCGCGGCCGCCAGGGCCGAGGCCAGCAGCCCTTCGTCGTCCGCCGAGAGAAACCGCTCCAGGTCGTGGATCAGCACGAGCCCGGAAGCGAGTTGCGCCACCCCGCGGACTTTCCCGACCTCTCCCACCGCATCGCGGACCGAATGGATCTCCGCCTCCGCCACGTCCCGCAGTTTCACGTCCGCATCCACCCAGAGCGCGACGACCCGCTGCCCGGTATCGGCGAGCACGAAGACGTCGTCCAGCCGGAGGTCCCGCCCGGGCCGGCCGAGCGGCTGCCGCGGATCGACCAGCGGCACCAGCCTGCCCGCGAGCATGAACACGCCCCGCACCACCGCCGGCGCACCGGGAAGCTCACGCACCAGCACGGCCGGAAGCACGCGCACCACCCGCGCCACCTCCAGCGCATGGCGCTCGCCATCGAGCGTAAACACCAGCAGCCGCGCCGTGCCTACCGGGGCCCACGGCGACACCGACACACTTTCTCCCGGCCGCCGGGCGCGCTCCGGCGACTCGGGCCTGATCTCGGAACCGACGTTGGAGGCAGGAAGAATCATGCGGCTACGCACCGGCGCCTCCGCCCGTAGCCGGACAGAGGTCCGACACCTGGCACGCGGTTTCTTCCTCCATGCGGGGACCTGCGGGGTGGCGCGAACGCCGTTCAGGACGGAAAATCAATTAGAGGATACTACTTCATCCCGTGTCATTATAATATGCGCGCTTACACTTATGATATAACCAGCAACCGCCTCAGTAGCGACCGGCGCCTGGGCCTGCGCGGCGCGGCGACGCGGGCAATATTTCCCGCCCTCCTGCCCCGGCCACCCGGACCGGATGAGTAATATAACTCAGCCCGATCCGCCGTGGCGAAAATTTAAGCGGCGCCCCCGGGGTATTGGGGCGCCGCTGCATCGCCTGGCCTGCGCCCGGCGAGTCGGAACAAGTTCCAGCTTATGTCCGACCTTGGTCAGCCTTCGCTCCGGCTCCGGGGCATGCCGCCACCCCGGGCGTCGTCCGCCGGCTGACCAAAAGACTTTCATCCGACATCGTCATCCGCCCCTTCATCGGCATTCCGCCATCGGCACTCCCGCGCTCTCTCTGGCGAGGACGGCCGCGACGAGGGCGAGAAACCGTTTTCCCGAAAACGGCTTCGGCAGGATTTCCGTCGCCCCGAGGTGGTGCGCGAGCCGGAGATAGGTCTCCGTATGCCAGACGGACTCCCCTGAGACCGCGATGATTTTGGCATCCCGCCGCAGCCGCTTCATCTGCTGGATGGTCTCGAGGCCCTCCATCTCCGGCATGACGATGTCGGTCACGACGAGATCGAAGCGATGCGCCATGAACAAACGCATCCCCTCCTTGCCGTTCCGCGCGATCATCGGCGAGTGTCCCGCGGATTTCACCAACGCGACCTCCAGATCCAGAAGGTCGGGATTGTCGTCAATCAGGAGGATATCGGACATGGGAAAAAGGTGCGCCGTGGGTGGGAAACGGAGCCGGGGCGGAAGAATAAAGGCAGAACTCCGGACCGGGCGCGAATACCATCAGGCCAACGTTCCGCCGACATCAAATCTCTTTATTACGTAGGTATATTCCTATATAGCTCAGCCATCCCTTGGCCGCCCGCCGTGCGCGACGTCGCTCTCTTTCCCAGCCCCGCGCTCCACCCCTGTCGCGCGCGCCCGCCGAACAGTTTGAGCACTACTACTCAAGCCCCGAAGCTTGCATCGGACCGACGTGATCGCGGTATATGGGGTGTCCACCCTATGAGCACCAACAGCCCCTTCGCGCCCCGCATCTCCATTCTGATCGTCGACGATCACGTGCTCATCCGCATGCTCCTCCGCACCGCGCTCGGCTCCATCAGCGATTTCACCGTCGTCGGCGAGAGCAGCGATGCTGAAGCCGGCGTCGAGCTGGCGCAGAAACTTCGCCCCGATCTGGTGCTGCTCGACTCGTTTTTGCCCGGCCAGCACGGACCCGCGGCAGTGCCCCGTTTCCTCGAAGCCGCCCCCCGCGCCAAGGTGCTGATGTTTTCCGGTTCGGTTAACCCGCAGGCATGGCGGTGCGCCGCGGCGGGCGGCGCGCGCGGCTTCATCTCGAAGGCGTCGTCGATGCCCGAACTGGCCGAGGCCATCCGCTGCGTGCACGGCGGCACGACCTTCATCTCCCGCGATGCCCAGCCGCTCCTGCGCGATGCGACCAGCGACGACACTGCCGCCGCCTCCCCCGCCCCGCAGCTGAGCCCCCGGGAACGCGACGTCCTCAGCGGCATCGCCCGCGGTCTCGGCTCCAAACAGATCGCCGCGGAACTCGGCTTGAGCGTGTTTACCGTCGAAAATCATCGCCGTCGCCTGGCTCAGCACACCGGCCTGAAAACCGTCGCGGAACTCACGCTTCTCGCGCTCCAGCTCGGGCTCATCTCGCCCTCGCCGCAGTTCGCGGCACCCGCTTCCGCCGCGGATCGCAACTGAGCGACCGCCTCAACCGGCCGCCGGTCGCCATACCGGCCCGGAAACCGCCTCCGGCTGCGGCGGGCAGCACTGCGCCTCGAGCTCCCGCAGGTTTTCCTGCAAACGCGCCAGCTCCTCACGCCACGCGCGACCGCGGGCGTCATCCTCCGCCGCCGCGACGAGTTCCTCCCACGCCGCCAGCGCGAGCTTCTCCTGCCGCACCGACGCGTAGAGCTCGGCGAGACTCAGCGCGCGCCGGAAAAGATTGTAGCGCACCGCAGCGATGAGACGGCGGCCATGAAAGCGCGCGAGATGCGCGGTGAACTGGAGCTCGCGGCGGCGGGCGGAATCGCCGACCGCGCCGAGGGACGATTCGATTTCCCGGGCTGCCGCCAGCAGCCAGGCCGCCGTCACGTCGGGCGCCTGCAGCTCCGCCGGCAGCTCCGCGACGATGCGGCGGGCGGCGACGCGCGTGCTCTCGTGCCGCTCCGGATCGCCGGCGGGCCGCGCCGCATACTCGGCCAGCCGGGCCCCGCGGGAATCCCCGGCGGCGGCGTCTTCGCCGAGGGCGTCGCGCAGCGCGATGCGGACCTTCGCCGCCAGGTTCTCGGGCGCCGCGACGGAGGCCGCCGCCGATTCGGCGCGGGCCGGGCGGATCGCAGCGACGACCGCGAGCGACACGGCGGCGAGGCGGAGCAGAATGCAATTCATCGGTGGCGCGTAATGCGGCCACCCGCGCCACTGTCGAGGCGGAAGCCGCTCGATTAGTTGAAACTCGTCTGTCGCCCCGGCGGCGCCGCGCCCGCGCCGCCACACGAAAAGTCCCCGCGGCGGGCCGCGCCGGCCGACGCGGAGCGCCGTATCCGTGGATTCATGACGCCCGCTTGAGTGGTTCCCGCCAGCACCGCGCCGCCGCATTGGCGACTTTCGATCAATCCGGGGTGTTTAACCTAGCTGCTCAAAAAATATCACGCACGGTCCCGACCCTGTTTCACGAATTTTTGATCATCCCATGAGCCAACCGTCCAACTCCCCCTCGAATCCCGGTCGCCGGACATTCCTCCGCAATGGCGGACTTGCCACGATCTTCGCCGCCGGCGTCGCGCCCTACCTGCGCTTCGCGCCCGCCGCGATGGCCAACGCCGGCCCGGCCACGCCGTTTTCGTTCACGCCGTTCACCCGCGCCCTGCCGCTGCCCTCGCGCATGGCGCCGCGCACGCTGACTCCCGCTCCGGGCTCCGCCACCGCCGCCGTCGGTTCCCCCGCCGTGTATCACGGCATCGCGCCCGAGTATCAGCCGGGCCACGCGTTCAACAAACAGAGCTGGGTGCTCAACGACCCCGCCACCGGCGCGCCGTTCAAAGAGGTGCATCACGAACTCGCGATCCGCACCGGCACCCACGAGTTCATCCCCGGCGTCAAGACCCCGATCTTCGGCTACAACGGCATTTTCCCCGGCCAGACCATGCGCGCCCGCCTCGGCGAACCGATGGTCGTGCGCGTGCGCAACACCATCGCCGACGTCGAGTCCTCGCTCCACCTGCACGGCGGCCACACGCCCTCGCACGCCGACGGCCATCCGTGCTTCTACACCTTCCCCGGCCAGGCGCGTGACTACTTCTACCCCCACATCGCTCCGCGCCACGACGGCACCAGCCAGATGGATACCAACGAAGCTCCGAGCACGATGTGGTATCACGACCACGGCAACGACGTCACCGCCTACAACGTCACCCACGGCCTCGTCGGCTTCTCCCTCCTCACCGACGCCCTCGAAGAGAAACTCATCCGTCAGGCCGTGCTGCCCGATGTCGACCACCGCGAGCCGCCCGTTTGGAACGCCACGAAGAAGGAGTGGACGCTCGGCGCGCTGAAACGCGATGCCGCCGGCGCGACCATCCAGGGCCCCTACGACATCCCGCTCGCCTTCACCGACCAGCGCTTCAACGCGGACGGCACCCTCTGGTGGGACATGTTCGATCACGACGGCCGCCTCGGCGACGTCTACACGATCAACGGCGTCGCCCAGCCCGTGCTGAAGGTCGAGCCGCGCAAATATCGCTTCCGCTTCTGCGGCAGCTCGCCGGCCCGCGTCTATATGCTGCGCCTGAGCAACGGCCAGGCCATGACCCAGATCGGCAACGACAGCTGGCTGCTCCCGAAGGCGCTTTCGACGACTCAGGTTTACCTCAATCCCGCCAAGCGCGCCGACATCATCATCGATTTCAGCAAACTCGCGGGCAAGACCGTCTACCTCGAGAACATCATGCAGCAGTCCTCCGGGCGTAAACCCGACGGCGTGGACGCCTCGCGCCCGATGCGTCTGATGAAAATCGACGTCACGCTGCCGCTCAACAAGGCGTATCCCGAGTGCTCCGTCGCCCCCGGCACCGCCCTGCGCCCGCACACGACGCTCGTCGAGTCCCAGGCCACCGTCACCCGCTACTTCGACTTCAACCGCTCCAACGGCGCCTGGCAGGTCAACGGCGAGTTCTACTCCGCCTACCGCTGCGACGCCGCGATCCGCAAGGGCGCGCTCGAGAAGTGGGTCCTCCGCAACGGCAGTGGCGGCTGGTGGCACCCGATCCACATCCACCTCGAGTCGCACCAGATCCTCCGGATCAACGGCAAGGCTCCCACCGAGGCCTGGCGCTACAAGAGCGATAACAGCTCCCTCGAGGACAACATGACGGTCGAGATGCTGATGAAGTTCCGCACCTTCACCGGCCCCTTCGTCTTCCACTGCCACAACAACAACCACGAGGACATGCGCATGATGAAGCAGATCGAGGTCTGCGACGTGGTGAACGGCGTGCAGCAGCCCCCGATGCTCAACGGCAAGTGGTTCTCCGTGCCGGCCGCCGTCTCCGGCGTCCCGCAGGATTACGTCCTCTCCCACCCCGGCCTCTTCAGCTGATCCCGCCATGAGCGACACTCCCTCCTCCCTCTCGCGGCGCGAGCTGCTGAGCGGCCGGTTCTCGAGCCCGGCGACCTCGTCCGGCCGCTTCGTCGGCCCGGCGAATCTCGCCCCGCACGGCTTCAACGCCGCCGATCGCGCCACGCTCCGCTGGCCCGATTGCCGCGTGCGCAGCCACCGCGACGACGAGTTCCGCCTCGTCTCCGACCTGATCGCCGGCCAGCGCGTGATCCTCGGCTTCATCTACACGCGCTGCGACGGCATCTGCCCGACCACGACGCGTCACATGCTCGCCGCGCACCGCATCCTCTCGGAACGCGGTTCCGCGCCGTTCCGCATGATCTCGATGTCCATCGACCCGGAACGCGACGACGCCGACGACCTGCTCCGCTACGCGGCGGTCAACCAGGTCGCCGACATCCCCAACTGGCACTTCGTGGTCGCGAGCGCGGCCGACACGCTCGCGCTCCGTCAGGCGCTGCGCCTCGTCGATCGCGACCCCGAGCGCGACCGCAAGCCCAGCAACCACTCCGGCGTGCTCGTGCTCGGCAACGACGA
>JACCEB010553865.1_pt1 | contig 50285 bp, 40 predicted proteins | sample 7454761 | NCBI WGS metagenome assembly JACCEB01 (sample SAMN15323454, study PRJNA562643) | freshwater metagenome | isolation source: river surface water | place: USA:Blue River Watershed | collected 2017-08-18
AGCAGTAGGACAGAAGCAGTATGCAAGAAACTCGTCGCGCACGTCTTCAGGCGGTGATCCTGGAAGAACTCTCCTTGGTCATCCGGACACTGAAAGATCCGCGCGTGCCGATGGTGACTTTGACTCGCGTCGAAGTCACCCCCGATGGCTCGCAAGCCACGGTCTACTTGCAGCTTCTGGGTGCTCTCTCGATCGATACCTCGGACGAGAAGGCCGAAGCAGCTGCTCGGGAGAACATCCGTCAGTGCTTGGAAGGATTGAAGTCCGCTTCAGGCTTCCTGCGCCGGCACTTGGCCGGCGTTCTGACTGTGCGGCACATCCCTTCGCTCCTTTTCAAAGAAGATCGCGGCCTGGAAAACACGCACCGCGTGCATGAACTGCTGAGAAAAATTGGCTCAGAAGGCGGCTCGACTCCGAAGAGCGATCCGTCCTCGTCGTCTAAGCCTGACTCGGGTCAATGAGCGCCCTGTCCCCATTTGAGAACTTGCACGGGGCCCTGATCATCCGAAAAGCGGCGGGGATCAGCTCGTTCGGCGTAGTCGAACAGCTCCAGCGGTCTCTTCGCGCACAAGCAGGTGGAAAAGCAAAAAGGAAAGAACTCCCCAAGCTCGGGCACGGCGGGACACTCGATCCATTTGCCACAGGAGTACTCCCCATTTGTGTGGGGAACGGCGTGAAGGTTGCTCGTTATTTTTTGGAATCCCCCAAGGAGTACACGGGTGAAATTCATTTCGGGAAAGCGACTGCTTCGGGTGACCTCACGGACCCCGTGATCGAGGAGTCGTCCGTGATTCCGGGTTCACTCGAAACCATCCGCGCTTCAGCAGTCGAGTTCACACAGCAGGAGTACTGGCAACTTCCGCCGATGCACTCTGCAAAGAAACTCGAAGGAACTCCTCTTTACGAGCTTGCCCGCCAAGGCATCGAAGTCGAACGAGAAGCCAAGCTTTGCCGAATCTACGATTTTGAGATCACGGCTTGGGATGCGCCTATTGCCCGCTTCCGAGCGCGTGTGAGCGCGGGAACCTACATTCGGGTGCTCGCTCAAGATCTGGCAAAAAAACTGGGCACCTTGGCACGCCTCGATTCTCTCGAGCGAACTCAAGCCGCGTGGATGAAAATCGAAAACTCCGTTAGTCCCGACTCCCTTCAAGCCCCATGGGACAAGGCTTCCGCCTGGGTCCCGTTTGACCAAATCCTTCGCGGACTGGCCCGGGTCCACGCAACCCCCGAGGAAACGCTCGCCTTGGAACGCGGCCAGCAAGCGGTTCTCGAGACGCTCACTCAAAAAATCAGCCCTGCGGCTTCCGACCAGCCGCAGGATCTTCGGGCCGTCTACGTGGGCGAAAAGTTGGTCGCTGTGCTTCGACAAGATTCGACTCCCGAGGCGCACTGGGGAATCGAGCGCGTTTTTCCCCGGTCTGGATCAGGTGAATAGCGCCGGTCAGATCCTTGGCTCTATCGCAGCTTGAGCGGTGCGACTTTTCGCCCCTTCCCTACTTGCCACTCCACATTCAAAGAAGTCCCTTCAGCTCCACTCAAAAGCTGCTCCACCTGCCAGGAGTCCAAGTCCTCAGAGTCGCGCCCAGCGAGTGCCAAAATCAGATCACCCACTTTTAACCCCGCTTTGCGCTCGAGCTCTGAAGCCGGACTGCCGGGCCGAATCGCTTTCACGCGAAGCTCGCGCTCGGCCCCTTGCGCCAGCTCAAACTCCAAGTCGAGGCCCGAGCGATTCTCTAAGACCCGCTCAGCGGCTGTTTCCCGCGGAATCCAGATGCGACCATTCGCAGCGTCCAGAGCAATCTTGCCGCGGCCTAAAATCTCCATGCCGATCGTCGCCGACGGGAGTTTCGCCCGAAACGGACTTCCATCGTCACCCAGATCTTCAGCGCTCGGTGAAGTCACCGAAAAACCTCCCGCTACTTTTCCTGCTCCCTCGCATTCGATGGACCAGGAACTGCGAGACGCATTCTCGGGGAGCTGAGAAAGCCACGGAGCATGAAGATCGGTAGCCATCTCACTTCCCGTATCCCAGCGAACTCCCGACCACGACTGGCCCGTCGCGCGACTCTTCAGGGAGCAAGCGGGAGAGTACCAATCTCCGCTCGAGGTAAATCGCGCTTCAACCCACGGCGTTCCCTGCCCCAAACTGTAACCTCGAGGATCCAGGAGCACGACTGCGGCGGGCTTCGTAGGATAAAGCTCGACCGCGAAGTGACGAAGGAAATCCATTCCCAAAATTCCGTCACAGCACCCCGACGGGTACTGCGGGGTTTCGAATAGATCGGTCTCCATCAGAAGAAAAGCAGGAGTGATCACTGGAACATCGGCGATCTCGGCGCGAAGCGGGATCGCCCGCTTGGCCAAGCCTGAACCCCCGCTCCAAGTCACACGCACGGGCGCGGCACCCGTTTGTTCAATTTTCTCAGGAGGCATCCCCTGCGACCTGAGCCAAGCGGGCGACACCGCGCTTACGGCCGACCCTGAGTCCACGAGGAACTGACCGATCAAAGTCTTCGGCCCAAAGACCAAGCTCAGGCGAATGGAATACAAACCTCCCCAGCGGCGCGCCGGTGCTCGCACCCACTGCTTTCGCGAGACATCGGCTGCGGGTGGCTCCATCTGCGCGCGCACTGCTGGCCGCGCCACGGTCCGACCGTCCTTTCGGCGCTTCCCTGCTTGGGGAGCACAAACCCCTAGGCGTACCCCTTCTCCCAAATACTGGCGCCACTCGGCATGCCTCGCTTCTCGAAACGCTTCACCACGCCACAGGGGTTCTTCGCGATCGAGCCAATCCTGAAGAATCTTGCGCGCGGCTCCCAGCGCAACTTCCTCGGACTGCGCTCGAACTCGCGAGAGCTGAGCAGCCAGGAGGTCTTGAGCTTGGCCCACTCGACGGTCCCAGTCACGAGCCGCTGTCGTAGCAGCTAGCTCTGCTCCGGCGCGAGTCGCGAACCCTTCCTGCGGTTCGGGAGAACAGGAAAAATCTGAAATTGAAGAATACCAAGGCCCTTCTGGACGCGTGCGAATCGATCCATCCGTCCGCAGGCCTTTGACTCGGAGTACCCAATCCTTGCCTACCTGAGTCGCTCGCAGCTCCTGCCAGCGTAACGACTTCTCGAAGTGCCAAAGAGTTCGATGCGGGTTCAATTCCTGAAAATCCAGCTCCCCGATGCGATCGTTCGAGAGCCCTTCCGGACTCACTGCCCAGCTGGAAACGTAGGTCATCTCGGATTTCTTTTCGCCAGCCATCGCAATCCCTGCAGGACTGGTGAAAAGGACTGCAATCGAAAGGACAAAAAGGGCACGTTGCATCGTGGCCAAATCCTAACGCCGGCCCCTAGCTCGCCTCAAGGACGATAGCGATCCAAACCCAGTTTTCGAGCCCAGCCTCCGGCAATTCGAACCCGCAGGAACGTGCCCTTCTCCAGGTGCTTCGACTTTTCGATGCTTCCGTGGGCATGCACCTGAGCTTCCAAACGGCTCTCGGAGTAAGGAATGACGATCTCCCAAACTTCCAGGTCCTTTCGAAAGGTCTCGAGAATCCGGTCGCGAAGGCGATCCCGGTCCGCGGGATCGAGCGCCGAGATGAGTAAAGACCCGGGAGCAAGAATCCTGGCCTGGGCTTTTTCGCCCGGCGTTTTCAGGCGGTCCGCTTTGTTCAGGACCACGAGCCTTGGTTTTTCGCTCACCCCGAGCTCGGCCAGAACTCCCTCAGTTACGTCCATCTGCTCGCGCGCCTGAGGAGAGCTGGAATCGACGACATGAACCAGAAGGTCGGCCTCATTCAATTCTTCCAAAGTCGATCGAAAGGAGGCCACCAAAGAGTGCGGAAGATTGGAGATGAATCCAACCGTGTCGATCGCCACGATCGGTGGATGAGCGTGCGGGTCGAGCATGCGAACCGAAGGATCGAGCGTTGCGAAGAGCTTATCCTCGGCCAAAACCTTGCTGTGGGTGAGCGAATTCAGAAGGGTCGACTTCCCGGCGTTGGTGTAGCCGACGATGGCCACCTTCAAAACCTCGTTTCGCTTGGCGCGCTGAATTTTCCGCTCTTTCTCGATCTCCTTCAGACGCCCACGAAGAATCGACATCCGATCTTTGACCAAACGCCGATCCACTTCGATTTGCTTCTCACCCATGCCGCGGCTCGTGGCACCGCCCCCCCGTTGCCTTTCGAAGTGAGACCAGAAGTGAGCGAGCCGCGGATAAAGGTATTGAAGCTTGGCGAGTTCGACCTGCGTCTTCGCCTCTTTGGTTCGCGCGTGGCGTGAAAAAATCTCCAGGATGATACCGCTCCGATCCAGGACCGGCTTCCCGATCAGCTTTTCGGCATTGCGCAACTGGTTGGGCGAAAGATCGACGTCAAAGATCACCGCCTCGGCTTCTTGCGCTTCGCAAAGCGAGCGAATCTCTTCCAACTTCCCCTGTCCCGCATAGGTCGCCGGATGAATTCGGCGGATCTGCATCACCACCCGATTCAAGGGCTTCACTTCCAGGGTGGCCAAAAGTCTGCCCAGCTCGTCGAGCGACTCCTCCTCGAGACCGGCGCAGAGCACCTTCAGGGGACCGTCATGGGCAGGTTTCGGTAACAGTGATTCGGTCGACTCAAGCATGAAATTGGGCTACCTTGCCACCCAGGTATGCAAAACGCTCTGGTGAACGTCAACGGACAGATCCTTCGCCCCGCAGAAGCCAAAGTCGGCGTCTTTGACCGAAGCTACCTGTACGGCGACAGTCTTTACGAAGTCGTCCGGACCTGGGACGGCAAGATCCTGTTCATGCAGGAGCACTTGGAGCGCCTGGAAGCTTCTGCGGCACTGGCTCGCATGAAGCTTTCGCAGGGACAGGCCGAGTATCAGCGCGAAATCGTCCGCACTCTCGAGGCCTGGCAAAAGCTCCCAGGAATGAAGGGACTTGAAGCCTATTGCCGACTGATCGTTTCGCGAGGCGAAGGAAAAATCGGCTTTGGATTGTCGAACCTTCTCACGCCGACGCAGTTCACGATCATCGTTCAGCCGCTCGAGCTCCCGAGCGAGCGTCAGCTCAAGGAAGGCCTCAGCCTCGGATTCTGTCAGCGCCTTCGAAACGATGCGCGTGCGCTCGACCCGGCAATGAAATCGGGAAATTACCTGAACAGCCTTCTTGCCTTCCTAGAGAGCACTTCCGAAGGTTTTGAAGATGCGATTCTTTGCAATGCCGACGGCCACGTGACCGAAGGCACGACCTACAACGTGGGCTATTTCAACCGAGGTATCCTGACCACCCCACCCCTGGACATCGGAATCCTTGCCGGAATCACTCGCGCAAAAGTCATCGAAGTCGTTCGCCAGCTCGGCATCCCGGTCCGAGAGGTGCGCTTCCCGAAAGAGCGAATGCTCGAGGCAAGCGAGGTTTTTGCGCTTTCCACCACGAAAGACATTTTTCCGGTCACTCGGCTCGACGGTCGAAAAATCGGTAACGGTCGCCCAGGTCCCCTCACACTCAAAGTGAGAGAAGCATTTCAAGATTTCATGAAGGAACGCGTTCGCCATGGCCACAACTAAGCGTCGAGAGAAATCTGCTCGCGCCATTCAGACGAAGACGCCACCCACGCCCTCACCCCAGTTCCTGCTTCGTGCCTTGACCGAAGCGGCTCTCGCGGCAGGCAAAGTCCTGGCTCGCTATCACGAGCGCGTTTTCAAGGTTTCGGAGAAAGTCGGTGCGGGCCTCGTCACGGAAGTCGATTTGGCCAGCGAAAAAGCCGCAATGCGGATTTTGAAGCGTGCGCGCCCCGACTTCACGTTTCTCAGTGAAGAGGCCTCACCTGAAACGGCCCGTGCCCCTCAAGGCGGACGCTGGATTCTCGACCCCCTCGATGGAACGACGAACTTCGTCCACGGATTTCCCATGTTCTGCGTTTCCATTGCTGCCGAGTGGAAAGGTGAAGTTCTCGCAGGCGTCGTCCACGCTCCCATTCTGGGAGACACCTATTCAGCCGCCAAAGGACTGGGCGCTCGAGTCAACGGCAGGCCCATGCGCGTATCCAAGACCACTCGCCTGAAAGATTCGCTCCTGACCACTGGCTTCACCTACCGAAAGGACGAGTGGCTCAAGCGCGAAATGGAAGCTTTCGAGCGCTTGAGCGAAACCGCACGCGCCATCCGCCGCCCGGGGAGCGCCGCTCTGGACCTCGCTTATGTCGCCCGTGGAGTTTTTGACGGTTTCTGGGAACGCAGGCTTTCCCCGTGGGATGTGGCAGCAGGTCTGATCCTCGTCGAAGAGGCTGGCGGACGCGTGACCAACTTCCGGGACCAGGATTTCGACATTCACTGTCGAGAAATCATCGCCACAAACGGAAAGCTCCACTCCGACCTGCTCAAATCGGTTGAAACCGACTTCTGCCCCATTTGACACCCTCCCTGTCCTTTCTTTACAATTAAGAAACAAGGACTTGCGCCCAGGAGGGGCCCGACCATGTTCAAATCTTGGGTACATCTCTTTTCGAAGTTCACTCCTGAGGCCCTCATCTTCGAACTGCTGGCCATTTGCATTCTCCTCGCCAGCTACACTGCATTTTATGTGATGAGAAAACGGCGACTCGGGACCATGGAAGAGACGGTCCCCACCGGCGTCGTCAAAGCCTATTTGAACGAATTGATCGTCGATGCCCAGAACATGAGAGCCTTGCTTTTCGGGCTTCTCCACGGACGCGACATGAGTGGCAACCCCATGCTTCAGCAGATGATGGGCCAGTCCATGGGCGGCGGAATGCAAGCCATGGGCGGCGGCATGGTCGGCGCAGCTCCCGTTTCCGGCGGCATGATCAACGCCACCGGTGCCACCACCGTTGTTCCCGTAGACCCTCTGGCACTTCAGAATTATCTGAAGAACGCAGGCGTCACCATCGATCCCACCGACCTTCCAAAAATCCAGCAAGTGATCGAATCACAACTCTCGGATCAAGCGTCGCGCTTGTCCTTGATCCAAGCGGAGAAAGAGCGGATCGAGCAGGAACTCGCTTCGACCAAAGTGGTCGCAGACAAAGCCGCGCACATGGGCGATTACGACGCCAAGTCAGCTGAGCTCCTCGCACTGAAAAAGAAAATTGCGGACATGGAGACTCGCCTCACCGAATACAGCATCATCGAAGACGACTTGGCCGATTTGAAGCGTCTCCAGGCCGAGAACAAGACCCTTCGCGATCAGGTCCAAACGGTAACCGAGCAAGCCCAAGCTGCCGCAGCAGCTGCCAACGAAATGGCCATGGCGCAAGCGCAGGCACCCACTCCTGCCGCTGCAGCGCCCGCTCCCGCAGCAGAAGTTCCTGCAGGCCCGACCCCCGAGGAAGAAGAAGCTCGCCTGAAAGCCGAAGAAGAGGCCCGCCGAATTGCCGAATCGGAATTCGCGATGATCGAGCAAGATCCTCCGCCGCCCGAGCCCGAGCCGGCGCCAGTCGCTGCCGAAGCTCTCGCGGCCACGCCAGATGCCGCAACAGCAGCCGTTGCGCCGGCACACAGCGCGGAACTGACTCCAGCTGCGACCACCGAGAACGTCACGGCCAACACCGACCTCGGCGCAGCGACCGGAGCACCCGAAGCTCCCAGCCCGGAAGCCGCTGCAGCGGCCGACCCGCTTGCCAATATCGATTTCGGCGCGGCTCTCGCTGCTCAGCCCGAAACCCCGCCCGAGCCGGCCAATGCTCCCGACCCGTTCGCGAACATCGACTTTGGTGCTGCTCTCGCAGCTCAGCCAGAAACTCCGCCCGAGCCGGCCAATGCTCCCGACCCGTTCGCCAATATCGACTTTGGCGCAGCTCTCGCCGCGCAGCCCGAAACACCGCCCGAGCCGATTGCCGCTGCACCGGCCCCTGCGCCAGCGCCGGCTCCAGCAGCCGCTCCCGCAAAAGCCGACGCCGGAATTTACTCCTCCGATCCTTTCGAGCGACTTTCGGCCCAGGTCGCACAGCAAAGCCAAAAACCAGCAGCTCCTGCACCGGCGGCTCCAGCAGCACCTGCAGCCGATCCTTTCGCCAATCTGGTCGATCAGGTCGAAGACACCCTACAAGCAGGGAGCGATGCAGCCGCACCGGCCGCTCCCGGAGAAAAATCGGATGATGAACTGGTCGCAGAATTCGAGAAGCTCCTTGGTTCGTAACTCGCTAACCGCAGGCCTTTTGAGTTTTCTTGCGATTTCGCCCCTGCTTTCCCACTCAGCTTTCGCTGCCGTAAGCCCCTTGAGCGCGACTCTTCGCTCCGACCTGACTACGCGACGAAACAACTCGTTCGAAGCATTACTCAGTCACTGGGGAAAACAGCACGGAGCGAAGGCCTCCCTGCCGCTTCTTGAACTCACGCGCGACACTCGCTTGGCCGATGCCGATCGTTACCTTGCCCTCATGGGCGCCGCCCGACTCGGTGGCCAAGCACTTGCGCCGCAGCTCGTACCGACTCTGAAAGATCGTTCCTGGATGCTTCGTTCAGGCGCTTTACGCGCGCTCTCCGCACTTCAGAATCCTTCAACCCGCAACGCCGTCCTTCCCCTCCTGAAAGACCCTTCACTGGTGGTTCGAACGGAAGCCGTCGAAGCAGTCCGCATTCTTCGTCCTGAAAGCGCTCGTGACGCCCTTTTGCAGACCCTAGAAAACCCGGCCAACTACCACCGCGGGCTCGCCCAGTGGGTGCCTCAGCGAGCGCTCCAGGCTTTGGTCGCTCTTCAGGCCAAAGACGCAGCTCCGCGCTTACTTCCGCTACTCAATCGGATCGGTGACCCTGCCCTCCAAGCCAAAACGGTGGAGGCGCTCGAGTCGCTGACAGGCAAAAAGCTCGGCAAAACGGGCAACCTCAAGGTCCGCGTCGAAGCTTGGAAACGTGAGCTATCGTCGGCTCCTTCGCCGGTCACTGCTTCGGCGAAGCATCCCCTTCCGAAGCTTCGTTGACCTTTTCGAGCTCGGCCAAGCGGGTTCGTAGCTTCACCACCTGCCCCACCCGGTAAAGGAAGGTCTTCTCTTCCACGCCGTCGGTCTCAAGCGGGCGCCACCCTTCCAAAACATCACGCTGAACGAGTTGATCGCGCTGAACTTGCACTTTGACGGAAGCTTTCCCACCGACCATACCCTTGATCACGCTGACTCGGTAACGGAACTGGGCTTTTTGGTAATTGGGGGTTCCGCCGTAGCTATCGAAGAAATTACGCTCGGCCGTATTCTCGGTCCATCGGGTCTGCAAATAGCCGCCTTCCCGATTGCTGACATCTAAACGATAGGATTTCAGGGCCTCTAAAACCGACTGCCAAGCCGTATTGAAGTCCGTCCGGTAGACACGCGTTTCGACCCGGTCCGTGTCGGCCCCTACGCTCTGAAGGTAGGCCCTCATGCAGCCTGATCCACTCAAAACGACGCCAAGAGCAAAGCCCAACCACCTCAGTTTCCTGTTCCAGCCCCCTGCCTTGGGTTTCATGATTCCATTTTAGCACAGGCGGTGTTTTATTCGCCCCATGGACATCATCCAGGAAATCATCCGGGTGCTCGAGACAGAAGCCGAAGGCCTGCGAGCCTTTACCGAACGGGTCCGCCAGGATTCTGAGCGCACTCTGGAAAAAGCAGTCCAGCTGCTCTCCTCGTCCTTGCAGCAGGACGGAAAGATCGTCGTCACAGGCCTCGGAAAGTCCGGAAAAATTGGCCAGAAAACAGCAGCCACTTTCTGTAGCACCGGAAGCCTAGCGGTTTACCTTCATCCGACCGAGGGGCTCCACGGCGATCTCGGGGTCGTCACAGAAAAAGACTGTGTCCTGGCTTTCTCCCAAACCGGGAATACCGAAGACATTTTGAACCTCTTGCCGGCGCTTCGCGAGCGCGGGGTGAAAGTCATCGCCGTTGCAGGCAAAGCCCAGTCCCGCTTGGCTCAAGCAGCCGACCTCTGGATCGATTCATCGATTCCCCAGGAAGCTTGCCCACATCAACTAGCGCCCACCACGTCGACGACGCTCGCCCTCGCCATTGGCGATGCCCTCGCTGTAGCGTTGATGCAAGTTCGCGGTTTTGACGAGCGGTCGTTCGCCAAAAACCATCCCGGCGGCGCGCTCGGACGAAGGCTGACGCTGAAAGTGTCTGACTGCATGCATTCCGGAAGTTCCGTCGGCACGGTCACTCCCGAAACCGCCATGGAAGAAGTCGTTCATGCAGCGACCCGCAGCCCGCTCGGCGGAGTCCTAGTCACGGAAGGTCCGCGCCTCATCGGTCTGATCACGGACGGCGATATCCGCCGAGCCCTGTCGCACCGAGAGAAATTTTTCTCTCTGAAAGCCTCCGACATCATGACTCGTCAGCCCATCACGGTCCTCGCGGACCAGCTTGCCACTCAAGCCTTGAGCCAGATGGAAAACCGCGAACGTCCACTCGGAGTTCTGCCGGTCGTCAATGCAGAGGGCCACTGGCGAGGGCTAGTGAGAATTCATGACCTCGTCCAACTCCTCTGACTCGCTTTGCCCTCACTGCGGAGGCCCGACAGCGCAGCGAAACAAATTTCCCTACCCCCTTTTCAGCCAGGTTCTTTTTGGGCTGAGCTTCCTCGTTTTTTGGATCCTTTCTGAGAACCAAAACTTACCCCCCAAAGTTTTGGTCGGCTGGAGCATCTTTCAGGCGCTTTTAGGCGTGCACCTCGTCAGAGCCCGCCTCCGAGCAAGGGTGCTCGAATTGCGTTGCATCCGCTGTGGGCTGGTCGTAGGCTGACCGCCAATCGATCGCCTGTTTTTCAGCGACAAACCCGTTCATTTCCGGAGGATTTCCAAGTGAAGAAACTGTCCCTGATTTCTACCGTCGCAGCTGCAGGAGCCCTCGCGGTCATCGCGGCATGCAGCAACCAAGCTAAAGCCAAGCCTGTCTTCACGATCAAGGACGCCCCGAAAGCCGGTGTCGTCGCTAAGATCGGATCTGAAGAAATCACCGAAGATCAGCTGGTCGGCAGCGATCAGCTGGATTTCTTCGAGCTGAAAAAGCGCGAGTACGAGCTGAAGCTCGAGCGCCTGAATCGCCTGGTGGAAGAAAAGCTCGTCGGCGCAGAAGCGAAAAAAGCCAATCTGTCGACTGAAGAGTTCCTCAATAAAAAAGTGGTCGGTAGCGATACCAAGATCACTGACAAGGAAATCGACAAGTTCGTCGCTGAAAAGAAAATCCCGAAAGATCAGCTGAATCCGCAGATCAAAGAGCGCATTCAGAACTACCTGACGGCTCAAAAGCGCCAAGAGAAGATCGCTGCTTACGTGGCAAAGCTCGTGAAGAGCAACCCGGTCGAGCAGTACTTCACCAAGCCGAAGATGGAAGTCCAAGTCGAGGTCGGTAAGTCTCCCACGATGGGCAAAGACTCGGCACCCGTCACCATCGTCGAGTTTTCCGACTTCCAATGCCCCTTCTGCTCGCGCGCGGCTGAAACCGTGACCGAGATCAAGAAAAAGTACGGCAACAAAGTCCGCGTGGCTTTCAAGCACTTCCCGTTGCCCATGCACCGCGAAGCGGGCCCCACTTCGGAAATGGCCATGTGCGTGCACGAACAAAATCCGGACAAGTTCTGGAAATTCCACGACCTGGCTTTCAAGAACCAAGACAAGTTGGATGAACCCAACTTGATCAAGTTCGCAAAAGAAGCTGGCGTCGACGGTAAGAAAGCCGAAGAGTGCTTCAAGGCCGGCAAATTCAAGCAGATGGTCGCCGAGGACATGGCTTATGGTGAAAAAATCGGTGTCCGTTCGACCCCGACCTTCTTCATCAACGGTCAGCTCGTTGCAGGCGCCCTGCCGATCGAGTCGTTCTCTGAGATCATCGACGAAGCCATCACGGACTCGAAGAAATAAGCTCAGTCCCGATCTGACTTAAAAAAAGGCCCGGTGGATCCAAGATCCGCCGGGCCTTTTGCTTTTCATTGAACCCTCCTCACGGAGGCGTCAAAGTCGAGTTCCCCAGATCCATCGCAATCGCGACTGCTAGGCGACTGAACATTGCTGAATGTTCGAAGTGGCTCGCCGAATCAATCACGTCTTTGGGGGTGTGCAGGTTCGAGTTCATCCGGTCAAAAGTCGCCTCAAAGGGCATGATCGCGGCATATCCCGAGCGGTGCCAAGAAGCATGATCGCTGCAGCCGTAACCGCACTGGTCTTCGATAATTTTTGCTCCAAGATAGAGTCGATTCAGCTCCGACAAATACTGACGCATCCACGGACTCGTAAAGTCCGTCATCGACCCAAGAACAAACGCTCCATCCCCAGGATAAAGAGTCATATCGAGCTGAAGCACACCGACCACTTTTCTTTTCGCCGCTTTGTACTGAGCCGCGATTTCGGCCGATCCAAGCAACCCGCCCTCTTCGCCCGCGTACCAAAATAACTCGACGGAGCGTTCGGGCTGGCCTTGCTGAAGCAGCACACGAAGGGCTTCGAGTAAATTCGCCGAGCCGGAAGCGTTATCGTCAGCACCGGGAGCTTTACCGGAGCCGAACCAATCCTGATTGATGCTGTCTAAATGCGCGCCCAAAACCACAGTTTCATCGGGGCGAACGGACCCTGGCAACCGAACCCGAATGCTCTTTTGGCGCGTCGCGCGATGCCCGATCAGGTCAACCGTTGCCGGCAGTTTCGCCACAGCTAAAAGATCGACTAACTTTGACCGAAGCTGCTCGACATGGACATTCGGATCCGAGGCCGTGTGAACCCTTGAATTGAAGGACGATAGCCAAGTCACCCAAGTCTTCAACTGGGATGAATCCACTAGAGGCAGTGCCCGAACGATCTCAGGCCGAGACTCGAGCCTGAGCGCCGTCTTGGACTGGGCCTTCCATTTCTGATCGCGCTTCTGAAGATCACGAAGCTCAAGGAGCAGCTGTGCATCGTCCGAAGCGCTGCGAAACGGAGACTGCGGGAGAGCCTCAAAGCCGCCGCACTTCCCCTCCCGGTGCGCCCACAGCTGGAGTCTCGCTTGGGAAAAAGAATCCAGCTCTCCCAACGCGACTCCCGTTTCAGGCTCAAATTGGAGGATCCTTGCCCCCGACTTTCGAAGGAGCGCATGGTCGGCCAAGACCCTGACCCTCCCCCTCATTCCCGGCTCATCGGCAGCCGATGCTGCCAGAGCTGATAAACCTAGAGCCCAGATCACCCCAACTCCGGTCATCCAGTCGGCCCACACCCACTGTCCTTTGGTTTGCGCGCGGTTCATAGCGTTAGTGTCACGCGAAATTTCCGTCTTGTCTCGGATTCGTTCGGCAAAATTTACCGAGTCTCGGCAGTTTCTACCGATAGGAGCCGCACCATCTGAACTGGGATATTCTAGGGACATCGGCTTCAGCGCCGAAACTCTCGAGATTCAAAGCCTAGATTGTAACGGCACCACCCTTGGCTTTGCAGTGCTGTTGGAGGAACAGGATGTCCACCGTCACCCCCGGAGATTCAAATTACTCAGACTACACCGCTCGCGTGAAGGAGCTGGAGGAAGAGTACCAATCCCAGGCCAAGAAGCTGCGAAAGACTCATGAAGAGGAAATTCGTGCTCGGGACGCCAAGCATGACCGGGAGATGGAACGCCGAGACACGGAATACGGGCGAGCAATCGAGGACATCCGGAAAAATACGACTGAAGCTCTTTCGCGCGAGCGAGAAAAACAGCGCGCCATCGTCGAGCAAAAAAACGCCGAGCTCTATGACCAATATGGCCGGGTCCGCTCCAACGAACTAGAAAGCATCCAGAACTCACTTCGCTCTGCTCGCGAAGATTTCACTCGCCAGCTCGAAGCACAAAAGACGAAGAACGAACAACAACGAGAGCACGAACAAAAGCTTCAGATGGAGCGAGACAAACGACACGCCCAGCAACTCGAAGAAGCCGCAGGCACTCGGGCCGGAACCGCTCGCAAAGAAGTTGCCGACGCCATCCGCGAAGTTCAGGTGCGGGAAAAAGAACGCTCAGAGCGTCTGACGAACGAATACGATCGTCGTTACCAACGCGTCCAGATGGAAGCCAACACCCAGGACAAAAAAACCAGAAAGCTGGCTGAACAGCTGGATAGCGATTACCACACTCGGACGAAGAACTACGACGAAGTCGAAGGCATGCGCCGAGAAGATCTGCATCGCCGAATCGCCAACAAAACCGAAGACGCGGTCCGAATCGAGAAGGACGCCCATTCTCGCGAAAAAGAGGCCCTCTCCGAGCAACTTCGAATCCTCACCCGCTTCAAAGACGACTACTCGAAGACTCGCGCCAACCTACGCGCAGAAACCATCCGTGAAACTGAGAACGAGATTCGCGGTGACGCTCGCGTTGCGAACGACCTTTACAAAGAAGAACTCGAGAACTTCCGGCGCGCCATCAACGAACGGGAAGATTACTACGCCCGGATGAATGACCGGACCTTGCGCGAAAAAGACCGAATTTTTAACGAAGTCCGTTCGCGTGACCAAGAAGATCACCGCCGCGAGCTCAAGGACGCGAAAGAGGTTTTCGAAAGAAACCGCGTTCAGCTCGAAACCCGGAACAAATTAGACCGCGACGCCCACCAGCGCACGATGGAAAGCTACGCCGACGCTTCGAACCAGGAGCGGGAACGCGCCTTGGTCGAACAGGCCAAGACTTATAGCGAATTGGTGAAACGTATCGATCAGTCGACGAAATCAGACATTCGCCGCTTGGAAGAAGAACTGACCGAACGCGCTTCGTCCGACAAAGTGGCACTCGTCGCCCCTGCTGCTGAAAAGAAAATCACGGACCAAGTGCGAAATGAGTACGAAAAACAGTTCAAAGCAGAAAGAGAACGCCACGCCGAGAGCGTGAAGCACATTCAGGAATCGACTGCAGGCGACGTGCAGGAAGTTCTCCACAAAGCCGAGAAAGATTTCGCCAAAGCGCAGCGCATCGGTTCCATGGAGCGTTACGAAGAGCGAAATGAACTCCTCGCCCACATCGCCGATACAGAAGCGACCAAAGGCGCCATTCTTCGCGAACAAGAACGCGCGAACGAACGCTCGTTAGGACAACGCGATCGACTCCATGCGTCGTCGATGGAACGCCAACGTCGCGAATACGAAGAAATCATCTCTGCACTGAAGACGGACTCCTCTTCCAAGCTCGCCGCAGTGCGGCAGGAAGCGAATTTCAATGAGAAGCTGAACCAAAGAGCTTTCTCGATCCGACAAAATGAGCTAATCCGGGAGTACGAAAAACGACTTGCCGACCAGCGTACCGAATACACGGATCAGATCACCCAAGTTAAAGCCGACGCAGACGAGAAAGTTCGAGAAGAATCTCGCAATGCAAAGGCAATGATCGAAGAGGCAACTCGCACCTACGATCAGCGCCTGGCCCAACTGGAAAGTCAGTTCAGTGAGCGGGAACGGATGTCGGAAGCGAACCATCGTGAAGAGCTGGAAAAGGTGCAGCGCGCGAATGCCCGGATCATCCGCAAGAAGAGTTAAGATCGTCTGTACACTCGGTCCCTCCTCCCAAAGTCCTGAAAGAATTCGGGCGCTCGTCGACGCCGGAATGGACATTGCTCGGCTGAATTTCAGCCACGGCACCCACGATTTTCACCGGAATTTGGTGAAAACGGTTCGTGAAGCAGCCAAAGCGGCCGGGAAACACGTCGCGATTCTTCAAGACCTCCAAGGCCCAAAGATTCGCTGCGGAAAAATCCCTGCACCGGGGATTGAGCTGAAGAAAGGCGACATCGTCCTTCTCTATCCAGAGGGGAAAGCGCCTCAGCAATCCACCGAAGGCAAAATCCTGATTCCGATTTCAGCAGAAATTGCGCAAAGCGTTTCCAGCGATGCTCGGGTGGGAGCTCGTATTCTGTTTGACGACGGAAAACTTTCGACCCGCGCTTTGAGCATCTCGCCGCCCGAGATGGTCGTGGAAGTGGAAGTCGGCGGTCTCCTAACCAGCAACAAGGGAATGAATCTTCCGGGAACTCCCCTGTCCATTCCCTGCCTCACGGAAAAGGACTACGAAGATTTGAAGCTCGGCCTCGAGCTGGGAGTGGATGCCATTGCGCTCTCTTTCGTTCGCTCGGCGCAGGACATCGTCGAGGTTCGCCAGCGCATCGAACGCCTCAATCCTCCTGAGAAGCCTTGGATCGTGGCAAAGATTGAACGCGAAGAAGCAGTCGACGCGATGGACTCGATCATCGAGGTCTGCGACGGACTCCTAGTCGCTCGCGGCGACATGGCCGTCGAAGTGGGTGCAGAGCGCGTCCCGGCCATCCAGAAACGCCTGATTCATAGCTGCCAAGCTATGGGGGTTCCGGTCATCACGGCCACCCAGATGCTGGAAAGCATGATCCACACACCGGTTCCCACCCGCGCGGAAGCTTCTGACGTGGCGAACGCGGTTTTCGACGGCACCGACTGCGTCATGCTCTCGGGCGAGACAGCCTCGGGCCAGTATCCCATCGAAGCGGTTGAAACGATGGCCCGGATCGTTCTCCAAGCAGAGCAGACGCCCGAGTTCTTCTCGGGCCAGAAAGCGCTTCTTCCCCTCCCCGGCTCCATCGTCGAAAGCATCGAGTTCTCGACCTCTCGGATTGCGGCTCACGTCGGTGCCACGGCAATCGCGGTGATCACCCATTCGGGCATGGCGGCAAAAGTGCTCTCGAAGTACCGCCCGCAAACTCCCATCGTCGCAATTACCGAAAACGAATCGGTCCTTCGAAAGCTCACTTTCATGTGGGGGGTTCGAGGCCACACGATTCCGAATATTGTGGCAACCGACGATTTGTTCCAGATGGTTGAGCAAGTCCTCACCGAAAGAAAGTGGGCTCAGGCCGAGGACCTCGTGGTGGTCACGGCCGGGATCCCCACCCTTCGGCGCGGAACGACCAATATGGTCAAGGTTCACCGAATCGGCTCGAATCATTCTCGTTAACGCAACGCGTTAACATTGCTGGCTGGGCGGGTGCGCGATAAGCGTTTCCCCTCATGGCAAACGAACCGACTCCGCTCATGAAGCAGTACGCTGAACTCAAGGAACAAGCAGGCGACGCTTTGCTGTTTTTCCGCATGGGCGACTTTTACGAGCTCTTCGGAGACGACGCCGTTGAAGCCGCAAGAATCCTCGAAATCACGCTGACGTCTCGAGACAAAAACAAGCCCGACCCCCTGCCGATGGCTGGAGTCCCCCACCACAGCGCGGGGAACTATGTTCAGAAGTTGCTGAATGCCGGTAAAAAAGTAGCTATCTGCGAGCAATTTGAAGAAGCAGCCGCAGGTAAGCCGGGAAAAACCCTGGTTCGTCGCGCCATCGTGCGGCTTCTCACCCCAGCGATCCAGTTTGACGGAGAGAGCTCTGAAACTTCCTACTTGGCCACGGCACTCCCGGAAACTCCTGGAGACCCGCAGTCAGCTTGGGCCCTGGGATGTTTAGATATCGCAACGGGCGATTTCCGGTTCGCGCAGCTGTCTCATCTCGATGAACTTTCAGCCTGGGCTTCTGATCTTCCGATCCGCCACTGGGTTGAACTTCAGGGCCTCGCCCCTTCAGGTCTAGCAGCTACTCTTCAAGCCGCTGGACAAGGTTTGGGGCGCCCCGTTCTTTGCGAAAATCTTCCTTCCAACTATCTGGGACAGGCGGCTTCCGAGGACAAACTCAAAGCGCAGTTCGGTCTTGCGTCACTCGATGCTTTTGTCCCCGAAGGAGTCACTCGCCGCGCACTCGGAGTCCTTCTCACCTACGCCCTCCGTTCGCAGAGCTCGGCCCTAGGTGCAGCCGAAACTTCCAATCCCGCGCTATCGGTCCCTTCCGCGCCCAAGCTTCAGCACCTTCGCCTTCCTGAACCTTTGCGCCGCTCGCGTTCGATGGTTTTAGGGCCGCGCACGGCTCAGCACTTGGATCTCTTTCCCGATCTCTTTCAACTCATCTCGCGCACGCGAAGCGCACTGGGTACTCGCACGCTCAAACGCCTGCTGATGGAACCCTTGCGCGACCCGCAAGACATCACTCATCGCCAGGAAGGGATTCAAGAACTGGCTCTCAAAGCGGCTCGTGCCGAGAGCTTAGGCAAACTCCTCGGCCAGCTCTACGACCTTGAGCGAATCTCGGGTCGTTTGACTACGGGCCAAGCCAATCCTCGCGACACTTGGGCACTCGGCGCTTCACTCGGCACTTTGCCCGAGCTCGGCAGAATTTTGGATTCCGCAGAATCACCACTCCTTCAGGAGCTTCGCGAGCGCTTGCTGCGAGGAGCTGAAGTTTTAGGTAGCTTGTCTCGTCGGATTCTCGACACGCAGAACGAGGAAGCCCCGCTCCTGGCCCGAGAAGGCGGCATCTTCAAGAAAGGGACAAATAGCGAACTCGATCGCTTGATCGACCTGTCCACCGAAGGATCGAAATTCTTGGTCGAGCTGGAAACTCGGGAACGCGAGCGCACCGGCATCCCTTCCCTGAAAGTGCGCTACAATCGGGTCTTCGGTTACTACATCGAAGTCACGCAAGCTCACTTGAAGAACGTGCCTGCGGATTATCAGCGCAAACAAACGACCGTCGGGGCCGAGCGTTTCTTCACGGAAGAACTGAAAAAGTTCGAAGATGAAATCGTCACCGCAGAAGACCGCAGAAAACGCCTCGAGCAGTCTCTTTTCTCGGATCTTTTAGAGGAAGCTCAGCGCCATACCTTGCAAGTGATGGACGTCGCACGTGCGCTCGGAGAACTCGACTCATGGCTCTCGCTTTCGCGCCTGACCGAAATGCCAGGCTGGGTATTTCCTCGAATCGACGACTCATTGGACGTCGAGATCTTGGGCGGACGCCACCCCGTGGTCGACTCCGTTTCGCGCGGGAAGTTTGTCCCCAATGATTTAAAACTCGGTCAGAAGTCGCGGCTCTCGCTTCTCATTACAGGCCCCAACATGGGCGGTAAATCGACCGTCATGCGGCAGGTGGCTTTGATTGTGCTGCTGGGGCAGTGCGGTGCCCCGGTTCCAGCTCGCTCGGCGCGCTGGGGAGCGTTCTCATCCATCTACACACGGATTGGCGCACACGACGCCATCGCCCGCGGACAATCCACTTTCATGGTCGAGATGAGCGAACTCGCGCACATCCTTCACCGTGCGGACGAACGCTCGCTCGTGATCTTGGATGAAATCGGCCGTGGCACTTCGACCTACGACGGAATCTCGGTTGCGTGGTCCACTTTGGAATGGATCTGCAAGAAACTCCGCTGCCGGACACTCTTTGCTACGCACTACCACGAGCTGACGCACTTGAGTGAAGAGCTCCCACGCCTCGGCAATGCTCACATGGCAGTGGCCGCTCCCGCGCAGACGAACGAAACCCAACTCCGGTTCCTCTATCAGCTGCGCGAAGGGGCCGCGAACGAGAGCTTCGGAATTCAAGTGGCGCAACTAGCCGGGCTCCCCAGGGGCGTGATCGATCGCGCCTGGAAAGTTCTCGCGCGACTCGAGAGCGATCAACGAACCCCCGGAGCTGCGACTGCCGAACCTTTGGTTCTCGGATCAGGACCGGGGGAACAGCTTGACGAAGTATTGCCGCTCTTCGCTTCGGCGTCGAGTCAGCGCGGCCTCACCCGGCGCGCCGACGACGCAGAAAGCGTAGGGAGCATTGCCAGCACGGCACCGACACTTCCTTCGATTCGAAGTGCGCTCTCCAGGCTCTTTGACAGCGATCCGTCACTGGCAGGTAGCGCAGATCTGTCGGGCGATCTTTTCTCGAGCCAAGACCACAAAGCCAGTGCCGGAGCCGGAGCCGCTCATTCACCGGAGGCTCGAGCAGCAACAGAGACAGAATCGCGGGCTCCTGCTGCCTCTCGCGGTCTTCCCGTCGAGCCGCCGCTCTGGGCTTCTGAACTTGCACGAGCCGAGATCAGCAACATGACTCCGCTTCAAGCCATGAACTTCCTGGCTCAGCTCCAGGAAAAAGCTCGAAGCTCGTAAAGCCGGGCCTCTCAAGGTAAGCAACTCCACCGACGACCAAAAAAAGCGTCGTCAAAACTTCGACATCAATGGCTGTGTGAAGAACCACCCACGTTCTTCCGATACTCCATTGATGAGCTCCCTTCATCGCATGCCTCGATGGAAAGTCCGCGCCAAACAGCTTCTGGCGTTTGCTCGCACTCGCGTGGTCTGGATGACCGGACTCGCGATGGCGTCTATTTGGGTCGCCTCGGCAGCCGTCACCTTGCGGTTTGAAAAAAATGCCGCCGGCGCAAACATCGTTTCTTCTGCGGATGCGCTCTGGTGGGGAATCGTTACGTTCCTGACCGTCGGATACGGCGATCGCTACCCGGTCACGACACCGGGAAGGCTCGTTGCTTCAGGCCTCATGCTCTCGGGCGTGATTGCCATGAGTATCGTTACTGCGAAAATTTCTTCGTTCTTCCTCGAACAGGCCCTCAAGAAAGGCAGGGGTTTTGTGGACACAGACCGTTTAAAAAATCATTTCATTCTTTGCGGCTGGAAAGAGGAAATGCCTCAACTGGTCCACCACATCTTGGATTTCAATCCTGACCTGAATCCCTCCGACTTGATTCTGATCGCCGCTATTCCAGAAAAAACGATCGAAGATTTTCGGAACCAACCCCGACTGAAGAATGTAAAAATCTTGGCTGGTCCCTACTACGAGGAGACTTGGCTCAAACGCGCGGCACCCGAGCGTGCCCGAAAGATCATGATTCTGGCCGACAAAGCTCCCCAAGCAAATGGCCAAATCCCAAGCGCCTCAGAGGTCGATGCGCGCACCATCATGGCCGCGATGACTTTGTCTCACATCGCGCGAAGTACACCCGTGACGGCCGAGATCATCGATCCGAAAATGGATCAGTACCTACGCTTGGCTCAGGTGTCCGAGATTCTTTACTCGCGGGAATACTCGCGGCTCCTCATTGCAAACGCCTCGGGTGGCACAGGCGTTTCGAACATCATTTACGACCTCCTCGACCCGAGGAACTCTACCTGCCTCACTACACGGGCCATCGAGCCTTCCATGGTAGGACTGAGCTATCCCGAACTAAAAAAACAGTTCGAGTCCAAGTATCCCGGAATCGCAGTGATCGGCATTCTCGAAAACACGGGAAATCCCCACACGCTGAAAGAATGGGCCGTCAGGCAAGCCCAGAAAACCGCCGACACGGGAAAGCTTCTCGAGAATCTCAGAAGCGTCAAACAGATGCGCTGCAATCATCCGGTATTCAATCCACCCAGTCGCTACTCCATCCCGGAAGGATCGATGGCGATCGTCGTTGAGAACCAGGAAACTGCCGCAGGCTCGGAGCTGGCTGCCTAAATGGACACCACCGCTTCTTCCCTGCAACGCTTGCACGAACTCTTGAAAAGTACTCCGGCCTTTGCCGGGATCTGCGAAAACACAGAGTGCTTGAAAGCGCTCGGATCCTGGTTCCAGGAAGTCACATTCAAGAAGCAGGAAAAAGTGATGACTGAAGGCGAAAGCGGCGATCAGGCCTATATTCTGGTCAGCGGAACACTCAGCGTTTTAAAAACCACGCCTGACGGGGAAACCTACAAAGTCGCGACCCTATCGAGCGAAACTCACCCGTTTTTCGGAGAGGGCACACTCCTGGACTCCGACCCCCGATCGGCAACGATCGTCGCCGACAGTGACTGCGTGTGCCTGGCTCTGAGTCGCCAAGACTTCGAAACTTTCTGCGCTCAACATCCGGCCTGGGCATTACCGATCCTGCATCAGATCACGCAGTCGGTTTTCAAAAGACTCAGAAAAGCGAATCAGGACCTGCTGCTGCTTCACCGAGCGCTGATTGCCGAAATCCGTGGGCAATCGAACTAAAGCGAATGGAAATAACGAATTGAAGCGATCCAGAACTTCAATGCCCCGGAGAAATGAGCACTCCGGCGAGGAAGTCTGACTTCACGGTCTCAAGGTCGTCCCGACATCCGGGGACACTGGGCACCACTTTGGCTGCCACGTGCTCGGCGCATTTTTCGCGCTCAGACTCATCACGCTGCGTCATGCATTTTTGCTGAAACTGCCGCCGCAAAGCTCGGGAGTGCCCTTCGCATTCCGCACTCGCAAAAGAGACCTCCGCCCCCCCAAACAGGGCGAGAGTCAGAATCAGAGTCCCTATCCACTTTGGAAAATTCATCTGAAGTTGAAGTGGGTTAGATAACATTCTTTAACCTTGACTAATTTTGTCAGGAAAAAACTAAAACCCCAAGCTTTCTCTGTGATTTACCCAGGATTTCTTTCTACGACCGGGTAACGCTCGAGAATCAAAGATAGAGTTTTATTGAACGAACTCCCCACAGCCACCCCAGGCGCCTGAGGATCCACCCAAAGCCAGCCTCCCGCCTGCGTAAAAGTCGCCTCCTGAGGCGGGCCCCCCCCTAAAACACCGACCCGGGTCTTTCGCTCGATCTTATGGCGGGTCACCACATGGCGACTCAAAACCTCGCTCCCCTGATCTGCTACCCATCGAATCGGGCCTGTTTTGAGCTGTTTCTCACGCTCTTCCGGGGCAGGTAGATCCCAAAGTCCGGCTCGCCATTCCCCTGGCTGACTCTGGCGAACGAGAACATGCCCCTGCCGATCAAAGACAGCCTCCCGCACCTCATCGACTTTGAGCCACTCCTTGGGCTTCTTCCGTTCCGGGAAGGTGTCCTCCTGCTCAGGCAGAGTCTGATGGGCCCGGCAAAGGTCTGCCAAAGGACAGACCGAGCAGACGGGCTTCCTGGGGCTACAGTGAGTGGCGCCTAACTCCATCAAGGCCTGATTGAGCACCCTGGGCCGAACTCCAAAACCGACACCCTGCTGAACCAACAGGGCCGATAGACGCCAGAGTCGGGCTTTGGCCTGAGCTTCGCCTCGCGAGCGCCGGATCAGGCGCAGCCGCGAAAGCACCCGCTCGACGTTGCCATCCAGGATGGGCTCCGGCTGATCAAGCGCAATCGAAACGATTGCGCCGGCTGTATAAGGCCCCACCCCAGGAAGCTCAAGCCACCCCTCGCGAGTCTGCGGGAAAGCACCAGCGGCGACAATGGCTTGAGCCGCCTTCTGAAGGTTTCGGGCCCGCGAATAATAGCCCAAGCCCGCCCACGCTTCGACGACCGCACTCTCAGGGGCGCCGGCCAGGTCCTGAACCGTCGGAAATCGAGCCAAAAACCGCTGAAAATACGGCACGACCGTGACCACTTGGGTCTGTTGCAGCATGATTTCCGAGATCCACACCCGGTAAAGGCTCGGATCATCTCGCCACGGCAGAACCCGTTTTTGGCGGTCAAACCAGTCGCCCAAACGCTGCAGACCTTGCCCAAGCTTGCTCATGGAAAAGCGTGTCCCATAAGCTGAAAGGAAGCTCAATGATGCGCCCATCGATGCTTCTTTTCACCGCCTTCACCCTCCTCGCCTCGGCCCCTTGGGGTCAGGCGGCACCGCGCCCTTTTCGGGTCGTGCTGGATCCAGGCCATGGCGGCGCCGACCTGGGCGCTACCGCTGAACAAGACGGGAAACTCCTGGCCGAAAAGGACCTCACCTTAGCTCTGGCTCTGGAGGCCAAGAAACAACTTCAGTTGCGGGGGATTCAGGTTTCCCTGACCCGAAGCCGGGATGCTGAAGTCCCGCTGTCTGAACGAACCGCCTTAGCTAATCGCCAAAAAGCCGATCTCTTTATTTCGATTCACATGAACTCCACGCCGAGCGGTCAGAGAAACCCGTCTCCCCGGGGCGTCGAAACCTTCATTTTGAACAACACCTCCAGCGAAAGCTCGCTCAGGCTGGCCTACCTTGAGAACAGCTCCAACCGCCCCAACCTGCCCGAAGTGAAAACTCAGGCCGACTCGGCCGACGTCGCGCTGATCCTGAAAGACCTGACCTTGGACGCGAACCTCTCGGAATCCAAGCGCTTGGCCTGTGCCATTCAGGACACACTGGTTCGGGTGACCGGGGCCAAGGGGCCTCGCGACCGGGGCGTGAAGCAAGCCCTCTTCCACGTCCTCCTCGGTGCCGACATGCCCTCGGCTTTGCTCGAGGCTGGCTTCATGTCCAGCCCCGAGGACCGCACTCAGGTGCTCCAGCCCCTGACTCGAATGAAGCAGGCCATAGCGATCGCCCAGGCCGTGGACCAGTTCCGCAAGGACTCAGGCACCCGTCAGGCCCGCCAATCCCTTTCACAGTGCCGGGTCCACTGAGCGAAAAAAAACGGCCTTCTTCAGGTCCATTTTCCTGACTCCGCAGGACAGGTGTTCAAAACCTAGACACCCGGGTGCCAGCCCCAGAACAGCCCGTTCACCCAAGGGTGTTGATTTTTTCCTTTCATTCCAAGCACTCCTATCGCATGAACCGGGACAGCAGGGAGTGGCACCGGCCTTGCTGAAGAGACTCCTTGAGAGAGCAGTCTCATTTTGGAGGTATTGAATATGCGTTCCCCGATTTCTAAATTTTCCGCCTTGGCACTCGTTGCTGCAGGACTCTTCACGGCCTGCGGTCCCGCCGCAAATCAGAACACTCCCATTGGTGGTATCGGCAACCCGTTGTTTCCGGGTGGCGGCATCAATGGTGGCTGCGCCCCGTTGACCGGAGCCATCGCCTTCACGGGCCAAGGCTATATGGACAGCGCTTCGCTCAGCATCACTCAAGCTCAAGTGGGCGCAGGCTTCGGTGCCGGTTTCAACGGTGCAGGCTTCGGTGCGGGCTTTGCCGGAAACATGATTCAGCTCACGAACCAGGCAAACGGGCGCATCCCGGAAGCGAACGTGAACATCCAAGCCATGTCGACGACGCCTTCGGTTTACGGAAACTACATGAGCTATCAGGCCGGCCCCGTGCAAGTCACAGGTCAGCTCACTTTGAGTGCTCTGAAGCTTCAGCAGATCGTGACCTACATGCAAGCCTACGGCGGCGGTGGCTTCAACACCGGCATGGGTTGGGGTGCAGGTTTCAACTACGGAACTATGCCTGGCTTTAACGGCTTCAATGGCGTGAACCCGGCCATGGCTCAAAACATGTGCGTCACCAGCCTGAATCTTCAACGCGCAGGCCGTTACGGAAATCTTCTGTACGGCGGTCGCATGCTGATGACGGTCCAAGGACTCCCCCAGCCCATCGACATCAACATCTGATTTTTGCGAGTCACCACTCGCGAAAGTCCGATCGATCCATCGATTGGCTGCTATCCGGGGAGGTTCTCCCAAATACTGCTCTCCCCTTTCGAAGCGGGGATTCGCGCTCTCAACCGAGCGTCGGATCCTCGCTTCGGCCATTGATGCGAAAGCGCTCGCCGATTCCGGGATCAGAAAGAAGAAGAGGGTAACGTCCCCGCGCTTGCCAGAGTCGCTCGCGCTCGCGCCGAAGCAGCTCATCCGGGTGGACAGGGCTTCCTAGCAACTCGAGCCAAGCCTCGGAAGCCATCAGACGTGGAAAGGAATTCGCCCCCCATCTTTCGGCAGCACGAAGCAAATACTCGGTTCCTAGAAGCGGAAGAAAATCGGGATTCCAACGGGGAGCTTCAGCTCGAACATGAAAGAAGCCATTTGCTTCGAAACCAAGCCCCGCTTCGCCCAGAAGCGCGCGACTATCGAGTACGCACTCCGTCGTCTTCAGCGCGCCGCCCACTTTCCCTTCGCCCAGGATCGATCCCAGGACAGGACGCGCACTGAGTACTCCCAGTCGAGAGCTCGGCTGACTTTCTAAAAATGCTAGAACGGATTTCACGGAATCCAGACCCAAAGAAGCGGAATCGTCTGCGTAAAGCACAAAGCTGCCTCGCGCCTCCAAAAGCCCCAGATTCCTGGCAAAAGCTAATCCCGTGCCTTGTCTTGGCTTCGGCATCTCGACGTAGCTGATTCCCAAAGCATCATCCAAAACTTCGATTTTTCGGCGAATCGCTAAATCACCGCCTTCGTTCACGATCACCCACTCAAAGTCAGTGGCGCTTTGATCGAGAACGGAAGGCAGGATCCGCTCGATGAAAGCCTGAGGATCTTTCCCTGTGCAGGTAATCAGGCTGAGCGGCGGCTGCGACCAAGAACGAGGACCTCGACCGTGGATGCCTTTCATTGCGCTTGAGCCTCCGGACATTGACGACGGTGCGGACAAGTTCCGCACAAGGAACTGACGCGTGCCATTCCGTCTGATCCTGCCACAATCGCAGCAGCCTGCGCAGCCAATCGATCGGGATCTTGCCCCACTTTCTCTAAGGGCAGCTTCCAGCTTTTTGCCTCTTCCCCGGTTAGGTTCACAATCACTACGTCGGTCTTGCCTTGAGCCGCTGGTTCCAGGAGCTCCAAGGCTCGAGCATAAAGCCTGACCTGATTGCCGTACGCTTCGAAAAGTTCGGCTTCTCGCTTCAATTTCTTGGTGAACTTAAAGTCGACCACAGTGAAGCGGCCAGCATCCAGCACCAAGCGGTCCATCGAGCCGACGAGCGTTTCTCCCGCGATCGCCACTTCAAACGAGAACTCTTTCCAAACGCGTCGCCCGCGTGCCGGATCAGGCGGGAGCATCAAGGGGTCGCTCGCTGCCCAGCTTGCAGCAGCTTCCGCACCAATCGAACGAAGCCCCTCAAAGTCACCGAGCTCAAGTAAGCGGTGCACTTCGGTGCCGAGCTCGGTTTGCTCTTGGTCTTCATCTTTGCGCCTCTCGCCCAAGCGAGGTCGAACGCGAGACCACTCAAAGGCACGAGGGCAACGCCCCAGCAGGTTCCACTCAGTGACGCTGAAGCGAGGTCGGTGAAGAAGAACCTGCGGTTGGTGCTCAGATCGAGCGCGGACCTCGCTCGGCTGGGCCTCTCCAGAACCTGAGAGCTTTCCATCCTGCGAAGGATTCACCTGATTTTGTGCCGAAGAAGCACTCAACTCGCTCGAAGGGGCAGAAACGGACGCTGACACTGAGACCGAAGCAGAAGCTAAGTCATAGGCCGGAATCCGCGAACTCGCTTCAATCCAGCCCCGCCAGTAATCTTTCCCCAGAGTTTCTTCCCAGCCGGTCTCGAGCTCTTTTGGCGCTTTCGCGGACGGTGGGTAGACCAACCACAAGCGCTCCCGTGCCCGTGTCAAAGCGACATAAAAAAGACGTTTGGATTCAGCTAAAGCTTTCGCTTTCTCCAAGTCCTTCCAGCGTGCGTTTTCCGTGTTTTTCGAGTCACGCTCGCCGTCTTCATCCCTTCGAACCAAGTAGGCGCCTTCTTTCCGGTCCCAGTAGAGGAGCGGACTGTCTCCGGGGCGGGCTGAACGCGCGGGAAGATCGATCAAAACAACGTGATCAAACTCTAAACCTTTTGAACCGTGGATGGTCAGGACTGTGAGCTGCCCCTGCCCGCGCGGCGGCGGCACCTCGGCTTCACGCCGCTCTTCTTCTAAGCATGCCTGGAGTTCCAAAGCGACTGCGTGAAAATCGAGCCCCCGCGAACTCCACTCCTCCAAACGGTGCCAAAGCCCCAAGGCCTGAACGCCGAGATCGCGCTCTACGAGCGGATCTTCCAGAAGTCTTAGAATCAGCTCTGCCGGGCGAAGCTTTCTTCCCTGCAAAGGGCGAAGAAGCGCTGCCAACCGGTGACCGGATTCAAAAAAAGCTTTCTTGAGTGAAGGATCCTGCCTGAGCCAAGCGTCCAAAGTGGCGTCATCGACTCCCACCCAAGGCGACCGAAGAAAAACGGCGCCACTCAGAGCGTTTCCACTTAAATCCCACCACCGAATCAGAGCAGAGAGTTCTCGGACGCGCGGCTCAGCCCAAAATAACCCGCCGCTACCGACGGCAACCGGAATGCCCTCCGCCCGCAAAGCTTTCAGCCAGTCTTCGTTGCCTCGAATTTTTCGAAGCAAAAGCGCAAAACTTCCCAGCGGAATCCCTCGGTCCACTTCGGCTCGAATCGCCCGCGCCAAAGCTTGCGGACTATCCACCTCGAGCTTTTGGACCGGGACAAGGCCTTCGGGATGAACTTCGCGCTTCGGGTCCAGCGGCACGTATTCCAGCTGCGACTGCTCAAAAAGTGGAGCGCAAACCTGATTCGAGAAATGGATGATTCCCGGGCGACTTCTAAAATTCCAAGTCAACGTCACCCGCACCGGCAAGCGCGAGCAAAGCTCCTCAAAGACACTCACGTCGGCGTCGCGAAATCGGTAAATGCTTTGCTTGGGGTCGCCCACGACGCACAAATTCGTGGCCCCAGGCTTGGCCACGCGCCAAAGAATTCGCGCTTGCAGAGGGTTGGTGTCCTGAAACTCATCGACCAAAACCAAATCGAAGCGCTTTTGGAGCGCCTGCTGAACCGCTTCATGCTCGAGCGCTCGATCCGCTCCCATCTCAAGGTCGCCAAAATCCATTTGCCCACGACGACGCTTCAGGCGCGTGTAGCGCTCCAAAACGAACTGCGAGACCTGCTTCAAATCAACCGCTGAAGGATCCAAATCCTCCGCTTCCAAGCCGCGAAGGCGCGACAAAACACCAAACGATTCAAGCTCGCGCACTCGGAGCAAGAGCGCTTCCAATTCTTCGCGACGCTCGCGCTCCAAGAGACGATCTAAAGCCGCTCCCAAAGCCTCAGGCAATTCGTCAAACCAAAGCGCAGAGACCGCTTCTTGCCAAAGCAGGCGAGAAGCGGCTTCGTCCATCATCGTTTCTTCGCCCTCAAAGCCCGCCTCCATCGGAAATTCGCGAATGATGGAGGAACAAAGTCCGTGAATCGTCGCAACCCAGTGCCGCCTGAGAGGATCTTCACCCGGCAATCGCGTAGAAAGTTTCTCGCGCAAATCGGAAGCGGATTTCTCAGTGAAACTGACCGCTGCGATTCGGGCCTCGGAATTGCGATTCATCAGCTCCTGGCACTTCACGACCAAAGTCGTCGTCTTGCCGGAGCCCGCTCCCGCAAGAACGGCCATTCCACGGCCCCACTGATCGACCACTTGTCTTTGCTCGGGAGTGAGCTGCGCAAGCGTACTCATTGAGTTGGCTCCTCGAGTTTCATTCTTCTTCCTCGATCCCGCGGCGCCGCGCTCCGCACAAGTCTTTGGTGCGACAACTATCGCAGTCCTTCGGATCGATCGGTCGCGCTTCAAATTCCCCGGCCAAATAGCGCGAACCTTTTTCCAAAAGATGATCTTCCACTTTCGACCAGACGTTTTCCGGCTCCTCGGAAATGAGACTCGTGGAATTCGCAGTCGTTGCCGTCAAACACCCTGGCTTTTTGCCGTTCCAAGCTTTGAAGAAAATCCCCTGCGAGCGAGCGGCTTTGCGATTCAGCTCGACAAACTGCACCCCGACCGCCGTTCGACCGAGCTGTCCTTGCACGGCCAGCGCATAGAACGGCAGCTGAAGCTTATAGCCATCGTCGATCATCTGGCGCCCTTTGGCGTTTTTGGATCCCGACTTGTAATCGATGACGAATAGACCTGCTTCGTGCTGGTCGATTCGGTCAGGGCGTCCTGCTACGACAAAATCTCCAAAATCCATGCGAAGTTCCGGCCCTTCAAGGCTCGAAACCCGGGCGCCCGACCTTCGCGTGTATTCGGCCTCTTTTTCGCAGAACACTTTCAAAACCGGCAACAGACGCTTTCGCGCCAGTGCGTGTAGGCGTTGCCCTTTCCAAAGGCCTTTCAAGCGATGCTCTTCCCAAGCTTTCTCAAGCGCCTGCTCGGGCGAAATCGAGAAAACGCCGTCGTCGCTACGCGCTTCGACCAAGACGCGAACTGCGGCATGCAGCAACACCCCTTGCTGATCGGGCCAGAGGTCGGGCTCGGAAGTGCGAACATCGCGAAGCTTCCAGCGGCTTAGAGTCAAACCGATAAAAGAGCACTGGCTGAAGCGGTCAACATCGGTCGCTCGAAACAGGGGCTTCCCTGTCGCTTCGTCCAGCTTGTGGCCAGGATCCCGCCCCAGTTGCGACACTCGCACTGGCATCTCGGGCGCAGGCCCATGGCTAGGCGACCAAGCGGCATTACCGCCACAATCGATCAGTTCAGGTAAATCTTTACCCCACGACTTAAAGAGAGGAGCCAGCGACTCTCGCTCGCGGCCTTTCCACTCGTAAGCGGCATCGATCACTTCAACTGTCCCGCGTGAGGCGCCCCACCACAGATCGAGAAGTGCTTTCCGCTCCTGACGCTGCTGCATTCCCGAACGAAGCGTGAAATCTGCCGCCAAAGCCTCACGATCGCGCGCGCTAAACCACGCGTCGCCCACACTCTCTCCTCCCAGCCAGTCCGAAGGGAGCCCAAGAAATACCACTCGGTCAAAGCGAGTGAGAGGCGCCTGCGTGAGTCGGTAAATAGCGAGACCATGCCGAGGGCGAGCGTAATCGACCGGAGGAGAGCCTTCTTGAATGCGTTCCCGAAGTTTTTCGATCCAAAAAAGGAGAGGCGCTCGGCGGGTCAAGCCCTTCTCGCCTTCCAAAAGCTCTAGGTCCGATTCGATGGCGTCCCAGATGCTTTCGAAAAACGGAAGAAGCTCCACGAGCTCGGGGCTTCGAGAGGCTTCGAAATCGAGTTCGGCCAAATGCTCGGCCTTCAGATCCTTCACGCATAAGCGCCGAGAAAACCGTTTCTCCAAGCGCTCGAGTTTTCCGTACAGCCACTCAAGCCTTCCGCCCGAGTACGCCTCTAAGCCGCTTCGGATTCCTCGGTCGTGAATCTCCTGCGCCTGCTCAGGAGAAAGCTGATGCCCAATCCAGGAGAAGACGCGCTCTCTTTCAAATCGCGAGGCCACCACTTCTAAGGGCAAAAGTCCGCGCTTGATTCCCTCGTCCCAACGTAAGCGCGAAGGATCGCGCGTATCGGAGAGCGGGACTTTCGCGGCTTCAAGCGCTCGCATCAGGCTTCGCCGAAGTGCTGGCTGATCGGGGATCACGACCACCCACGGATTTTGGCTCCAGTCGGGAGCCTCGCTAGCAAAGCGTTCGGCTAGCTCACGGCAAGCATCATCCCAAGTGTGCCAGCGCCGGCCTAAAATCTGTTGAGGAGGTGCCGAAGCCCCACACAGGCGCCCTGGGTGAACTTTCACGCATTCAACTTTTCGCCCAAGCTCGTTCCAGAAAGATTCTTCCAAGCCTTCGCGAGTACCTAGGCTTAAATCCAAAATTCTCTCGGGCCATGAAATCGGCGCCTCAGAAACCGCTAAGGTTGCTTCCCGCAGCAAGCGCACATCATCCCAAAGATGGTGTTGCTCGAGCCAGACCTGCCAAGCCAAAGCGAGCATGCGGAGTTCGTAACGCAATCGCCCGGTGCCTTCGCCGAGTCGTTCTTTGAGCCGTTCTTCCAGTACGGACTCTTCGGCTTCGCTCGAAAATACTTTCCTGCCCGCCTGCAGCGCACGATCGAGCTTTCGCAAATGCGTTCGACCCCGGCGAAGGCGTTTAACTTCAGGCAAGCGATCCAGAATTTCAGGTCGAGCGATCAGCGCTTTGAGCGCTTCCTGCCGGGCAAACTTCCCCAAAAGCCGCTCGCTTCGAAAACCGCTCTCGGGGCGCGCTTCGAGCACTCTCTGTGCGAGCCCCAAGGTATTGGTCACAGCCGAGTCACTGAGCGAAAGTCCTCGCGCCAAAAGTCCGGTCTTCAATTCTTCGCGCGAGTACCCTTCGCCCACGCAAAGCCAAGAAGACGGCGATAGGCCTCCCAAAGACTCCCAGCTCCAGGAAGCATCCTCAGTTTCGCCTAAGTCCCGAGCCAACTCCTGCACAACCAACCACCTTCACCGCTCAGATCGAGCGAAGCGCTTCCTGATAGGCGTTGTTAAAAATTTCAGCGCCCTGGCCTGGTGAACCACTACGTCCCGGCTGATAGGTCCAGTCCGGATGCGCGGTCCAACGAAGGAATGCTTCAGGATGCGGCATGAGACCAAAAATTCGTCCGGTCGGATCGCAAAGCCCGGCGATGCGCTCGTCGCTTCCGTTGAAGTCGCTTTCGTAACGCAAACACATCATTCCGTAGCGCTCCATCTTGGCCAACACCTCGCGGCGTCGGAAAGAAGCGATCATGACTCGGCCTTCGGAATGCCTGACGGGGAGTTCGACCTGCCCCACCCCTTTCAGCCAAACACAGCGGCTGCCAGAAGGGAGGACTCGAACCCAAATATCTTGGAACTTTCCATCGATATTGCGCGCAATCGAAAGGTCTTTCCCGAAAACGCCCATGCGGATCATGGCCTGAAACCCGTTGCTGATTCCGAGAATCAAGCCGCCTCGTGCGACGAACGTGGCGAAGTCCCAGCCCAAACCGTGGGCCAAGCGAAGCGCTAAAAGTTTGCCTGCACCCAAGTCCGCGCCGTGCGAGGCACCGCCCGGAAGAACCAAAACTTGAAAACGCGCCGACAACTGATCGAGCGAAAAGCGCTCGACGATCAGATCGTTCAGGTGGCGCACTTCCACATCAAAGCCAGCGCGAAGGAATCCTTGCGCCGTCTCACGCTCACAGCTGATTCCCTCGCCCGTCAGCACGAGGGCGCGGGGTTTTCTTGGAGTGCTCATTGCCAGTACCCGTCCTTCCTCCAGGCTCGGCGTAGCTCACCGACCTCGACGGCCCAAGATTCCATTGAGCCATCCGGTTGCTGATTCCGCACTTCAAGTTTCGAAGTGGCGTTCACCATCCCCAGCTTACGCCAAGGGATGCCGAGCTCCGTCCACTCCGATTCCATGAGCAGGCCATCGGCCTCACTGACCGAGACCACAAACGCACTGAAGCCTTCGCCAAACCAAGCTTCCCAGGGTTCGTCGCGAGTGACCACGACTGCGCCGAGATTCCGAGCTAAGCAGCTCTCGGCAACGGCAACGAGCAAGCCCCCATCCGAGACATCGTGCACGCTCCTGAGGCGAACTTGCTCTTTGCCTTGTGTGCCTCCGAGCCAAGCATAGATGCGACGCGCGCCATCCCAGCGGGGTTCGGGCAAGCGTGGCCGTTTACCGGGCAGATGGCCCGGACGCATCGAGTGGTACTCGGAACCCACTAAGCCCAGTACTTCTGCGCCTAGAACGTAAATTCCATCGCCCGGAGATTTAAAGTCCGCACTTCTCACATAGCGAACTTCGGGAACTCGAGCCACGGCCGTGACCGTGAGCGTTCCAGGGATCGGGACACGCACATCTTTTCCTTGCGCTTGGCCTCGGTATTCTTCCGAAAACGCGTGATTCCCCGCCAAAATCGGAGTGGAGAGTTCCAACGCAGCCTGCCTAAGTCCGTGAAATCCACGAACCAAGCCCGCCAAACTGAAAGGATCCTGAGTGGGGTCGGCCCACGAAAAACTGGCCGCGAGCGCCAAAACCGAGTCGGTGTTCCCGTACTCGCCGCCCGCCGCAACGACGTTGCGAACCGCTTCGTCAACCACCCCTTGCGCCATCAGGTAGGGGTCCCAATCCGAGTACCGAGGCGCCACTCCCGTTGCCATGGCTACCCCGGCAGACGATGTGGCCTTAGGACGAAGCACCGAGCAATCATTCGGTGAAACATGCGATTCCCCAGGCTGAATGGGACCGGAGAATGCTTTCAAGACCGAAGTTCCCTGAAGCTCGTGATCGATGCCACGTTGCAGCCACTCCTTTGAAGCAATATTCGGTCGCGCCATCAGCTCGAGAAGCGCCTGCCGTCCATGCTGAGAGAAATAAAAGCCGGGCAAAGCCTGCGGCATCTCGATCGCGTCCGACCAAACGGCATCGAGCTTCATTCGCGGGCAGCCGTGCTGAATGAAATCAAGTTCCACAAAAGCGAGCCGACGCGTTCCCCAGTCGACTTCCAAATGCCCCGAGCGCGTGAGTTCACCCAAATCAGCCACAGGGACACCGCGACGCTCGGCGAGCGCCATGAAAAGGCCGTGCTTCTCACGATCCAAGGCGACCAGCATCCTCTCGAGCGTCTCGCTGACCCAGACTTCTGAGGGCTTCAGGCCGCTAATTTTTTGTTCCAAGCTCGCAAGGTCGACTCGCACCCCGCCCGCCAGGTACCCAACCCGGAAAGTAGCGACAGAAAGGCCCCCTTCCGCTACCGGGGTAACCGAACGAAGCAATCCCATTTCGCGCGCTTCCAAAATCAGATCGAGCAATTTTTTCTGAAGCGTCGGATCGACTCGCTGAACCAGGGTCGAAGAAATCATTTCGCTAGGGGGTTGAAAACCGTCGCGCCCAATCGCGCTTCCCACCAAGCACAAGCGATCACCGGGACGCGGGATGTTGGGATCATCCGGATTCCCCGGCGCCGGAATCAGCGCCCGAGGCACTAGACCCGCCGAACTGAACACGACCTGAGGCTTGCCTAGGAAGCGCTCGTCAAAAACCATTGCCCCACCGACCACTGGAACGCCCGACAAGGTAATGCCTTGCTCGAGTCCCGCGCGAAAGCCGGCCAAGACACGGCGTGGATGCCGGAGTCTTTCGGGAAGCGGGCCTGCGTAGTCCAGCGCGCCTGTGCAAAGCACATCGTTCACTGCGAAAGGACGCGCTCCTGGCCCCAGAGCCACCGCACCGCGGACCACGCGCGCGGCGCCCGAAGCGGTCCCTGCGCGCGGATCCAGAGCCAAGGAGTCAGCGTGCACTTCACTTCGCAAAGTAATGGCATCGTCTTCGTCAAAGGCTAGCGCGCCCGTTCCGTTCTGAAACTCCGTCAACATCCAAGGACGCTGCATTTCGGCGTTCGCAAGGCCCACGGTCTGCGCATGAAGGCCGTCGATTTCACGCGAAATCTCGGGCCCACCCTGAAGCGGGTCATTATCCTGATAACGAATTTCTGCCGAAAGAAGCTTGTTTCGTGCCGCTTCCGACCAACACCTGGCAAAGGTTTCGAGCTCGACTTCAGTGGGATCCCCCAAGCCTTGGGCCTGACGAAGCTCGCGAAGCGCGGGACTTGCGAAGTGCTGCTGAATAGCCACCATCTCGGCTTCACTCAGATTCCAATTTCGCTTCCGGGCCAGTGACGCCAACTCCCCTGCAGGCAACTGCCCCAAGGCAAACGTGTCCATGCGATCCGCGCCCCGAAGGACCATCTTCGGAAGATCCCGACGAATGCGCTCTTGGTGGAAGCGATCGCTCTTTATGAGCTCGGCTTCGCTGTAAAGCGTCCAAGTCTCCATCATCTCGTTACACAGCACTTCGCGCGCAATCACAGCGAGCGTTTCTTCGTCGAGCTGCGGGCCTTCGAGAAGCAAAAGACTTCCCGACGCCGTCCGACCTTCCGGAAGCGGCCGACCAGCGACCACTTCCAGCGCAGTCAGTGCACTTCGGGCTGCGTGGTCGGTCACGCCCGGTCGATAACGCGTTTCAAGAGCCCAGAAGCGGCCCGGTCGATGCGGAGCGGCTTCCATCAAATCCAAAATCGAGCCGTGTTTGCCCGCTGCCGAAGGAATCAGGTTTCCTGAGAACATCCACTTCAGCACGGGGTCCCAAAACACTTCGTTGATGGCCGGAATCATTTCTTCACGGCTCATCGGAAAATCAAACCAGAACACGTCCAAGCAACGCGCCCAGCGAATCTTCTTTCGGATGGCTGGGTAGGACAGTTCCACCTGCCGCAGCAGTTCAGAAGCAGCAGGATCGGCGAATTCAGGATGCTGAGCGACTTCGATGCGTAAGAACACCTGGAGACCCCCGGAAAGTACCGTGCAAGATGGACTGGAAGTTGCGACTCTAGCACACGCCGCCAGAACGCCGAAGAACCCCTGTAAAGGAAGAAAACGGCTTTCCAAACGACGCGTTACGCTAACGCGGTGCGGTCCAGAATTCCGCCAAAAAGTGGTCCCCCCGTTGAATCCTGACCAAAGGGCTACTACACTTTTTCCCAGTCCTGGGGAGGATGAGGGAATGAGTCAGAATGGCAGTCCGGTCACTGGAATCATCGAAGAAGATCAGGTGATTATCGATTTCGGAAAGTACGAAGGAAAGACCGTCTCGGAAATCGCCGAGCTGGATAAAGCTTTCTACGATCGCTTGGCCACGGAAAAAGAAAACGGAGTTTTCGCAATCCGCCGCCACCGCGACAAGACGTTCCGCTTGTACATCAATCCGCTAAGCAACATCGATCACTGAGATCGATCGGTTTTAGCAGCGGCTTCATCAGCGGCAAAAGCAGTTCAAAGGCAGTTCAAAGGCAGTTCAAAGGCTCGATCAGCGCGAATTCAGGATTTCACTCGTCTCTGAGTCGAAAGTTCCTGAGCCCAACCACGTCGCCGGGCCTTCCATCATCACGGATTCACCTGGGCCAAACCACGAGATCTTGAGCGGCCCGCCCGGCATCACGACGGTCACTTCGCCTTGCACTTTGCGGTTGGCCAGGGCCGCAACTCCAGTCGCGCAGCCGCCCGTGCCGCAAGCCAAGGTAAAGCCCGCTCCCCGCTCCCAGACGCGCACTTGCACGCGGTCTTGGGCCTGAACTTCCACGAATTCCACGTTCGTTCTTTTAGGAAAGCGCGGATGTTTTTCTAACCAGGGCCCAAGCACTTCGCAGGGAAACTCTTTCAGGGAGGGAACGAAAATCACAGCATGAGGGTTCCCCATGCTGACTTCCCAAAATTCAATTTCTTCGAAAGGCGCCTCAAGTCCTGCCTCCTGAAAGGCCGGGCGGACGTCGATTTTCTCGCCCGTGGTGGCTTGGCCCGCGCGATCAAAGCCCGCTCCCAGCCCTGGGGGGCCCATGTCGACTGTGACCGATTGGCGTGACTTCACCATGACCGATAAAACGCCTGCCAGGGTTTCGATCGTGTAAAGCTCACGCCCGGGCCGGGCTCCGCGCTGGCTGAGATACAGGCCCACTGCGCGAATGCCATTGCCACACATCTCGGCGGTGGATCCGTCAGCGTTATAAATGCGCATTTCAGCGTCGTGAGTGGGGTCGGTCGGGGGCCTCAGCCAAAGAAGCTGATCGGCGCCGATTCCGGTCTTTCGGTCGCACATCCGAATGGAAAGCTCGGGAGTGATCGGCGGAACGCCCACAGCAGTCTCATCGGGCCTGAGTTCCCGAACCGGGCTCAAGTCGTCGATGACGACAAAGTCATTTCCCAGACCTTCCATTTTCACGAACGGGATTCGCATAATGATGGACCTGATCTACCACTAAACCGGTGGGCGTGGGGATCAGTTTCCGGCGGTATCCGCGCCGGCTTCTTTGGGTTTTCCGAAAAGGTCCTTGATAGTCTTGGCACTCGCTGCCGCCCCGGTCAGGACGGCTTTACAGGTCGACTCATTTAATGGGTTAGTTTGGCTTCCGACATCTTCCAAACATTTCGCCTGCGGCGATTTCCCGACGTCGCCAGGAGCCGAACTCAACTTATTACACGCCGCCTTTGCCGCAGCCTCATTACACAGAGTTCCCTTATCCAAATTAGGCGGAACCGAATTTCCATCAAACAGAGAAAGCGCTACCAGGCTGCTCCATAAATTTTGGATTGCATCCGTGCTCACATCCTTACAAACACTCGTCCCAAAACAATCACCCGGTTCAAACTTGGCAGCAGCGGTATTCAGCCGTTCAAAAAGCTTTTCAGCTTTCTCCCTCGGACAGCGTTCCGCTAAGTCGTCTAAGAGCTGAGCCGACGTGGTCACTTTCGTCAGCTTCTCGTTCAGCTTCTCCACCCCGTCGGCAATCGCGGAAGCGCCCTCTTTAAAGGGGTCGCCAGAAACATCCAGGAGCGGAGGCGACATCATTCCGCCCACAAAGTTCAGGATGTTCTTAGGAGGCTTCATCAGGCCCTTTTCCGACCCACGACCTTCTGCTCCAGCTTCTTCTTCAAACTCAGGGTCTTCCGCTTTCACCGCGTCGATCTTGATCGCCCCCGAGACGCCGAGTGATCCCAGCGCCAAATTCAGCGCTTTTAAGTGCGCCATCAACGCCTGACTTTGCGGAGAAAGCTGCCCTGCAATCTGGCGGAAATAATTCTGAATGTTGCGATTCGAGGTCTGAATGTAGTTCTGTCGCGAAACGGTTGCTGCGCGCTTTTCTTGTTCAATTTGCGTGTGCTTTTGTTGAAGAGCCGCTACGCATCCCGAGATGCCGTTACAGTCCATCAGGAAAGCGCTTTTGGCGCCTTGAATCCGAAGGGTCATCTTCGAATTCGGAGAACTCCCGCGGATCATGCCGCGCACATTTTCCTGAATGTCGCGGTGGCATGCTAGCTGGGCTTCGAGTTCCATCTTTTGTCGTTCACAGCCAGAAGTATCCAGCGGGAAGTGTTGGCCGGTCAGAGCTTTCAGTGCGCGTGAGTACGCATCGGCATAACCCCGAATCTGCTCACGCATCGTCGCGCGTGTCGCTTCCATCTGAATCTCAAACTGAGCGTTGGCGCGGGCCTTCGCAGGTGCTTGGCGCTGAGCCGCCTCGGAGAAGCACTTTTTCGCGTAAAAGCTGACAAAATCGGCCGCGGTTCCTTTTTGAGTCTTAAATGCCGAGAGCTTCGAGCTGTAAAGCTTCTCGATATCTTCCGCTTTTCGAATTCGAGTCCTAGTGGCCGGCAAAGTCAGCTTCGAGAGATCTTCCGGAATTGAAATATTTTCCGGCATATCTGAGAAAAGCTGATCAAGGACTGCGCTCAATGCGCTAGCCGCAGAACCTCCTTGCCGCTGACTCAGTTGATCTTGCTTCCGATTCCCCTTCTCATCACGCAGCGTTTGCTGCTGGATGATGCACTTCATGTGCTCTTGCAAAGTGACCGGACTACCGTTCACCGCACAAAGAAAAGTCGGCTCTTTCCTATTTTTCAGGCACTCTCTTGCATCCGAGGCCAAGGCGGCATCGAAAGTTTGATTCAAAGAGATGCGTGATTGCTTAGCAAACTCGACTCCTTGCTCCATTTTCAAGCGCTCTTCGCCCATCTTTTTCACGAGTTCTTCAGGATTATTCAGAAGGCTGATTGCACCTTCGACTCCACTGACTTCGTCGCCTTTGAGTCGCTTCAGTACCTCTTGATCGAGAGCGCTCATCTCGTCGATGTAGGCTTTCATCTGAGCCGCTTCGCCTGCCATTCGGGCCATCTCGCCCGCTACACCCGGTGGCTGCCCGCCGGGGCCACCATTCTGAAGCAGCTGAATCTGCTGAGCTAAACTATTCGCCTGCCGGGACAAACAATCCATTTCCCCTTGAATGGCCTGAAGCTTGGACTGCTTACACTGAAGTTGAAGAAGCGCCAGCTCGAGCGCCTTTTTTTGCTGCGGAATACTCGCCGCATTGAAAGTTTCACAAGAACGGCGCGAATCATCGGGAATCGCGATTTCCGGTCCGCACACAGATCCTGCACTCACGCCTTGGCCCATCAATTGCGCTAAGGCCACCGTTGGATCGGTGGAAGGCCTTCCTGAAGCACTCGCCTGAGGCTTCAGGTTTTTCAAAGCAGCGAATCCGTCCTGAAGCGGCGTGGGATTGCAGCTCAACAAAATTTTCGCAAACCCAGACGGATCGAATCCCGTTCCAAACGTCGGGTTTTGGCCGCCGGGCTTCGAATCAAAAGGATTCGTGTCCTGACTGAAAGCCACCGGCCCTGCCCAGGTCAGGAGCGCTGCCCCTAGAACACTCCCTGTACAAGCCCAAGCCTTCGCCCCGAACTTCCTGTTCTTTCGCATGGCTGCCATGGCGCGCACCTTTCCTCATTTTCCAGTGTAAGGGGCCGTGCAGCGAGGCGCCACAGAACATGTCCCGAAAAACGAGGAAAGCCCGCACCCAGGAGAGTCTCCTCAGTGCGGGCTTTCAAATTTTTGACGGCTTTCAGCCTAAAACGGGGCTGATGGGGCCCAAGGCTTAGGCGCGCTCGGTTGCCACTTCGCGGATTGCGGCCACGATGTGGTTCAACTGCGGAACCGACGCCATTTCGAGCGGATCGGCAAGTCCGATGCCCGGAATGTGAGCGCCAGCCAACAAGCGCGGACGGGCTTCGAGTTCGTAGAACAACTCTTCCACCGTGCGGCGGATCAGGTGTTCCCCGAAGTTCGTCACTTCGAGTTCTTCGTTCACGAACAGTGCGCGACGAGTCTTCACGATCGAGCCTTTGATCAGCTCCCAGTCGTAAGGGAACAGGGTGCGCATATCGATGACTTCTACCGGAATGCCTTCCTGCAGAAGCTGGTCAGCAGCCTGGTTGCAAAGGGCCACATGGCGGCCGTAGGTGACGACCGTCAGGTGTTCACCCGAGCGGGTCACTTTGCCTTGGCCGATCGGCACCGTGTAGTCGATCAACTGCGGCCAGGTGGGTTTCCACTTCGAAGTGTCACCCACCACCGGCTTGTCGATCATCTGCGACAATTGCTTTTGGCCTTCCACCGTGAGCGGCGGCTCACCCGGAATTTGCTCGTCGCCGCGAACGCGGAGAAGAGCTTTGGGCTTCAAGTACAGAGTGGGGTTCGGGTCCTTCAGACACGCCAGAAGCAGACCATAAGCATCGAGCGGAGTCGACGGCATGACCACCTTCCAACCTGCCAAGTGCGTCGCGGTCGCGTCGAACGAGTGCGAGTGGTAGATCGAGCCACGAATCCCCGAGCCAGCCGGAGTCATGACCGTCATCGGCAAGTTCCAGTCGCCGTTGGACTGCCAGGACTGAAGTCCTGCTACTTTGAGCAAGTCGATGGTGTTGTAGATGTAGTCGGAGAACTGGATTTCGGCCACGCAGCGCACGCCCGAAAGCCCCAAGCCAATGGCAGCGCCAATGATGCCGCGCTCGTCGAGCGGAGCATTCCAAGCGCATTCGATGCCTTGAGAAGCCGTGAACACGCCACCGAGCGGCGGACCCACGTCTTCACCGAAAACTTCCTTCAATCCGAGATTTTTTTCTCCGTAGTGGAGGGCCATGCGGATGGCCTGTGCCATGTGTGCCATTACCAGTACCGCCCTTTCTGACCGGCGAAGGTGTGATCGTAAATCGTCGAAGGATCCGGCATGGGTTCTTCACGAACCTGCTTGGACATTTCGAGCATCTCGGCGTTGTACTGCTCGCGAAGCTGTTCCATTTCCTTGCGGGAAAGGTAACCGGCTTTTTCGAGCTTGGCTTCGAAGGTTGCGATGCAATCTTCTTCGCCTTGTACCAAGTTCGCACCCGTAGCCGAGCTGTGACCGTAAAGCCGCGACACGCGGGCTTCGAGCAAGAAAGGCTTCCGCTCGTTGCGCACGTAATTCATGGCTTCCTGAAGGGCAAACCACGATTCCTCGATGTCGTTGCCGTTGATCACTGCCGTGCGGATACCGAAAGCTTTTCCGCGGTCGGCAATGTTCTTTTCACCGTGCTGGCCATCGTAAGGAGTCGAGATGCCGAACTTGTTGTTCGTCACGATGATGAGCATGGGAAGCGGAAGAGCGGGGCGCGACGCCCAAACCAAGCACGAAGCGAAATCGCCTTCTGCCGTTCCGGCGTCGCCGCCGGTGACGATGGTGATTCCTTTTCCGCCGTGGCGTGCGTGAGCGATGCCCGAGCCGATGGCCGTCAGATACTGGGTTTCGATGGTCGAAGTGACCGGCACCACGTTCCACTCGCGGCGCGAGTAGTGCGAGGCGAAGTTCCGGCCGCCCGAGAACGGGTCAGTCGCGGTGTTCGCCATCTGGCGCATGGCATCTTTCGGGTCCAGCCCCAGGCACAACATCGTCGGCCCTTGGCGGTAGTGAAAGTGCATGAAGTCGTGATCCAAGCCCTGACCTTTATGGATCTGCAGGCCCAGCGGAATCTGGAAAGCTTCTTCGCCCGGACCGCCGAGCCAGAAGTAGCCTTGGGATTGCTTGTACATGCGGATGAGACGCTCTTCCATGATGCGCGAACGGATCATCAGATCGTGCATCTTCAGGAGCTGCTCTTTCGGGAGCCGGAACTTGCCGGCCGCCGTTCCCGCTGCTGCGGAGGAACTGGTCGTAGTGGATTTTGTTTTCATCGTTGGGTTCGTCATCGGTTTTGTCTGAAGCTTCTGAGCCTGGGCCGACAAGAAAGCGCGTGCCTTTCCGTTCTTCCCCTGCTCGCTTTTCGAGGCAGTACGTTTCAAGGAAACCTCCAAAATGGCGACGGCCCGGACCCTATCGGATTACTCCAGTTTTAACAAGCCATTGCCGTCCAAAGACAAGCGCTTGCACTCGGTCCAGGACGCGGCTACACCGAAGGGACATGTACAACTGGTTCCGTGGCTTTATCCAAGGCAAGACCCGTATCGTGACGGCATGGATTTTTGCGGCTTTGCTGGTGTTTTCGGCGCGCGAGTACCCAAGCCTCCCCGGCATTCTGATTTGCTTTGCCGGGGCAACCTTGCGCTTCTGGGCGTCTGGCTACCTGAGGAAGGACAACCGTCCAGCCGTGGGCGGCCCCTACGCTTACGTCCGAAACCCTCTTTATCTGGGGACTTGGCTGATGGCCATCGGTACGGCGGTTGCCATTGAAAACTGGTGGCTGGCCGGAACCATTACGGTGCTGTTTGCCGTCCTCTACCACTACATCATTTTAGATGAAGAAACGAAGCTTCAGCGCATCTTTGGCGCTCCTTATGAGACGTACTGCCGCCTCGTTCCTCGGTTCTTCCCTAGGCTTTGGCCCGCAAACTCAACGCTGCTAGCGCAGGTCAATCCTGAGCCCACCCATCACCGCTACGACTGGCCGCTAGCTCTTTCCAAGCAGAATAAAGCTTGGGAGCCACACCTGACATTCCTGGCTTTGATGGCGTTTGTTTGCTGCGCGGCCTGGGCCTGGCAGCACCTGGGCGCTTCGAACTTCCAATAAAGGAAGCCCCGAAAAGGCCTGGAGCAGCGGCGCAAATTCAGCCCTCGACCTGAGCCGATCCGTTCAATCCCCCTCCCGTTGAAGCGGCACATTCTACCGCGCCCTGACAGGCCCCCTCCTGTCTGGAACACTCAGAGGAATGCGTCGCTCGCGCTGGATCTTCTTCGGCATTCGTCTGTCCCTTTCACTGGCCTCGACCATCCTTTCGTCGGTCGATGCGTCGGGTGCATGTCCAGACCCTCGCCTCCTTCGCGACGTGGCCGAGTTCTTTTCTCCCTCCTGGGAAGGGCAACTTTCAGCGCAAGCTTCGCTTCAACATGACTCGGGCTTTTTACGACTCCTTCGGAACATCGAAAAACGCCCTTTGGGACAAATCCTGTCAATGGATCTGGATCGAAAGACGGGCCTGAACGCTTACGACAAACACATCCTGTCCACCCCGGCTGACCTTTTCGAGAGAATGAAAAAGAACGTAGGATTAGAAGCGGCTAGCCGATTTCATAGTGAAGAAACGGCTCGTCGAGCGCTTCTCGAACTCCCCAAGCAAATCGACCGCCTCTTTGGAGCCGTCGAAGGCGAAGTCAGCCCAGTCCTCGCCAAACACATTTTCTTTCCCGACAACCCGCAGTCTGACCGTCTGCGACTGACCTACGAGCTGGACTACCCCATTGGCACGGGGCTGAGGCGCCTTCGCAAAGGCAAAGTGGAAGAAATTTCAGACATCAACCGCGTGACAGTGATCCTGACCCGCCACAAAAAGAAGGATGGCGACCTCAGTTACTCGGTCTACACCGCATATCCGGAAACTCGGGTGGATCCATGAAACTTTCTGCTGCTCGCTGCTGGTTTCAAGGCCTGACTGGGAAAAGCTCACGACTGCCAACCATCGCAATGGCGCTGGCGCTCATCACTTGCGGCTCACTGCCCGCCCACGCCGAATGCGATTACTTCGACTTTCTCGAAAAAACGGCTGATTTTCTCCAACCGCAGTGGCGCGACAAAATCAATGCACGGCGCGGACTGACCCCTGAACCCGGCATTCGAATTCTTTTTTCGACGATGAATGAGCGCCCCCTTTCAGAAATTCTCAAGTGGGACGTCGATTTCCAGGGGAAATCGGCCTTTCAGCGACACGTTGAAATGCCGGCAGAAGAACTTCAGGCCCGGCTCAGAACCCAAGGCAAGCTGAAACAAATCTCTCGCTTCACGGACGAGGAGTCCGCAAGAAAAGCGCTGAACGCTTTACCTGCGGCAATCGAGAAAGCCTTCACCCAGACGCCGGCAACTCCCGGCCGCGTGTTCATCACGCCCTACCCGCATGTTCCTGGCAAACCCAGAAACATGCGCCTATTGGTCAGCTTCGACGTGGGCGAGCCCATTGGAACGGGCTTCAAAAAGATCGAGACAGAGCAGGGAATTTTCATCAAGAAAGTTCCCGGCCTCACGCGCGTTCAAGTCATTCTCAATCGCTACGAAGGACCGAACGGACGAATCAGTTACAACATTTTGACTGCTTTTCCTGAGACCACTCCGCCGACTGCGGTTCGAAACCAACAGAGCCGCTCGCAAGGATGGTCTAGCGCGAATCGCTCGACGTCGTCGCGATCGCAAACTTCTGAGCCCCCGCGCGGCGAGCCGCGTCCATGACTTCAATCGCGTTCCCCAAGAACGCTTTTTGATCGCCTTCCAAAACGACGAGCGGTGAACGCGCTTGCGGAATGGCTTCGCGCACTTTGCTTTCTAACTCGACCATTCCTGAAACTGCCGCCCCATTCACTTTGATCGCCCCACCCGGCAGCAGCGTCACGATGACGCCTTCAGGCTGAGCGCCCGAGCTTCCGGAACTCGCTTTGGGAAGACTCACCTCCATTCCCATCTGAGACATGACGGAACTGGTGACCATGAAAATAATGAGAAGCACCAACATCACGTCCACAAGCGGCGTGATGTTGATTTCTGCGACAATATCGCCGCCCGACTCGCCGTCTGGGGATTGGCCGACCCCGGTCGGCTTAAGCCCCACTGCCCGACTCCCGACCTGAAGATTCCCAATCGCCCAAGTATTCAGCCAGCTCTTCGGCTTGGAGTTTCAGCGTCAGAACGAGTGCGCTCCAGCGAGTTTGAAACGCGTTGTAAGCCACCACGGCGACCACAGCCACACCAATGCCAGCAGCGGTCGCTACGAGAGCTTCTGAAATCCCGCCCGCAACGACGGCAAAACCGCCCGCGCCGCTTCTCGAAATGTCGCCAAACGAGCGAAGAATCCCGATCACGGTTCCGAAAAGACCGACAAAGGGCGAAGCCGTTGCAATCGTTCCCAGAACCCAAAGGTTTGCCCGGAGCGCTTGGTTCTCCAAAAGCCTGCGGCGTTCGACTGCCTCAGCCCAACGAGCGCGAATTCGCGCGTCCTCGCTGTCGAGCCTTTCTAGCGCAGCCAGAACTAAGCGCGCCGAGGGCAGCGAATCGCGCTTCTGGCACAAGGTGCGAAGCCCCGGCCGATCGCGGCGCAAAAGCGCCTGAACGGCTTGAAGCTGAAACTCGCCCAATTCCTGGCCGAGCTTTCGATAACGCGACCACCGCTCGAAAATGACCGCCCAAACTACGAGCGAGCACACGAGCAGCAGAACCATGATGAAACCGCCGCTCTTGATCAGATCCCAGGTGGCGCCCATAAGTGCTTGCAAACTAGCCACCGCCGCCTACGATGTCAACGCCATGAGCCTGCGTCACTGGAGCGTTCTTTTTCTGGTTTTCCTGGGTCTGGGGTTCTCGACGGGTTGCGCCCGAAGCGGAGTTTCGGAAAAAGCGCCCCAGCTTGTACTGAAGCTTCCCCCGGCCGGTTTTGCCGCGGAGAGCGTCACCGAACTGAGCTTAGCCAAAATGGATGCGCGCTCCAAAGATACCTGGACGGCAAGATTCATGCGGCCCTCACTGCAAAGCGAGTGGAAGGTGGCGTCGGCTCCTGAAGGCGCCGAGCTTCCCGATCGCTTGGCCGATTCCACTTTTATCAATCACCTGTTGGACCTGGTTTCTCAGTTGATGGTGGTCGAGCAGGCCCCGAACGGGCCGCTCACCAACTTCGGTTTGGAAACGCCGCTCTTTTCTCTGCGTTGGCGCACCGAAGGCGCAGGTCAGGCTGAGCAGGAACTTCGCATCGGCGATACCGCGCCGGACGGCCAAGGCGTGTTTGCGCAAGCTCTTGTGAACGGAAAACTAAGCCACCCCGCAGTCATTCGCGGATCCGCCCTTCAGATGCTGGGGATGATTCGCGACTTCTCGGTTCTCAGGCGCAGGCGGATCGCCACTTTTGATGCGGATGATGTGGACCACTTCGAGCTTTGGCAGGGCGGAAAAAGAAAGTGGCAAGCCGAGCGCGCAGGCGATGACTGGAAAGAGCCCACTTCGGGCCGCCTTTACGCAGCGGAAGCCGGGCGAACGCTCGAGCAGCTCACTTTTCTTCGCGCCGAAGCGTTTGCGGATTCGCCCGAAGAGGCCAAGCGCATTCGCGAGCGACTCGAAAAAAGCGCCGATTACCGCGCCAAATTCTTGGATCGCGACGGGCACACGACCGAGTTTCAAGTCGGGAGCTGGGACGGAAAAGTCTGGGCACGAATTTCAACTCGCTCAGACGGAGCTTTCTCGGTTCCTGTAGAAGCGGTGAAGCCCTGGCTCTTACCTGCCCCCACTCAGCTCGTGCCTACTCGGGCTGCCGCAAAGAGCGCACCCAAGCGGCGTTAACTTGAGTCAGGTCTTTCAGATGCCAGTGCGCGGCCGACGTATCCTGCTTCATGGCGTTTTGCCCAGTCACGGCCGCAACCCATGCTCCCACGGCTCGCCCCGAGGCGATGCCAGGATGTGAGTCTTCGAAAACTAAAGTTCGCGAAGCATCGGCAGTCAATAGCCCCAAAGCCTTGGCGTACCCATCCGGCGCAGGTTTGCTGCGGGGGTAATCTTCTGCTCCGAGAATCACTTCAAAGTGCTGCCGAATTCCTAGCTGCTCGAGCGCCCAGAAAATTTCGCTGCGAAACGAACCCGAAACGAGGCCCATTTTCAGGCCGCTTTCCGCCAAAGCCCGCACGCAGTCGGCCGAGCCCGGCACGGCATCAACACCCTGCTTCAGCTCCAAGCGGTACTGCTCAATCACCGTTTTTGCGATTTCTTCGGGCGAGTGCTTCGGCTGGTATTTTTGAAGGAGGTACTGAAACGCCATCTCCCAAGTGCGACCCGTCACATAGCAAGCGTCCTCATGGGTCACTTGCATTCCGAATTTCCCGAAGCACTTTTCAACCGCGCGCGCAGCGGCTGGCTCGGTATCAATCAGCGTTCCGTCCAGATCAAAAAGGATGGTGTCGATCGTGAGCACTGACTTATCCTGGCTCATTTCAGGGAGCTCCCTTCCCAAGCTAAATTCTCTTTCCAGTACTTCGAGAATCGAAGCGCCCCATCGGGCTGCCCCAAAATCAAAGACGTCTTGATGGAAGCACATTCCACCGTCATATCGCCCGCAAAATGAACGCCTTCGTCGCGAAGAAGCTGGCCGGCGCTGTAGCGAGGCATTTCCTTCAATGCACCATTCGGCGGCTCAGAAGAGCCTTCAGTCACCGCAACTACGGGAACGTCGCGGCTTTTGGCCTCGCGAAGCAAGCGCTTCAAATCCGGGTCGTTCGTCGGTGCCGTGCCGGACGGGAAAATGACCAAAACCAATCCTTCGATTCCCGGCAAAAGCCGCTCGGCGATGACTCCGGCCGGAAAGCCTGGGGTGACGTGAATCGTAGCCACGCGGCGTGAAAATTTGGGTTTTAATGTCACCCGACTCAGCTTCGGGCGCTTGCCCGCTTCCAAGTACCGAATGGAAGTGCCCACTACCCCGAGCGGCGGAAGCTTGGGGCTTTCAAACGCATGGAAATCCGAAGCGCTTCGCTTCCGGGTGCGGTTGCCCTGGTAAAGGTGATCGTTAAAGAACACCGAAACTTGGTTCACCAATGGGCGCGGACCATGAGCCGCAATCTCGACGGCCGAGATCAAATTCCTTCGGGCATCCGAACGAATTCCTGCCAGGGGGCGCTGGGCGCCCGTCAAAACCACCGGAATGGGGCAAGGACGAAGCAAAAACGAAAGTGCCGAGGCCGTGTAAGACAAGGTGTCGGTTCCGTGAAGGACCACAACCCCGTCATGGGACTTCGCTCGGGCTTGAATCCTTCGGGCCATCTCGACCCAGTCTTCAGGCCCCAGGTGGGCGCTGTCGCGGTTGAAAGCGACTTCCACTTCACAACGGGCCAGCTCCTCGATTTCGGGAACTCGGGCCAAAATGCGGCGTTTCAGGGAATCAGGGCTCAGATCGGGCAGATCGAGCGGAGCCTGGGGATTCTTCGGCGAAGGCTGCATCCCGAAGGTGCCGCCCGTGTAAAGGATCAGAAGCCGTTTTCGCATGATGCTGGGCAAGGTACTGGATTGGTCGACCCCCGGCAAGATGGCTTGGTTCTCGCTCGCCTTCCGTGTTAGCTTTCCAGCCCGTATGAGCGCATCTTCCGTCGATCAAGATAAAACCAAACTGGCCGATTTTGCAGAACCCGAAATCCACTCGCCGGTGGAAACCATGCGCCACTCGGCAGCGCACGTCATGGCCCACGCCATTCGGCGTTTGTGGCCGGATGCTCAGTTCGGCATCGGTCCGACGATCGACAACGGTTTTTACTACGACGTCGACATGGTCCATAAGCTCACCCCAGAAGACCTTCCCAAGATCGAAAGCGAAATGCGGAAGATCATCAAAGAAGGAAAGCCCTTTGTTCGCCATGAGTGGCCGATCCAAGAAGCCATCGGCATCTTCGACAAGATGGGCCAGCGCTTCAAAATTGAGATCATCGAGAACTTGCGTGATTTGGGCGGCGCTACGACGGTCAGTGGTTACGAAGAAGGCGACTTCTTGGACCTTTGCCGTGGCCCGCACGTCAAAGCTGCTAATGAAGTGAAGTATTTCAAGCTGATGAGTGTCGCCGGCGCTTACTGGCGCGGCAGCGAGAAAAACCCCCAGCTCCAGCGTATTTACGCTGTCGCGTTCCAGCGGAAAGAAGAACTCGAAGAGCACCTGCACCTTTTGGAAGAAGCAAAAAAACGCGATCACCGAAAGCTCGGCAAGGAGCTTGATCTTTTCAGCTTCCATCCGGAAGCACCGGGCTCGCCGTTTTTCCATCCGCGCGGCACGGTGGTTTATAACCGCCTGACTCAGTACGTGCGCGAGCTTTACGGCCCTTACGCTTACGACGAAATCATCACACCCCAGATCTTCAACGCCATTCTCTGGAAAAAGTCGGGCCACTACGAGAACTACAAAGAGAACATGTTCTTCACTGAAGTCGACGAGCGCGAATTCGCCGTGAAGCCCATGAACTGCCCGGCTTCGACCTTTGTGTACTCATCGACCAAGCGTTCGTACCGCGACTTACCGCTTCGCTTGGCCGACTTCGGGCGCTTGCACCGAAACGAAATTTCGGGCGCTCTTTCCGGCCTGACCCGCGTGCGCTCTTTCTGCCAGGACGATGCTCATATTTTCTGCGCGCCTGAACAGATCGAGAGCGAAATCACGCAAGTCGTTTCGATGATTCTGAAGACCTACGATTTGTTCGGCTTCACGGACACGAAGATTTTCTTATCCACTCGGCCCGAAAAACGTGTGGGTTCGGATCAGCTTTGGGACAAAGCAGAAGAGGCCCTGAAAGCCGTGCTCGATAAACTGGGACGCCCCTACGGCGTGAACCCGGGCGACGGCGCTTTCTACGGCCCGAAAATCGACTTCCTGGTGCGCGACGCTTTGAAGCGCGAACACCAACTGGGAACGATCCAGCTCGACTTCAATCTGCCTGAGCGCTTTGAGCTCGAGTACACGGCTTCCGACAACTCGGCACAACGCCCCGTCATGGTTCACCGCGCAGTGCTGGGTTCGATCGAACGCTTCATGGGCATTTTGATTGAGCACACGGCCGGCGCCTTCCCGTTCTGGGTGGCTCCGCTGCAAGCGCGCGTGGTGCCCATCAAGGACAGCCACAACGATTACTGCCGTGGCTTCATGATGGACCTGAAAAAGCGCGGGTACCGCGTCGACATTGACGACCGAAACGAATCGATGGGCCTAAAAACCCGGGAAGCGCAGATCCAGAAAATTCCGTTCTCGCTCGTCGCAGGCGACCGCGAAATGGAAGCTGGCTCCTTTGCAGTACGAAAGTATGGCGAACGGGACTCAAAAGTCATGACCCGCGAGGAAATCCTTCAGCTCTTTGACGGGCTCGATGCGATTTCCCATCCGAAGTACGAGTAAGTCGGTTGTGACTTTCCAAGACTGGATCTCACGCGCCATTTTCTGGATTGTGGTCATCGACCCGATTGGAACCTTGCCGGTTTTCATCGGAATGACTCGCAGACTTTCGCCCGAGCGTCGCCAAAGAGTGGCTTCGAAAGCCATCTTGATCGCCTCCTTGGTACTCCTGGCCTACGTGGCCGTGGGGCAACTTCTGCTCACGGCGCTTCACGTCTCGGTTCCTGCGTTTCAACTGGCTGGCGCAGTCATCTTGTTTCTACTCGGACTCCGGATGGTTTTTGAAACCGAAGCCGAGTCGCATGAGCTGCACGAAGAGCCCGGGCATGACATCGCTGTTTTTCCTCTCGCCATTCCTTCGCTGGCCGGCCCGGGAGCCGTCATGGCAGCTATCGTGATGACTCA